>Ga0318533_10000297_pt1 | contig 18890 bp, 25 predicted proteins | sample GRESIP053b4f27_FD_203675 | JGI IMG/M metagenome (GOLD analysis project Ga0318533, IMG submission 203675) | Tropical soil microbial communities from Luquillo Experimental Forest, Puerto Rico - GRE.SIPMG.053b4f27 | ecosystem: Environmental > Terrestrial > Soil > Tropical forest > Bulk soil...
CGTCTGCAGCTTGGTCGGCTCGGGGCGTTCGTCGAGGGTGCCGCGTGTCGAGACGAAGTCGCTACCGTCGAACGTCGCAAAGTCGAACCGTTGGCCGAGCACGAAGACATTAGCGACGATGTCGCCGCCGCCGCCGGCGATGCCGAACGGGAGGTTGTGACAGCCCGCGCACGAATTCGAGTCAGGGGCGGAGATACGATTAAAATTGCGCGGAAACACCAGCCGGCTATTCAGGTCGCTGAGTGGATTTCCCGTCCCCTTCGTGTTCGGCCGGCCGCCTCCCTCCTCGATCGTCCACACCGCCGTGAACAGACGCTTGCCGAACGCCACGAGATCTCGCAGCGGCACGGAATATTCCTCGCCGTCCTGCAGGTGGCGCGGGATGGCCACCTCCCGCCCGATTGGCGATTGCGTCTGAACGGTCGACAGTGCGGCGAGATAGACGACACCGACAACGCCGAGCGCCCGGAGAAACGTTGGCATGAGCCCTCCGTTCCTACATCGGCCGCGGGTCTGCGGCCACGCAAACCGTGTCCGAAGACTGAAGATGTGGGTGACACGCACGTTCTGAGCGGGCCGCAGCACGACTCACCAGACGCCGTCGCATCAGAAGGCCCCCATGAAGGACACGCGGGAGAACGATTGAAACCGTCCGCCTATAGACGGCCATCGAGCGCAGATTCCCGTGCTCTCTGAAGACGCCATTACCGACGTCCCGGTATAGAGCTTGGTGGGCGCGTAATCAATGCGTAATCGACGAGAGCTTTGACACTCAATTAGTCGAGTCGATGTTGCTTGCATTCCAGCTGCCACGAGCATCGCTGGTGTTGAAGATGCCACCCGACGTGCCGGCGGACGTGGGTGGTCGGCGTCATCGGTCGACCATCAGCACGCCAAAAACGGATCCGCCTTCGGGGCTGCCGCTGCTCCACACCGGCTGCACTTACGTACCATTGCCACGTTCTCGCAAACTGAGGGAAACGAGGGCTTTGGCGCAGCCGACGACGTCAAGAGACACGACTCAACCCGAGTTCCTAAAAGGGTTGAGGAGACTCTTTCGGAAGGATTGGAATGTGCCGTGTTCTTTCAGTTAACGGCACACCACCTTCCGTTATGAGCTCGGAAAAGCTGAAGAAAGATCAGGCAACAGAGTCGGTCGAATTGTCGAACGTTTGTCTGCGGGATTTTCGCGCGCAAAGTAGAGTCGCACTGTTGGCCACGAAGCGAACGAGCCCTGCGACGACGGATCCGCTCGCGTAACGTGCGCGGCTCCGCCCGTGTGTCGCGATGAGACACGCCCGATCAAACCGTGTCAACGTGAATTGAGGACGAATCGATGACTTGCCAAGCTGGCCTCATCGAAATGGCACGCCCGGACCGGCGCGTTACTCACGGTAAACGTGCGCGGCGTCATGAAAGCCGCGTGAACAACCAACCCGCATTAACGCCGTTCGGCCGACCTGATACCCCCGCCCGCGACGACGCATTAGCAGCGCTTGCCCGACTTGCCTACCCGTTAGGCGGATTCCCGTTCGTGGGTGACGAATCGAGGTCGGTGGCGCCGGAGCAGTCTACCTTTGACTGTTAGGTGACCGGGGAAGCTTATGCGCTGCCGGCTCGGATGTGTTGCCATGTGAGATCCGATCGCGCGAAGAATCCAGCGTCGGAACGCGTCAATTCGACTTTTTGAGGCATAAAAGTCCCTCCTCCAGGTGATTTCAACTTTGTAAGTCTCTTAAAAGCACGTCATCTCATGACGATCAAAATGCCCCCACACCTCTGTGTGCGGCATCCTATTTGCGGATAAGGCCTGCAACCGCACACAAAGAGAGGGGTTGAACTGGTCCCGCGTGTATGCGCAGGCCACAACCCATGGAACGCGTTTCAGAGAAAGCGGCAGCCAATGTCACACATTCTGGCGATCGAATCGGATCAAGAGCGACGAACCTTGTTGATGACACTCATCGGCGACCACGTGGCGGCAGACGTTACGTTGGTGGATACCGTTAACGACGCGATCGCCAGCTTTGAACACCGACAGCCCGATCTGATTGTGGCGCCGCCGCTTCTCTCGGTGGAGGACAGCGATCGTCTGAGCGAACATGTGAAGTGGCATGCGGACCCGCACGTCCAGATGGTGACGATTTCCGCACTCGACATGCTGCGCGAGGTGCCGTCGGAGGGGCGGCAGCGACTTTGGTTCTTCAGGCGCCGTCGCCGGCTGAGCCTCGGGCTCCAGTACGACCCGTCGATGGTGGGGAGACAGATCGCGGACGCGCTCGATCGAGCGGTAACCCTGCGCGAGGAGCGAGGATCGACGCTCGACGTGCGTCTACTGATCAGACAGCCCCAGGCGCCGCTGCCCATTGCACCGGTCCAGGTGGGGGCGTCCGTCACACCGGCCGCCGCGTGGGCGTTGCGGGAGCGGGCTGAACGGATGCCTCAGCGCGGACCGTGGGTCTGGGCTGTTCGAATGCCGTTGGACGCGCAGGTTGAGCTCGTCAACATTTCACGCACCGGCTTGCTGCTCGAGTCTGCCTCCAAGGTGTCGCCCGGCCTGACGCTCGAACTCCAATTGAGCGGCATGGGTCAGAACTGTGTGGTGAAGGCGCGATTCGTTCGTAGCGCGATCGCGCGGGTCGATCGTCTTGGCGTGAGATATCACGCGGCGGCGCAGTTCGAAGAGCCGCTGGCAATGCTGGCACCTCGTGGAGAGGCGACGCCTCGGGCTACACCTCAGTCGCTCGCCGAGCTCTTCACGGCGATCGTGTCGGAGTTGAACTCGGAAGAGGATTCTTCAGTTCGGTTCGCCCACGGCCTTCGCGGATTGATCGGTGCGCGCGACGTTCTTATTCGACCGACCCCGATTGCTCCCGACCATGATTGCGAATCGATCTATTTCCGTGTCGGTGACGACGATCAGTGGGGCATGATTCTGCAGGTCCTGTTCGATCGCGGTCGCGCGTTGACGACCGCGGAATTCCGGATGCTGAAAGCGGCCTCCGGACTGGCATCGGCGGTACTCGAGCTGGAGCGGGCGTCGATCCAGGCTGGCCGATTGCTGCCGGCTCCGGTGACAGCTGGCGCGAAAATGCTCGTCGCGTAAAGTGAGACGACCGGCACGAGTTCGAGACGATAGGAAACCTTAGCGCGTCTCCCGTAACGGCCTGCCCTCGCCTCCGGCCATGCGCTCGACGGCAGGAAGCCTCGAAAGCCGGCCGGCACCACGAGCCACGATGGCGTCAGAGCGTGCTTGTCGCTGCCGCGTGCCCTTTGAGGGTAGTGAGTGGCGCGCCCGGAGGGACTCGAACCCCCGGCCTACAGGTTCGAAGCCTGCCGCTCTATCCAACTGAGCTACGGGCGCGCGCAATCATCGAGTCTAGTCGACGCGTCGACCATTGGCAAGGATGGCTGTGCTAACATCACGATTTCTCTGCCCTCTCACGCGAGCACTCATGGGCCGATCGCTCAATTGGCGGAGCACCCATACTCTTAAACTCGATTCGCGAACTTTTCGGGTGGTTGATTCCACCCCAAATCGAGGGTCGTGCGAGCAAGGTCCGTCGGTCGATGCCCCCACTTTCCGGTAGGCGCGGACGCGGCGTGAACCCGGAGTTCATCGTCACCTTGTGGCGGGTCGCAATTCTCCTGATCCTACCTGGCATCACCACCGTGCTGACCGAAGCACGCATCGGTCCATCCCCACAGTCCGTTGTCGGTTACACTGATGAACTGATGCGCTCACGAGCGACGAGGGTGTCGCCGTAATCTCGCGTGTGGCGCTCGTGGCGCTGGCGATCCTTGTAGTGGATGTTGTCCGCACGTTGGTGGGACCGAGCAAGCGGCGCGGGCTCCGCATGCAGATTGGAACTCTCGGCGGTATGACGGCCGGTATCGCTGCGGCCTCTCTGATATCCCGCTGGGTAATGACGGACCTTTCGGCGATTCTCCTGTGTCTCGGAACCTTTGCCGGTTGGGGCGTAGCATGGCGCTTCGTCCGCCGCATTCCTCGCGAAGCAAAGTAACCCGCTGCCGCACGGTCTCCCAACCGTCCCCGAACGCTCCTCTCGCAGGGGCGTCACAGAGATGAGACGACTCACCAGCCACCAAGACGCTTTCGGTTTGGAGATGCGGTCGTACCTCAAGGGTGGCTCACCGCTTGAGATAGTCGAGCGCGACGACGGTTACATCGACACGGCTCGTAGCACCGAGCAATACTTCGCACTCTTCGAGAACTGGCCAAAGCGGCAACGACGCGGGATTGCCCTCGTCAGGGGCCGGACTGTGCTCGATGTGGGATGCGGAGCCGGGAGAGTGTCCCTATATCTTCAAAAGAAAGGCTTCCGCGTTACAGCCATCGACATATCACCGATCGCCATTCGGATATGCAAGCAGCGGGGCGTGAAGAACCCGAGAGTTCTTGGCATCGACGACATCGGTCGATTACGTCCCATGAAATTCGATGCCGTGGTTTTGTTTGGCAACAACTTTGGTCTGTTCGGCAACATTCGCAGAGCCAAGCGGCTCTTGCGGCAGCTTCACCGTCTGACGAGCGACCATGCGGTCGTTGTTGCAGAAACCAGCAATCCCTACAAGACGACCAACCCATCCCACCGGCGGTATCTAAGGCGGAATCGACAGCGCGGACGGATGTCCGGGCAGATTCGGATACGGATTCGGTTTCAGGACCGCGCAACTCCCTGGTTCGATTACTTGTTCGTATCACCCCGAGAGATGAAGGACGTGCTGAGTGGCACAGGATGGAAGGCAACTCGATTCATTGACGGTGACCGTGCGTCCTACGTGGCGATCATCGATAAGGTTCTTGACACACGGATGACCACGTCCCCCGAAAGGCTCTGAACTAGCTGAATCCCAACGAGCGCCCACACCAACGAGGATGGTAGGGCCTTCAGCTTGAACTGTATGTCCCATCCTCGTAGTTTGCTGTTGTCTGGACAATGGGCTTTTCTACGTTTTGACCTTCCGTCTCGCCGCCCAATACTTCTTCATCCGCTTACTGACTGCCTTACGTTGTGCCGCCGACATCCGGCGACGTCCGCGCGTCAGTCGCTGACGTCGACTGGTGCGGCCTGCGATGGCCGCTATCGCTGCCTGCACGCTCTCCAGTTGTTTCTCCAGTCGCTGCTCTGCCCGCTTCAAATCACTAATAATTGTTTGAAATGTGGCCATGCTATCGATTATCTACCAAGTGGTGATGAAGTCAAAGGAGCGTCCCCGAAAGATAACGAGCAACATCGTCGTCTTTCAACGTATGCTCATGTCGCGGTCCAAGCAATAGAGCGACCGTCATGTGCGACGAACGCTCTCGGCGAGGTAGAATATCGGCAGGGCTCTAACTCAAGTGGTTTTGACCGTTTGTGGGGCAAGCGCATCACTCGTATCGAGTTCAAGGACGGCTCATACGTTCAGCGTGCCCAACCAAAGTTAGCAGACTTTGTCGATGCGAACACAGCCGCAGAGCTTTGGATTAAGGTTTGCCGTCGCATTCTGACCAAGGCGCGCCTGCTCGGATGCGTGTCGTGAGCGCGATCATCGGAACCCCAGCGCCGGGGTGGTGCAGAATGGGATTTTTTGATGGGCACGGACAGCCGATAACGAGGATCGAGATGGCGCCAAATGATGTGACGCTTCCAGTCAGACCCTGGAATCTTCGTGGCGCATTCGCCGTCGCCGCCATTCCGACTATTGCTTATATTCTGGCCGTTGTGTTCCGGCTTCCCGACAACGGCCATGAGGCGTCACTCGGCTTGTTCGTCACGCTTGCTGGGTTGCTTTTCAGTTGGGCAAGTAGCGGCCACAATAGGCGGAGTCATTCCCGAGCGGCGACAACGCAGGGTGAGCGCAGTCAGACATCAGACCGCCCGTGATTCAACCGTCTCGATGACCCAAGCTTCGGGGTTCCGCATCACGGTTGCACCCGGACCAGCCCACATATGCCGGAGCTTTTCGAGCACGCGCTCGGCCTGAGCGACGGAATCGAACTCCAGGTCAATCATCACGAAGTTCGGGTCCGCAATTGCACGATGAATATGGTATCGAAGGACGCCGGACGCTTTCCGGTCGATGGGGTCATTGTCGAACGCCCGTTTCCATCCGTCGAAATTCGGGACGGCGTGCTGAATCCGCAAGATTGGCATGGTTATTTCTGTTCTCCGCAATCGGCCACGCTAAAGCTCAGGCCACTCGAGCGGCAGGAATCTCAGTGATGGGCTACCGCATCAACGCGACTCTCGGGCTGCGGTTCCGGCACCGCGACGGACGAATGCCCACGGCTCGGGCCACGCCTCTTCGGTTCTCGCACGCCCACGAACGGGTCTCCGCCAAAGCCCAAATCTGATAGGAGCTCTTTGATGCGTCGTTTGGCGGACGCGATGATGGCCGATATGACAGCTTCAAAACTGGAGTCCATCAGACTATCCTCCAGGCGATGTCAGCCACAGTAGTGCTCGTCAGACCACTGCGCTGTAAGAATCACGACACCAGCTCGCTCTTCATGTTCCGGTTTGAGTCTAGCGTTTCCGCGGCCGAGCCGCAACGAGGGCGGTCAAAAGAGAAGGACCGCGACCACCAAGACTACTGCGGCAATGATGACGCCGGAGACGAATGAGGTGGACCAGAACACGACGAGCACACCGACCAAGGCCGCCGCGAGAAGACGCTGGGCGAGTTTTTGTTGGTTCATATGGTCAGCTCCGGGTCGTAGAGCGCCACATCATAACCGTTACAGTGGTGCTCGTCACAATACCCGGGACGAGCCAAGGGACGCCCATCAAGATACTGGCAGTCGTTCCGAAGGCGAAACAGACTCCGGCTGCTCGAGGGCGCGGAACAGCGGGTCATGGTGCCTTTCGTGTGATGAGTCCGGGCTTGCTCACGCCCGACGCCCAAGGGTGGTCCATGCCCACAAGACAATCCCAGTCGTGAGAAGTGCGAACCAGACGAATAGGCTGAACCAGGGGACGCCGCTAATGGGACGACGTGAGAGAGCTAGACGAAGTCCAACAGCAGCGATGGCAACGGCGAGAATGAGGAGCCGGAATGGGAGCGTCATGACGGGTCCTTCTTCGCCGGAAGCGCAAACCGGACACCGAAGTAGACCAGGCCGACGATGACTGCCGCCTTGACGGCGAGCATCCCGAGAACCGCTGCAGTGATTTGAAGTTCAGCCACGGACCACCCTGCCATCAGGATGCGCTCACCTCTTCACAGTCGTGCTGTCCCAATAGAACTCTACTTCATCCGACCAGTTCCCCAGACAGCCGATGGCCAAAGTATGCCGACCCGACGTCAGTGGGAACATCCACAGCAACTGGAATCTCGCCCCGAAGTCCGGACTCAGTGTGCTGTGATTGTCTTGCCGCAACCCGACCATGATTCGCCAGGTCATCATGGATGGCAGAGAGGGCACGCCGCCTAGGAATGAACCGTCGCACTGGACAGCAGACCGACGCTGCATGCGACGAGGAATCTCAGCTAGCGGGCCATGCGTCGTTAGACACCGGCGAACGCTTCGATGGACCCATCTCGCCGGGGTGGGTGGTCGCGCTCGTCGTGTCTTAGCCCGCGCTCTCCGCACTATCCACAAGAATCCGACGACGACGCCGATGAACGCAACGAGCAGAGAACGTCGGCCACCCAGAGCACGAACGGCAGCCCCGCGAGCAAGGCCAGGTCCTTCCATCCGTGCCGGATATCGCCACCACCTGCAGAGGCACCCACGGCTATTAGTGTGCAAGCAGTATGGCGAATACTTTGAAGCTTGATGACGGAACCGGTTCGAAGCGCTGATGTCGAACCATAGACCGACCGCTTGCCGTAGGTGTGCGCGGTGCGAGAGGACCAGTCCGAAGGTATAATCCGGAGCGGACGAACTTCTCAGTGGGTTCCTCGAATCTGCTGCTCATCTGAGCCTCCCAATCAGTTCGAGAAGCGGATAAGTTCTGTCTACTCAAACGCTTAGCGTGGGCCGGTAGCTCAATTGGCAGAGCAGCAGACTCTTAATCTGCGGGTTGGGGGTTCGATTCCCCCCCGGCTCACCATCTTTTCATCAGCACTCTCGGACGGCGCCAAGTAGTTGAAAAGTGGTGCCGTTGCGGCGGTTCGATTGAATCGAATTCCGTCGAACGCGATTCCTTCCGGGAAGAACAGCGCCTGCAGCCGCTGCTTGTAGTCGAGCGACGCTTGCACCCACAGGTCTGATGCGCGCGGCAGAATGCGTTCTGCGAACGCCAGGATGCCCTGTACGTCGAGTTCATCGACTGCTTCAGTGTGGCGGTCGATCTGCGCGAGCGTCAGTTCTTCCCGCAGCTTGTCGCGTTGACGGCTGTAGCTGGTGAGGTCGATCGACTCCGAGTACAGGAACGCTTCGTCGAGCCGGTCGAGCTTCTGCTGGATCGTTTTGACGCGGCGCTCCTGTTCCGTCGTCCGCTCGTTCGCTTCCGCCCGCCGCTGCTCCCACACGTGGAGGATGCGATCCTTCACCAGGCGCATGTAGCCGGGCGTCGGCTGCAGAAGCGCCAGTTCGTCAACAAACGCGCCTTCGAGCACGGCTTTGCTGACATTGACCGCGCAGCATTGCCGCTGACAGTGGTAGTAGGCATAACGACCGTTGCGGCCCTTCGACCAACTGCCCGTCAGCGGCCGGCCGCAGGCTTCGCAGCGCACGAAGCCGCGTAGCGGGAAGTCCGGGCGGTTCCGCTGTCGGGGGCCGGAGACAACGACGCGGCCGTCGAGCACCGCCTGCGCACGGTAGAACGTCGCCTCGTCCACGATCGGCTCGAAGTCACCGCGTGTCGAAACGCCATAGTCCGAGCTCTCAATCTTCCCGATGTAGATCGGGTTCCGCATCAACTGCCCGAAGCTCTGAGGGGATAGCGTCAGGCCTTTGCGGCTTCGCAGACCCGCCGCGGTTGCACGCGCGATCACTTCCTGCTTCGTGTATCGCCCGGTCGCCAGGTCCTCGAACGCTCGTTTCACTAGCTTCGCGCGATCGGGATCGTGAACGAGACTCTTGCCGGACCATTTCGGAGCGTTCAAGTATCCGAGCGGCGCCGGGAATGTCCACCGTCCGAGCTCCAGTGCCGCCCGCATGCCGGCGCGCGTTCGATCCGAACGCACGTCGTTGTCGAACTGCGCGAACGCAGCCAGCACACCTTCCATCAGCTTGCCGGTCGACGTGTCGTCGATCGGCTCGGTGGCTGACCGCAGGGAAATGCCGAGAGACTTCAGATGCGCGCGGAGCGCGAAATGATCGTACTTCTCCCGCGCGAAGCGCGTGAGGTTGTAGACGATGACGAAATGGACCTTGCCCTTGTGTGTCCGGCAGTACTTCAGGAGGTTCTGCAGTTCGCTCCGATCCGTCGTCTTGGCGCTCTCGCCCTGCTCATGGAAGCGCTGAAGGATTTCGAAGCCCTGGCGTCGGCAGTACTCTTCGCAGGCACGAAGTTGGGTGGGCAGACTGAGGTTCTCGGTCTGCTCTTTCGTGCTGACGCGAACGTAGATCACCGCGCCGACCATCTCTGGGAGCTTAGCGCCAACATCGAACGCCGGCAAGGTGCGTCGGTTCGGCATGGCAACTAGTGGAGGCGAACGTCCGGCAGCGCGACGGCGATCAGAATGTGCGCCAGCGTTTCGGCGTGACGCGCGACGGCGACAACTTCTTGGTCCGACATCGTCTCCGCGTCATCGCCGAGCAATTCCCGACAGCGCGCGAGAGAGATCGGTTCCGGCTCTTGGTCTGCACAATCCGGTATGTCCATGGCGCTCCCCTTGAACGCGAGTCGCGACGATTCGTGTTGGATGGGTGGCGCGCTCTGGCGCGTCGATGTGTCATCGACGCGCCGATGTCCATGTGAGCGCGGATGCGGGCATGGAGCCGGCATCGTCCCGACGGAGCTATGCTCCGCGCGGTGACGATCGTGACTGCTTCGATCGTCCGTTGCGTTCAGTCAAAGCCAGGGCGATGAAACGCCGCTGGTGAACGCGTCCTCTGCGCAGCGCGTGATCCTGAGGATGACGCGCGGCGAGAGGCATCGAGGTTCGCAGATCAATCGACGCCAACGAACCACTCTTGGTCGTCGTGCATCACTCTGCGATTATTGGGGGGGTTGCGCTCGATGCCGTGCCCTTTGGGCGCCGGCCGAATGCGCGCTCCGTAGGCCGTGTGGGCGAACGGGGGGAGTGCCATGCGGCACCGACGTGATGATTTCAACATACGCCTGCGCGATTCCCGCGTCAACCATCTTCGAGTGATCGACAGGTTGCCGACCATCGCACAATTGCTGAAACGTGCCGCGCGTAGGCGTCGTCAATGCCCGAAGGCCCGGCCAGGGGCCGGGTCGAAGCGGAGCGGAGAGCATTGACGACGCCGAGCACGGCGGCAGCATCAAGAGCGCGATGGTCCGGCGACTGGATCTCAGCCTGCAACCGTGCTGCTTCGGCCGGGAATACACTTGACATGTACCGGAAGAGATTTCTGTTTGGTTTGCGAGCCGTATTCTTCCTGCGAATCTCGACGCGAACACGTGCACACCAGCGGCGCGTTCGTCCTGCACATTCACTGCGCGGAAACGGCGACCTGCGACACCACCAACGATGGCGTGAACGACCCCATCTCGACAGCCTGGGGTCACTCGCAGGGCAGGACACCGGGGTCGTTCACGCCATCGTTGGTTCACCCTCTGCGACACTTGCACCGACGATGACGGCGGCACAAGGCGCCGCCGTGGTCGCGCGCCCGAAGCAAGACGCTGCGATACAGACGCTTGCACGCGAGGAACGTTCACGGAGCCACCAGGGGTGAGAGAGATTCCGGAGAGGGTGCCGAAACCGGGGGGCCAACCTGACGCGATTTTCGCTTGGCCCCCCTCTTGGCCCACACATCTCGGTCCATCGAGCCGGAGAGTTGGAGGTACTGACGGTTCAGCGGCTGAACCTCCACCGCTGACCGCCCATAGGACCAGTCGTCGCGCAGACACATCGAGCACGACTGCCAGAGCACCCGATCGCCCGCTCGTCGCCATGCGCGATACAGGGCTTGGATCTTCGGCATTCCCTGCTTTCGGAACTCCTGCGCGATGTAGCGATCGGACGGATCGCCGAGGTGTCCGCCCTGCTCCTGGCGTTCGTGAAAGTACATCTCCAGGGACTTGCTCACGCTCGGATTCAGAGGCGTCCAGAGCTCTTCGCGGACCGCGGACTTGTACAGCGCCACGGCTTTGCTGAAGCGGCGCGGTACGAGCAATCGGATCGTCCAGTGGTGGAGGCAACGGAAGAGATCGACGTGACGAATGAGGAACTGGCGGAAGTCCACCGGCACACGCCGGTTCACGAGGTACAGGAACACGTAGTGACTCGTGTCCTCCTTCTCGATGCCGATGGGCAACTTGTCAGGGAAGCAGCGGATCGTCTTCCGCGTCGCCGCTCCGAAGGCGAGGTGCGGGTACTCCTCGGGCAGCAGTCCGGTCTGCCGCGTGACATCGAAGAAGGCTCGCTTGTCGGACTCGGGACTCAACCACCAGCGGCGACGATCGCCCAACACCGCGTCGAGAATCATCACTCGTTCGACCATGCGGCCGATTGTGCGCAGACGACGATTGCGGTTATCTGGTTGGCCAATCGCTTCGTAGAGGGGCCTGTGCTGGACGTGGTAGAGGCGTCCGCGTCGGACAGGGCCTGGCTCGATGGCTCGCGCGAATCCGCGGGCCACCAGCCGGCCCATGAACTCCCGGCTGTTCTGGCCGCGCACCGTGCTGGTGAACTCGCAGTACTGCCGTTCCAGAAAGCATCCCGAATGGACCATGACGGTCACGAGGAACTGGCGCTGCCGCAGCGTCAAACCGTAATCGCGCAGAGCGGATACGCGGCTGATGCTGACGCTATCCAAGGCACGGTTAGGAGGATATTCGTGCGTCACAGGAATTCCTCCATCCCGCGCGGATGTGGCCCGGATCGACCGCCGCGACCGCGTGAGGCTACGAAGTAGATCCGGAAACCGGTCTTCCCGCGGCTGGCAGCGTGAGCGCCGCGATAGTGGGGCGTGAACAGCTCGACGTCCTGATGGAGCTCCCTGCCATCGACCTCGTACTCGATCCGGTAGTCGGGGAAATGAACGTGGTCGTCGAAGTACGGCAGATCGTGCTGGCGTGCCCAGTCACGGACCTCATTCTCGTCGCGGCCAGGCCGGCCGTCGCCGTCCGCTCGGTCACGGTTGTGGTCTTGCAGGAACTCCTGGTACTCGCGCTTCAGGTCTTGCTCGAGAATGACGCGTCGAATCGCAATGTCAGGATGCTCGTCTCGCAGGCGAGCTTCTTCCTGTCGAAACGTCGCATAGAGATTCGAGTCGTGGTCGATCTCCCGTGAGCGGCTGACGCCGGCGTAGAAGGTCTGGGATGGCTCACGGTCCCGCTCCAGCGAGTGCGAATCGAGGAGATCCCGCCCCTCTACCGTGAGGGTCAGTCCGCGGTCGCTGTCGCTCAGATCAATCAACTCGACGAGCCTCTGTTCGTGGAGGTTCTCCAGGGTGTCGTGCGGAAGATCGAGATCGTGTTCGGGCACGACCCGGAACGCGCCGACGGCGGCCAGCGCTCGGCTGTCTTCGCCGTCAAGCTCGTAGACTCGATCGCGGTCAACGACCAGCTCCCGATCGTCGCCGCGCGGCAGGTCCAGATCGCGCATCAAGCCATCGCGCGGATCCTGATCATCACAGTCGCGTGTGTCGTACACGCGATACCATTCGTCGCCGCGATCGCGCGGATCATCCCATCGAGCATCGGACATAACCCCTCCGTTGCTTCGTGCCGTTGGTTTGGTTGTCCGTGAAGACGCCCTGGCAGTGGCTGCGAGGCGTGGTTCAGGTGAGCGCCGAAGCACCGGGACGTGTCGCCGCGGTGTTCAACGCATGGTCAGAGGAGACCCAGACTCAATGCCTTCGAGGCGTTCGAGCTGCGGGTCGGGCCCGTGTCGCTTCGGCGGCAGGACCGGCAGAGGACCAATCCGCAACCTCCTTATACTCCCGTGGACTGCTGGGGGCAAACGAGCGTTCAATCAGAACTGCCAGCCAAGCTCTTTGACCCTTCCGCGCAAAGGGACGCACTTCACCCAAGTCCTGCGCACACGTCACGGACTCGCGGTTTTTGCGGACTTCCACTGGCTCGCTCCGCGGTAACGACCGTCAGACCCTGTACCCCGGCCAGGCCGATCACGAACGGATCAGCGACGGATCGGCTCCGCCGCGTATCCGCCAACTGCGGAAATCTCGGAGGATTCACTGCGCCTCACTAGTCCGTATGGATCTCATATCGGGCGAAGTGACCGGAATCATCGAGCCAAATGAGAAGCCATTCGGAGTCGATTGCGAAGAACGAATCTCTCTCCGGGCCAAGGAGGTATATCAGATCCCGCCCTGTGCTCGCGAAGTACGGGGTGTCGAGGGACGGGCCGAGGAGTGCCTCAAGTTCGGCACGGTCTTGTGCCTGGCCAAAGCGCTTAACGAGGCTACCGAGCATCTTCTGTCGTGGCGTGATATCACCTTGGACAAACTCCGAAGAACGCTGCTCTCGCCAAACCGCCGGCGCGAACTCAAGCACGTGAGAGCCTGTCGGCAGCGTTCCCTTGATTACACGAGCGAGTACCATTGTGGACGCGAAGATCACGACGCCAGCCACGAATAAAACGACAGAGATACGATGGCGTCTGCGGATAGGCGAGCCTTGGCGGTGAGCAGCGATCGCGCCGACCATCCCCCAAATAGCGAGACCGAGAAGGCCGAGAAGGGTGAACGGGATGGAGAGGACGTAGATGAAGAACACACCGGTGCCGGCGAGACCAGGCCGCCACTCAGGAACGAGAGTCACCCCAAAGTAAACGCACATCATTGCGAGAGCGGCAGAGAGCCCGCGGCCTGGCAGCCATCGTCTCCTGAGTTCAGCAGCAAATATCGACATGCGGTCTAACTGTTCTTGACCTCGACCGCCAACGGGCGGCAAGTAGTCGAGACTCTCGTTAGGCGATTCACTCCCCACCGGCTTTCGGTTCGAAGGGAATCTCGACCTCGGCGTAGCTGCCGGGCGTCGCGGAAGCCACAACTGCGGCGATGCGCTCGGCATGCTGCCGGACGCGGGACCACTTGGTGCTCCCCGTTAGGACAACGAGGGCGATGCGGCGCACGCGTAGGTTCTGCTGGTGGCGGATCCGGCGATCAGTTGTGAGCACGAGCTCGAACCCCGCTCCCTCAGCCGCGCTCAAGAGCTCGCCATTGCTGAGCGTGTCCCAGCCCTTGCTTTGCGCCGTGTGGACTATGTGCCCGGACAACGCACGGGCTAGTCCCTCGGCGTGCCGTGATCAAAGAGGATGAGCACCGGTAGGGACGGGGTCGGCGCGGAGACTCTCAGCCACGAACTCGAGCACGGCCATCACCTGCTCGCGCGTCACGTCGAATTGCTCGATGACCTCGTCGATGCTGAGATCCTCGAGGTTCTCGATGACCGTAGCCACGGGCAGGCGCGTGCCTTTGAACACCCAGGCACCGCTCACCTTGCCCGGGATGCTCTCGACGGCCGGACACTGGGACCAGTCAAGCGATGCCATGGTCGGAACTCCTTCCTCCAGACTACGGCAAACCGGGCTGGCCGTCACGCGGGTTCATGCCGCGCCCCGGAGCTCCTCCAGGCATCTCAGCCAGCCGTGGATCTGGTTCCAACTGGCGAAATTTAGGCTCACCAGTTTTCCCTAACAATATTCAGCATTCCGCAGAATCAGGCAGCGTTCTCGAGGCGTTTGACACACTAGAGCGGTTTTCATAACTGTACAGCGATCCGATAGCCGCAATGTCGGACGTAATTCTGACATTCGGTTGGCGTGAAGAGTTCGAGGGCGGCGGCAACCAGCGCGGTCACCTGATCAAAGGTTCGCGGCCGCGCGGTGCGGAGAAACGCCTTCAGTTTCGCGAACGCAAGTTCGATCGGATTGAAGTCGGGGCTGTAGGCCGGCAAGAACCGGAGGTGAGCGCCCGCGGCTTCGATGGCCGCCCGCACCTCGGGGTGTTTGTGCACGACGAGGGTGTCCATCACGACCACATCCCCCGGGCGTAAGGTCGGGACCAGCACCTGTTCGACATACGCGCGAAAGCTCGCCTCGTCGATCGGGCCATCGAACACCGCCGGCGCGGTCAGGCCCTGTGGCCGCAGCGCCGCGATCACGGTATTCGCTTGCCAATGCCCGCACGGCGTATGGTCCTGCAGCCGGGTGCCACGGGGACTCCGCCCATAGCGCCGCAGCAGATCCGTCGTGACCCCACATTCATCGAGAAAGATGTACTGCCTCGCGTCGTGCAGCGGCTGCCACGCGCGCCAGCGGCGCCGCTCAGCGGCGACGTCGGGCCGCCGTTGTTCGTCGGCGTGGAGTGTTTACCTAGAAAGTCCTCGTCTTGCGGCCGTTCTACGCCGGGGATACGCTGCTCACATTGCAGCCGAGCTCCGTGAGCCGCTTGAGGTGATAGCGCATTGCCTTCGCCGCGTTCAGACGATCAAAGTAATCCGCGCCCAGATTGGCGAAAGGAACCTCGTCTCGGAGGACGTGGTAGGCGATGACGAGGAGGCGGTGAGCGATCGCGAGCGCCGCGCGCTTGGATCCTCGACGCCGACTGATACGTCGATATTGCACGCTGAGATAGGTGCGGCGTGCCCGGGTCGCCGCCCACGCGGATTCCACAAGCGCGGTGCGGAGCCACTGATTCCCGAACCCGGCAGCTGCCGGTCGCCGCTTCCCCGCACTCTCGTGAGTGCCGGGACATACCCGCGCCCATGATGCGAGGTGCGCGGCGGAAGCGAATCGCGTCATGTCGACGCCAATTTCGGACACCATGACTTCGGCGGATCGACGTCCGATGCCCACGATCGTCTGAAGCCGTTCGAGGTGGGGTTCCAGCGGGCGAGCGAGCTCAAAAATCCGCGCGTCGCATTGCGCGATCAACGTCGCTCCAGAGTCGAGTTGCGCCAACAGTTGGTCCAGGAGGAATCGGTGATTAACGCCGAATCGACCCTCGAGTGCTGCGGACAAGAGCGCTGTTTTCGACCGAAGACTGCCGCGGGCGAACGCGGCGAAACGACCGGGATCGGTCTCACCAGCCGCCAATGCCTTCAGAACCGCGCGGCCAGTCACCCCGTCAAGGTGCGTGACCACCGTCCCGAGCTTAATGTTGGCTGTTTCAAGCAGTTTATGGATGCGATTGATCACGCGAGCGCGATCGCGGATAAGGCTCTTGCGGTGCCGCGTCAGTTCCCGGAGCGCACGGACCTCCGCCGGCGGAATGAAGCTGGCCCGAATGAGTCCATGCGCCAGCAAGTCGGCGAGCCATTCGCAGTCTTTGACGTCGGTTTTTCGTCCGGGCACGGCCTTGATGTGTTGGGCATTGGCGAGGATGACCACGAAGCTGCCTTCAAGAAGGTTAAACACAGGCTGCCAGAACACCCCGGTGGATTCCATCGCAACGTGGGTGCAGCACGCTTCTGCGAGCCAGCGATGAAGCTCGAGGATCTCAGACGTGGTCGTGCCAAACGTTCGCACCTCGGTGCGCTTCCGCCGATGTTCCTGCAGACGAACACACGCGACGACCGTTCTCCGATGGACATCCAGGCCGCAGCAGCGCGGGTACAACACCTCCATAACGCACCTCCCGCGAAGCGCGCACGGGGAGTGCCGCAGAACAGGAGAATTTACCTGGCGTGCTCCGCGGTTCGACGGAAACGCGGGCAACAGTACGGGATACAAACAGCGCGGCACCCGGGTCCATTTTTTCCCGGGCTTTCAGCACCAGTAACCTGCGACCTTGGCCCGGCACGCTCGCGCTCACACGCTACCACTTTCATGCCGACGTGGATGTCGCCTCGCGACATGGCGATTTTTTTTGACGGTGAGATCCAACTGGTTCAGCTCGCGCCAAATCGTCGCCAAGGCGGCGGACGTGCGCAGCCGGTCGCGCAACTCGGCCAGCGTCGCGTCCGGTTGCGCCGTCACCAACGCCCGGAGCTGATCCTCCTGGCCGGCCAACACGCGGTGGCGAAACTTCGTCTGTTTGCGCGGCGTGATTGATCCCGTTTCCCGGCGCCGCTGCTTGAGCGCGTCCACCCAGGCCCGGCTGACGTGATACCGCGCCGCGAGCTCTTTCGACGACACGCCGGCGTCCGCATCCTTGATGACGCGGTCACGCAAATCCATCGAGTACGCCGCGGCCATGCGCACCTCCTGGCCGCCAGGAGTACCATGGCCGCGTACTAAGTACAAGTCAAAAATGCTCTAAACAGTCGACGTGGGTTCGCTTTCCAGAACCAGAATTGGGCGTCTCGTAAGCGTCATGCTGACGCGTGGCGTAGCTGCGCGACCCGCGCGTGGCACTATGGGCGGGCCGGCTTCGATTCCCCGAGACTCTCAGGGCAGCTCGACGCCCCCACCCTGCACCGTCGGAACGAGCAGTAGCTCCGGAGTGGCGAGATCCACGGCGTCGACCGACACGTGAAGTCGACACGGATTGCAGACACTCAGCTCGAGATGCGCGCAGTCGCGTGTGCCAGAGCCCCAAGACTCCTTTAGACGACGTGACAACTAGCCTCTGGTCACCGCTTCCCTGAGGCGAGCCGCTGCCGTCACAATGCACTCGGCCATCCTGATCCACCACGCGAAGCCGCACCTGCGTGGCCAGTTTCTGAATCGATTCTTCCGGAGGCTCGCTCGGCGTTGCGAGCATCACAAAAGCGTCAGGGCCTGGAAACCGGCTGAACGTAAACGTATAAGTTCCAGGGATGTTGAACGGGATCTCCCTAAACTGAGCCTGGTAGCGAGGACGCGACAGAATGCCAGTGTCAATCAGTCGCCCGCCGCGATACCTCCAGCCGTTGTAGTGCGTCGCGACGTAACACGAGGAAACGAGCACAGTGCCAACAAGAAGCAATCCAAAGCGGCGCCTTCTTGACCTTGCCATGTTGCCGACCGCCTAACTTAACTAACTACTCTTGGAATAGACCGGCGAGCGTCTCCGCGGTGACGCCGGACAGGACCGCATGCTGAGCGTCGGTGATGATCCCGGTCAGACGACCCTGGCCGGTTTGAGCGGACGCGTCAAAACAAAGCAGCGACGACAGGAGAAGCACCGCGACGAGTGGAAAGCAACGCATGGCGAGCTCCTGAACACGTCTACCTCTTCAACGCCGCCGTCCAGTTCGAAACGACGACAATGGGCTGAGACGTGTCGCTGACCACCGTATTGACGAGAAATCGCTGCCCATCCGCGGTGACGCCATAGGTGTAGTCCTCAGGGACGATGTGAAGCGGGAACAGACGCTTCTGAACGGATACATCGATGCCTTCCACACCGGCCTTGACGTTGACCGCGATCAGCTCACCACCGGCTGAGACGTAGAACAGCTCCTTGCCGTCACGGCGCCACCGCGGCTGCGTTCCGCCATTCGTCGAGACCTGCCATTTCCCTTGCGCTCGTGGAAACTCTTGAACGTACACTTCTTCCCGGCCACTCGCGTCAGTCGTGTATGCGAGCCAGCGTCCATCCGGGGACAACTGTCCGAAGTTATCGACGCCACCGGTGCGGACAACCGGAATCGGTTTGCGGTCGCCAACCAGCGGCAAGGCCCAAAGGTCGGCCTTCGTCGTCACATCCTGGTCCGCGTAAATGATGAAACGCCCATCGCGCGACCAGTCGGTCGGATTCGTCGAATACCGGCCGCTCACGAGCGCCTCAGGCTGCCCGGCTCCGTTGGAGTGTTGCCGAAAGACGACGTTGATGACGCCGCCCTGAACGTGCCGTTGCGTGCCGAATGCGATCTGTCGACCATCCGGCGACCAGATCGGCGTATAAT
>Ga0318533_10000301_pt1 | contig 18842 bp, 20 predicted proteins | sample GRESIP053b4f27_FD_203675 | JGI IMG/M metagenome (GOLD analysis project Ga0318533, IMG submission 203675) | Tropical soil microbial communities from Luquillo Experimental Forest, Puerto Rico - GRE.SIPMG.053b4f27 | ecosystem: Environmental > Terrestrial > Soil > Tropical forest > Bulk soil...
GCAATTTCCCAGCGGGCGTGCTGGTGTCGATGCCTTCTCCAAGCGTGACGAACCCGATACCGAGCGCCTGCAGGTCGTCGAGCAGCGTGACGAGGTGTCGGAGGTTGCGACCGAGCCTGTCCAGTCGCCAGCACACCAGCACATCGAACTTCCGACGGCGAGCATCCTTCAGCAATTCATCGAGAGCGGGGCGTCTATCCTTCGCGCCACTGACGCCACGGTCCACGAACTCGATGGCGGTCCATCCCCGCGCTTGGATGTAGCGCCGGAGTTCCTGGAGTTGGTTCTCGGGCTCCTGGTCGAGTGTGCTCACGCGCGCGTAGATGGCGGCCCTCATCGCCCCCTCGGCTTTCGTCCCTTGCCCTTGATGCCCTTCGACTCCAACCATAAGCGAATGGCCCGCCTCACCTGCTCAGAGACGGCGATACCATCCCGCTCCCACAGCTTGTCCATCCCTTCGACAAGGTCGTCGTCAATGCGAAATGTCATGACCTTGCGAGGGATGTCGGCATGCTTGGTCATCTACAATTACATCGTAGTATTCGTCTTACGTATTGTCAATGAACCATTCTCAGCCTACCGTCCTTCCAGCGGTTCCCGTAAGCGAGGAGGGAAGAGTCAGTCGCCCGGGCGATGTCGCGACTCCACCAGATGAACAGGGATGTGACGGGAAGTCCATCCGTGGCTGCTTTTCTCGGGCGGTCGAATGGAAGCATCTCGCGGAATCACCGCTCAAGGGCGTGAAACCGTATCGGGTCGATAACATTCGCACTCGGATTCTGAGCCCCGAGGAAATCCGCAAAGTTCTGGAAGCTTGCCCGCCCGACTTGAGGCTAATGGCGAGAGTGACGTTAGAGAGCCTTCTCCGGCTCTCCGAGGTGCTCAATCTGCGACGGGAAGACATCGGGGCAACCGACCTCGTGGTCCTGCAAACCAAGAACGGCAAGACGCGCAAGGTGCCACTCACGCCTGAGCTTCGCATTGAGCTTCTGACCCATAGCCGTGGTAACGGTTTTGTCTTCGGCCAAGGAGAGAAGGGCGAACCACCCACACAAGCAGCCATCAGCGTGGCGTTCGGGCGACTGATGAAGAAAATCGGTTTGCCGGGCGTCAGTCATCATGTTCTTCGCCATACAGGTGCTTCAGCGATGGTTGCGGCTGGAGTGTCGCTCCGAGTCGTGCAGGAGATTGGTGGGTGGACCTCGCTTCGGATGCTTGAACGCTACTCGCATCCAACCGGTGAGGAGATGGCACGAGCCGTTCGCGTGCTCGTGGAGCACACCGGCACAAAAACCGGCACAGCAGCGAATCGCAGCATGAAGACTGATGAACCCGAAATCCGTAAACGTGTTGTGGGACTTGATGATATGCGTGGCGTCCCCAACGGGATTCGAACCCGTGTTTCGGCCTTGAAAGGGCCGCGTCCTGGGCCTCTGGACGATGGGGACGCGCGGGAGGAACTCAAAAGTCTACCACGTCAGAGCCGCGCGCTCCGGTGTCATCAGCCACTACTTCGGCCGCGGTGCGCCCGGCACTTGCTGCAACATCTCTTTGATCCCACCAAGCGACGCCAACACGCCGCTCGCCTCGTACGGCAGGAAGACGAGCTTGTCGGCGCCGCTCGCGATCGATCCGAGGGCCTCCAGATACTTCTGCGCAATCAGGTACTGCGCAGGGCTGCCCCCGACGCCGAGCGCCTGCGTGATGACCTGGATCGCCTGCGCCTCAGCCTGCGCTACCGCCAACCTCGCTTGCGCCTGCCCTTGAGCCGCCAGAATCGCTGCCTCCTTCGCTCCCTCCGCCTGCACGATCTGCGACTGCTTCTGCCCCTCGGCGCGCAAGATCGCGGCCGCCTTCTCGCCCTCGGCCGTCGTCACCACGGCGCGTCGCGTCCGCTCCGCCGTCATCTGCTTTTCCATCGTCAAGCGGATCTCTTCGGGCGGCGTAATGTTCTTCAGCTCGATGCGCATCACCTTGACACCCCACTGCTGCGTGGCCGTGTCGAGCGCGGCGCGCAGCTGCGCGTTGGTGGTGTCGCGAGAGGCGAGCGTGTGATCGAGGTCGAGCTGACCGATGACGTTGCGCAATGCGGAGAGCGTCAGCTGCTCGAGACCCCACCGGAGGTTCTGAACTTCGTAGGTCGCCCGCACCGGGTCCACCACGAGATAGTAGATGACCGCGTCCACCTCCATCGTTACGTTGTCGCGCGTAATGACGGGCTGCGGCTCGATCTTCGTGATCTGCTCCCGCAGGTCGATCGTGTCGCGTACCGAATCCAGGAACGGCACGATCGTGTTCAGGCCGGCCTCCGCCATACGGTGATACTTGCCGAGGCGCTCGATGATCTTGACCTGCTTCTGCGGGACGATCTTGATCGAGCGCATCAGCACGACCAGGAGAACGAACGCAATTCCGAGCAGCACGATCGCGGAGTTCATAACGGCGTGACCTCCAGCACGATGCCGTCCGCGGCGACGACGCGAACCTTGGTGCCCGCGGCAATCGCGCCGATGCCACGAGCGGCCCAGTCCTGGCCGCCCACGTTCACGCGGCCGGTGCCCACCGTGGGATCGATATCGTGCGTGACGATGCCGTCGCGGCCAATGAGCGTGTCTGTTCGCGAGGGAACCCCCTGTCCGGCGAGCCGTCCGACGAGCGTCGAACGGAGAGCAACGAGCGAGACCATCAACACGAGGACGAACGTGCCGACCTGCACCGGGATGCTGAAGCCGAGATAGGCTGCGGCCGCCGCGGCGATGGCGCCGGCGCTGACGAAAGCCGACCCAAAGTGCGGGATCGACACTTCGAGTATGGCGGCCACGAACGCGATCGCCAGCCACGAGAAGACCGCCAGCTCGGAACCCCACAGGGACCAGATGGCCGACAGCATATGAAACCGGAGCGCGGCGATTGTATCAGGCGCCGGCAGCAAGCGCCGCTGGCGAGGTAAGGTAGGCGTGGAATGACCGCGTGGTGGCGTGCGATCGTGGTCAGCCATCGGTGGCTTGGAATTGCCGGCTGGCTGGTCTTCATAATGTGGCTCGCGACGGGCATCGTGATGATGTACGCGCGAATGCCGGCATTCAGCCGTGCCGAGCGATTCGCGACGCTTGCCCCACTCGATCTGTCCGATGCTCGCCTCTCGCCGTCCGACGCTCTACGCTCGCAGCGCATTGTCGACCCCCAGCGCGTGGTCGTCGCAATGTTGACGGGACGGCCAGTCTACCGAGTCCTGGCCCGCGGTATCTCGACGACCGTCTTCGCGGACAACGGCGAACCGCTCGATCGCCTGAGCCCAGATCAGGCGCTTGACGAAGTGCGCCGATTCGCGCCCGAAAGCGCCGCCACGATTCGATACGAGGCGCGGATGACGGAGCCGGATCAGTGGACCCTGGAGGAAGGCGCGGCTCTGCCGCTGCACCGTGTGACGCTGGGCGATGCAGACGACCGCGTGTTCTATCTCGCGGAGCGAACCGGTGAAATCGTGGGCAAAACCACGCGGCGCGAACGGTGGCTCGCGTTTGCCGGCGCGGTGCCGCATTGGCTGTACTTCACGCCATTGCGCCGTCACCGGGGTGTGTGGGCGGAATCCATCATCTGGATGTCGGCGGCCGGCAGTGTCATGTGTCTTCTCGGACTCGCGTGGGGAGTTTTCTGCGGCATCACGCGGCCCGCCGGGGCTCCCAGCGCAGCACACGCGCGGGGGTGGCAGCGGGGTACCCGCGTCGGAGTGGCCAACCGCGGCTGCATGCGCTGGCATCACTATGCCGGCCTCACGTTCGGGATGGTGACCTTCACATGGTTCTTCAGCGGCCTGTTGTCAATGGATCCGTTGGACTGGCATGCCGGTACGGCGCCAACGCCGTCACAACGCGACGCACTTTCTGGTGGGCCGCTGCGGTTGGATCATGTCGCGCTGGACGATGTCCGGCGGGCCGAAAAGCTCGCGGCGCGAGCGGCTTTGAGCGGGGGCGGCCACGACCCCGGCCGCACAAGTCTGTCTCGCACGAAAGAGATCGAGATCGGCCAGTTTTTGGGCGAGCCTCGCCTGATCGTCGACGGCCGAGCAGACGCCCCCATCGATCGGGATCGATTGCTCCGAGCGGCGCGCGACGCTGTCTCTGGGAGCGCCGTGACCGGAGTCGCGTGGCTCGACGGCTACGACGCCTATTACTATGACCGCGGGCATGAGCTGCCGCTGCCGGTGTTGCGGGTCGAGTACGCGGATCCGCGCGCGACATGGCTGTATCTGGATCCGAATCGCGGAATCATCCTCCGCAAAGAGGAGCGGTCGAGCCGCGTGAACCGCTGGCTGTATCACGGCCTGCACAGCTTCGATTTTCCGTTCCTTTATGACCGGCGCCCACTATGGGATATCGTCGTGATCTTCTTCATTCTGGGCGGAATCACGTCTGCCGTGACCTCGGCGGCGCCGGCATGGCGACGGCTGCGACGCCACGCCCGTCGTTTGCTATAGTTATGGCCGTAGATCCGAGCGACAAGAACTGAGGAGGACACCGAATGCGACGTGGCGTCCGGGACGTGATCATCGCGGCCGTGGCCGCGGCCGCAGGGGCGTACGTGGCGATGATGGCGCTGCCCATCGCGGGGCAGGCGCCAGCAGCCTATAGGGCGCCACGGCTGCCCGACGGCAAACCGGATCTGAACGGCATCTGGCAGGCGCTGAACGAAGCCAACTACGACCTCGAGGCGCACATGGCCCGAGCTGCCTTGCAGCTTCGCGCCGGCCCCTATGGACCGGTACCTGCTGCCTCTGTGCTGGCACTGGGCGCTGTGGGGGCGGTCCCTCCTGGCCTCGGCGTGCTCGAAGCCGGCGAGATTCCGTACCTCCCCGAAGCGGCCAAGAAGAAAAAGGACAACCAGGAGCACTGGCTCGAGCGCGACCCGGAGATCAAGTGCTACCTTCCGGGTGTGCCGCGCGCGACCTACATGCCGCAACCATTTCAACTCTTCCAGAGTACGAAGTCGATTTTCATCGCGTATCAGTACGCGGGCGCCACGCGCGACATCCTGTTGAAGGATCCGGGGCCCGCGCCCGTCGACTCGTGGATGGGACAGTCGGTCGCCCGCTGGGAAGGGGATACATTGGTCGTGGACGTGACCGGCTTCAACGATCAAAGCTGGCTCGATCGCGCCGGCGATTTTCACAGCGACGCGCTCCACGTCGTCGAGCGCTACACGCGCACGGCGCCCGACATCCTCTCTTACGAGGCGACGATCGAAGACAAAAACGTGTTCTCACGGCCGTGGAAGATCAGCATGCCGCTGTACCGGCGCCTCGAGAAGAACGCGCAGCTCCTCGACTTCAAGTGCGTAGAATTCGTCGAGGAACTGCTGTACGGCAAGTGGCGCAAGAAACCGCTCACCGAATAGGGATCTCGGCGCCGAGCTTATCGAATCTCAGGAACGATGGTCATGCGCATCAGGCAACGGCTTGTGACGGCGATCGTGGTGAGCGCCGCCTTTACGGTTGGCGCGGCCGGACAAATGAGAAACGCGGCAATTCCGCGAACGCCGGACGGTCACCCCGACCTGTCGGGCACCTATGACCTGGCCATGCTGACGCCGCTCGAGCGCCCCAACGGGATGGCGGCGACGCTGGGCGATGACGAAGCGGCGAAGCTCGAAAAGCAGGTCGTCGATCGGAACACGGCGCTCGACCGGCCGATCGAGGGAAATCGCGCCGCCCCGCCCAAGGGCGGCGACGGATCGGTCGGGCCCGCAGGCAATGTCGGCGGCTACAACAATTTCTGGCTCGACCGCGGCTCGACCTACAGCATCGTCGACGGCCAGCGTCGGACGTCGATTGTCATTGATCCGCCGGATGGGAAGGTGCCGCAGCTGACGGCCGAGGCCCGGCAGCGCCAGGCGAGCCGCTTCTCCCAGTTCCGACCGACCTCCGACCAGACCGAAAGCAAGGATCCGGGTCTCGAGCCCACCGGCGCGTACGACGATCCCGAGCGCCGCCCGCTCGGCGAACGCTGCCTGCTCGGGTTCGGCTCGACATCCGGGCCGCCGATTCTGCCGAACTACTTCTATAACAATCTGCACCAGATCGTCCAAACGCCAACCCAGGTGCTGATCCTGACCGAGATGGTCCACGATGCGCGCATCGTCCGGATGAACGCGAAGCATTTGCCTTCATCGATTCGCATGTGGCTCGGCGATTCGGTCGGCTCGTGGGACGGCGATACGCTCGTCGTCGACACGACGAACTTCACGGACAAGACGCGGTTCCGCGGAGCGACCCAGGACATGCATGTGGTCGAGCGCTTCAGTCGTGTCGATGCGAAAACGCTGAAGTACCGGTTCACGATCGAGGATGCGCAAACCTGGTCGAAACCCTGGACGGGCGAATACACATGGCCCGCGACCGACGAGCGGGTTTTCGAGTACGCTTGTCACGAGGGCAACTACGCGTTGGGGGATATCCTCCGCGGAGCGCGGCTGAGAGAAAAGCAGACGGCCGAGAAGTGAGACAACGAATTCGGAGTCCCGAGCCACGAGTACGGAGTAAAGAGGACAACGCCATGCGAAAACTGTTTGTGCTGGGTGCCGGGCTGGTCGTCATGCTGGCAGCTGTTCCCGTGATCGCCCACCATGCGTTCGGCGGCGAGTTCGATCCCAACAGGCCTTTGCTGCTGAAGGGGAAGGTCGTGAAGCTGGAATGGGTGAACCCGCACGCGTGGCTTCACATCGAGGTCCCGAAGCCTGATGGCACTCAGCCGTGCCAGTTCACGCCCAACGCCATGTGCGAGGAGTGGATGGTCGAGGGAGGTACCCCGAACACGCTGCTGAGGCGGGGCATCACCAAGGAATCGCTCGTTGCGGGCACGGAGCTGGTGATTGACGGCTACCAGGCGCGGGACCACACGCTGCTCAGGGCGAACGGGCGCAATATCACTTACCCGGACGGGCGGAAGCTGTTCCTGGGCTCGTCGGGCACCGGCGCGCCCACCGACGGAGCCGATCCGACGGAAGCTACGAAGGGTCGCGGCCGGGGTGGCCAATAAATAATGGCTGATGGCCGATCGCGAATGGCCATTTAGCCGGAAAACCCGATCCACCGCCCGCCGGCTCCGACACCGAACCACAGCGTCAGCGACACGAGTGCGACCAACCTGAGCACGATTGGCCGCACTCGACCGTCGCCCTCAAACGAGACCCTCCGCCGAACTGTAAACGTGAAAGCCATCGCGAGCGCGAGCGACGTCATCTTCACCCAGAAGGGCGTGCTGTAGTAGCACTTGGTCGCTTCGGACGAAAACAGCGCAAATCCAGTGATCAGCATGACGATGAGGCTCCCGACGAGCCACGGCTGCGCCTCGCGCGCCACCTCGGGAATCGGCTGCCGCCGCAGACCAAGGCCGAGCAGGCGGAGATCCAGCATCAGCACCGCGCCGCCGATGACCGCGAGCGCGAGCAGGTGCACGGACTCGATGACGGCAAACGCCCATGACGAATTCTTGATGGCCGTGCCAATCGTCGTGGTCTCGAACCATTGAAAATAAGGCAGCAGCATGCGTATGTTCCTAGCGTTGACGGTCGACGCATCCGGCCGCCCACTTGATGAGGGGCGGTTGAGGCATGTCGCAATCGAACCAGTTGTAGGCGATCATCCGCCCGCAGACGATGATGACGGCCCAGAGGGCAAGCGAGGCCGCGCCGGCGAATCGAGCCTTCTTGGGCGGGATCAGGTCGCGATCCCAACGCGCGACGGTCCTCTGGACGCCATTGTGGAAGACCCAGGCGTTTGCGCCGGCGAGCAACAGGGCGATGACCTTCAGGCGAAAGAAGATGTTCTGATACGAACGGATCGGGATGGCATAGAAGAGCAGGATCCCGCTGATGAACATCACGACGAAGCCGGCCACCATCCACGGGACGAGGCGTCCTGTCACCTCCGAGACCGGCACGCGGCGGAGCGCGACGCCCAGAAGCCGGAGGTCGAGCATGAGCGACGTGCCGACGAACACACACAACGTCAAAACGTGGACCGACTCGACGAGCGGATAAATGTAGAGCGACTCGTGAAGCGCGATACTCCCTTTCGTGCTTGCAAGCCACTCGCAGAACGGCAAAAGAGACACGAAGCGGCTATTATAGCCGGGGGGCCTCATGCGAATCGCCCCGGTCACGGCCGTGTTCCTCGCGGCGAGCGCGGTCGGCGTCAGTCTGGTTTCCGGAGTCCCGGGCCGAGCGTCCTCGCTCGGCCAGGAAATCGCCGGCGGTCGACAGATCGGCACGATGTCCGACTTGATGGCGAAGGTCATCTACCCTGCGTCGGACGCGGTGTTCTACATCGAAACGCGGACGCCGAAGACAGACGCGGAGTGGGATGCACTGCAGGGCAAGACGCTGATCCTCGCCGAGTCGGCGAACCTGTTGATGATGCCCGGCCGCGCGCGGGATCAAGATCGTTGGATCGCCGACACGCGCCTGATGCTCGATGCCGGAACCGAGGCGTTCAAGGCCGCAAAACGGCATGACGTCCCAGGGCTCGTTGCGGTCAACGACGCCTTGTACACCTCCTGCGTGACGTGTCATCGGCACTATCGTCCGAACTACGGACGCGGAAGTGCCGGCGGACCCGGTACGCCGTCCGGTAGAGAATGATGACTCGCCTGATCGCCGCGCCCTGCGCCGCTCTAGCGTTTGGCTTGCTGGCTCGGCTCGGAGCGCCGGAAGTCGCTGCCCAGGCGAAGTTTTCGCCTCGCGACCTTGAGGGCGTCTGGGGATTTGCGACGCTGACCCCGCTTGAGCGCCCCGCCGAGTTCGCCGACAAGCCGTTCCTGACCGACGCAGAAGCCGCCGGCTACGTTCGTCAGACGATTGAGCGCGGCAATCGCGACCGCCGCGACGGCGGCGCCGCGGCTGACGTGGGTCGCGCCGTCAACGACTACTGGTTCGAGCGGGGCACCGAATTGTCGAGAATCGACGGACGCCCCCTGGCGTCACTGGTGGTCGATCCTGTCGACGGCCGCGTGCCGGCGTTCACGCCGGCCGCGAGGCTGAAGCTATCCGCGCGCGTGGCAGACGCGCGAGAGCACCCTGCCGATGGCCCGGAGAACCGTTCCCTTACCGAACGCTGCCTCGCGTTCAACGCAGGACCGCCGATGCTCCCGGGGCCGTACAACAATTTCGTCAAGATCTTGCAGTATCCAGATCACGCGGTCATCTACAACGAGATGATCCACGACGCGCGGGTTGTGCCGCTCGACGGGCGCCCGCACGCCCCGTCAGCCGTTCGCTTGTGGCTGGGGGACTCGCGGGGGCGATGGGACGGCGACACGCTGGTGATCGACACGACCAATTTCAGCGACAAGACCGCGTTTCGCGGGAGCGACGAGCACATGCATCTCGTCGAACGGCTCGAGCGTCGCGACCGGGACACGCTGCTGTACGAGTTCACCGTCGACGATCCAACCGTCTTCACACGGCCGTGGACCGTTTGGCTTCCGATGAAGAGAACGGACGCGCGCGTTTACGAGTACGCCTGCCACGAAGCCAACTACGCGCTCATGGACATCCTCCGCGGCGCCCGGTTTCAGGAGGGGCGATAACGCGCCGGCGTCAGCGTGAGCTTGGGTGAGGGTCGCGCCCCCTCACATCCGGAAGAGCGGACGCCCGCCGGGCCGTCCTGGCCACGGCATCCCGACGATCATCAGGACGATCGCCACTCCGAACGCCACCAGCAGCCTCGACCGTTTCGCGCCCGGCGTTTTGGCGTTTCGCGCCAGCACTCGTCCGACGTGCGCCGAAATGACCGCGGCGAACATGGGAGTGATGTGCTCGACGGCCCAGAACCGCGAAGCGGAATCCTTCATGGCGTCGCCGAAGTGAGCGAGGATCTCCTGCATGTTCGGGCTGACGAGGAAGTAGAGCAGGAGGCCGAGCAACATCTGGACGTCCAGCGCCGTCATGGCGATCAGCCCCCACCGCTCGGCCGCGCCGTCACGGCGACGGATGGCGGCCAGGACCGTGCCCACAGCCGCAACGAGCGCGATCCAGCGTCCCCAGGAGTGAAGGAAGAGCACGGGGGCATAGAAGGTTGAGAACATTGACGTGACGGTATCACAAGGTTGCGGCGCGGCGGTCTACTGCTCGTTGCGAGTCTGCTTCAATGCGGCTTCCGCTTCCCGCATCCGACGGCGGGCACGCTCGAGAGCGGCTTCGGCCTTCTTGATTTGCGCTTCGTGCTTCTTGCGGACGGTGGCTTCTTGCTTCCGGCTCGCGGCCGCCGCCGCTTCCGCCTGCTTTCTGGCTTCCAGCTTTTCAGCTGTTTTCGGCGCGACTCTCACCCCGGCCAGCGCCTCGAAACCCGGCGGCTGCAGGGGTTTCGTCAGGCGGCCCGGCGCCTCATCGCCGGCGGGTGCGAGCGACAGCGCCTCGAAGGTTCGCGTGAGCGCGTCCGATGAAGGATGGACCCCTTCGGCCGACGCGATCTGCTCGGCCCTTCTCACGGCGTCGACGATGGCGCGACGATGGGCGTCGGTAGCCGCTCGGAAGTCGCCCGCGCGGCCTTCGAGCGCCGCGATTTGCGTGTGTCGAACCCGCTCACCACACTTGATGAGCTCGTCGAAGACCGGCCGCGCCCGCCAGTACACCTGGTTGACGGCCCACGGAACGGCCGTCGGCTTGGGGAGCTTACGGACGCGCTGAGCATCGGCGCCGGTGAGCGTTTTAGCTAGTGCGGTTCGCGCTCCGACGAAGTCAGCGAGCGGCGCGCGGTAGAGGTTGTCGATAGCCGTGTCGAGCGTCATTCACGGGCTTCTCAAGGATGCGAGACGGCCATCGTGAAGTTCTCGGCGACGGTAAAAAAGCCGACGTCGAAGAGGAAAACGCAGTAGCTCCCCGGGTAGATCGCGCCGCTCAGGAGTTGCGTGTTCACGGTGCCGAACGAGTTCTGCTGAATGGGCGTGAGCTGGCCGACACACGAGCCATCGGGCGCGGCATATGACAGAATCGCGCCGAAGTAGACGCCGTTGTTCGGGTCGAGCGCGGAGACCTTGATTGTGTACTCGCCGGTCTTGCTCGTCGACCAGCCGACGCCCGGGATGGTTGTCCCTTGCACCGGTATCGTGCCCGTGAACGTCTGGGTGACGTTCTGTGACGGATCGACGACCCCATTGCACGCCGCCGCCATGAGTCCCGCGACGATCAGCGCCGTCGCAAACCGCCATTGCATCACACGATCTTAGCAGGATTTCGGGACCGGTCGGGACCGTGGCTCCGTGGCGGCGTCACGCTGCGTGCCTCCTTGACGATGTTCACGAATCGCCGCGCCAGCTCCACGATCCAATCGCTCTGTCGCTGTTCGACGGCTTTCCTCGGAATCAACTCGTTCCCGACGCCGATAGCGACGGCCCCCGCATGGATGAAGTCGGCGGCGGTCTGTTGCGTCACGCCTCCGGCAGCAATCAGGGACACCTGTGGAAAGGGTCCCTTCAGGGCACGAAGATAGGCCGGGCCGCCGAATTGCGCGGACGGGAAGACCTTCACGAAGTCGGCGCCGGCGCGCCACGCCGCGGTCACCTCGGTCGGCGTCACGGCGCCCGGCATCACCAGCACGTGCTGGCGGTTCGCAAACCGGACGATCTCCACGTCAAGTCCCGGGCTGGTCAGGAATCTGGTCCCCGCGTCGACACATCGCTGCGCGGTCTCGAGGTCCAGGATGGTACCGGCTCCGATGACGATGTGGGGGAGATGCCGTACGAGATCCGCGATCACGTCGAGCGCGCCAGGGACCGTCATCGTGATCTCGACGATCGGAATGCCCGCCTCGGTGACCGCTTCGGCCGCAAACCGCGCGTCCTCAGCCGACGACACACGGACGGATGGGATGATGCCCGTGTCCACAATGTGCCGCCGCGCAACGTCCCTTGTCATATCACGTCAGCTTCATTCGCTCTCGTCGAACTCCGCTTCAGGCTCGGGCAGCACGTCACGCTGGCCCGCAACCCACACGTAAAGCGTCGGCAGCAGGAAGATATTGATCAGCATGCTCACCATCAGCCCGCCGACGATGACGATGGCGAACGGCCGCTGCGAGTCGGACCCGATGCCGTGCGACACGGCCGCCGGCAGCAGGCCAAGCGTCGCCACGAGCGTGGTCATCATAATCGGTCGAAGCCGGAGGATCGCGCCTTCGACGGCCGCATCGACGACGGAATGACCGCGCGCGCGGAGCTGGTTGATGTATTCGAGCATGATCACGCCGGTTTGAACGGAGACTCCGAACAGTGCCAGGAACCCCACGCCGGACGAGACGCTGAAGTGCGTGCCGGTGACGAGGAGAGCGAGGAGACCTCCGAGCGGCGCCATCGCGATGTTGGCGAGCATCAGCTGGGCCCACTTGATTGAATTGAACATCGTATAGAGGATGATTAAGATCACCAGAATTGTGATCGGGACGACGATCATCAAGCGACGCTCGGATCGCTGCTGGCTGGCGTACTCGCCGGCCCAGTCGATGCGGTAGCCGGGCGGAAGGTTGACGTGCTGCTCGGTCTTCGTGATCGTCTCTCTGACCGTGCTGCCCAGATCCCGGCCTCGCACGCTGTACTTGATGGCCACGTAGCGTGAATTACCCTCCCGATAAATTTCGTTCGCGCCGTCGGAGACGCTGATCGTACAGAGCTGCGAGAGCGCGACCCGTTCTCCCGTGGGCGCCACCAGTCGGATCCGCTCAATCGCTTCCTTGGTGTCGCGGTACGCGGGCAAGTATCGCATGACCAGGTCGTACCGCTGTTCACCCTGGAGCACCTGGCTGAACGCCGAGCCACCCACGGCGGTCTGAATCGCATCCTGAACGTCGGCGACATTGATCTGGTACCGTGCGGCCCGCTGCCGGTCGACCACGACGTTCAAATTCGGCTGGCCGACCACGCGAAACAGACCCAGATCCTGAACGCCCTTGATCCCCCGCATCGTCCGGACAATCTCGTCGCCGACCGCCTCCAGGGTTCTCAGATCGGTGCCGTAAATCTTCACGGCCAGCTCGCCCTTGACCCCGCTCACAGCCTCTTCCATGTTGTCCGAAATCGGCTGCGAGAAGTTCCAGAGCACGCCAGGGATTTTTTCGAGCTCCCGGTCCATTGCGGCAATCAACTGCTCCTTGTCGTGATGGAAGACGGGCCGCCATTCTTCCTTTGGCTTGAGATCGACGAAGTACTCGGTGTTGAAGAACCCGGTCGTATCGGTCCCATCATCGGGCCGGCCGACCTGACTGACCGAGACCGTCACCTCCGGAAACGACGCCAGAATGAGCCGGGCCTGGTGCATGAGCCGGACGCCCTCGGTCTGCCCGGTGCTCGGCGCGAGCGTTCCTCGAACCCAGATCGCGCCCTCGTCGAGATGGGGCAGGAACTCCGACCCGATGACCCCGCTCATGGCCAGGTAGAGGCTGACGATCACGCAGCTGATCGCCGCGCCGACGGTGAGCCAGCGGTGATCGATGGCGCGGCGAACGTGGACTCGATAGTGCTCCCGAAGGAATGTCAAGACCGGGTTGCGCCACTCGGTCACTCTCCCGCGGAACAACAGACTCGACAAGACGGGAGCAATCAGGATTGAAAAGATCAGTGCGCCAAGCAGCGCAAACGCGACAGTCCACGCCATCGGTTTGAACAGGCGCCCTTCGACCTGCTGAAGCGTGAAGATCGGAAGATAGGCGGTGATGATGATGGCGATCGCGTAGAAGACCGGCCGTTGCACTTCGTGCGCGGCCTCGCGAATGGACGCCATCGTCGACTTCGTTCCGTTGCTGCGGCCCAGATGGCGGACGATGTTCTCTACCATCACCACCGCGCCGTCCACGACCATCCCGAAGTCGAGCGCGCCGAGGCTCAGGAGATTGGCCGGAATCTGACGCAGATTCAGACAGATTGACGCGAACAACAGGGAGAACGGGATCGTCAACGCGACGATGAGGGCGCCGCGGGCGTTGCCCAGGAAGAGGAACAGCACGATCACGACGAGAATGATGCCTTCGGTCAGATTGTGCAGGACCGTGTGCGTCGTGTAATGCACGAGATCGCTCCGATCGAGGAACGGGACGATCTTCACGCCGGGCGGAAGGAGACGATCGTTCAGCTCGGCGACCTTGGCCTCGATCCCCTTCAGCGTGGAGTCGGACTCCGCTCCTTTCCTGAGCAGGACGATGCCGAGGACGACGTCGGTAGTGTCGAGAAGGTGGCCGTCGGCGCGATGGATGGTCTTGCCGATCTGTCCGAGGCGGATCTTGGCCCCTTGAGTCACCGTGGCGATATCGCTGACATGCAGCGGAGTGCCGTTCTGGGTCTTCAGAACGGTCTGCTCGATGTCGCGAACGGTCGTGACGAGGCCGACGGCACGGACGTTGATCTGCTGGAGCCCCGCTTCGATGAAGCTTCCGCCCGCATTGACGTTGTTGTTCGCAAGCTGCTGCTCGACCTGACCGATGGTGAGGCCGTAGGAGACCAGCTTGTTTGGATCGACGCGCACCTGATACTCGCGCGTGGTGCCACCGAAGCTGACGACGTCGACGACGTTGGGCACTGACTTGAACTGCTTTTCGAGGACCCAGTCTTCGAGCGACTTCAGCTCCATCAGGTCGTACTTCGGGTTGGTGCTCCTCAGCGTGTACCAGTAAATCTGGCCGACGGGACTATAGTCGGTGCCAATCTGCGGCTGCAGATTCTGCGGCAGGTTGACCTGGGACAGCCGCTCCAGCGCCTTTTGGCGATTCCAATCGTTCTCCGATTCGTCGTCGAAGATCAGCATGACGCTCGAGAGCCCGAAGAGGGAGGTGGACCGCAAATGTTCCAGGTGCGGCAGGCCGTTCATGACCGTCTCGATCGGGACGGTGACCTGCTGCTCGACCTCCTCGGCTGCGCGGCCGGGCCACTGCGTGATGATTTGCACGTAGTTGTTCGCGACGTCCGGATACGCTTCGATGGGCAGGTTGTGGAACGAGATGACGCCCCAGGCAAAGAGAAGCAGCGCCAATGCCAGGACGAAGAAGCGCCGGTCGAGCGCGAAGTCGACGAGCCCGCGGATCATGCGCTGGCGATCTCCTCCATGGCTACTGCTCGACCGTGTTCTGGAAGACGAGGGCGTTCGACACGACGCGCTGACCCGGCTGGAGGCCTGCCAGCAGTTCCTGCATGTTGCCCGGCAGCATCTGACCGCTCGTCACTTCCTGCCGCTGGAACCCGCCGCCGGCGGCCGGAACGTAGACCCACTCGCGATCGTGCAAGTGCAGGATGGCAGACGCGGGTACGACGGCGCGGAGCTCGGCCTTCTGACCGTGGAAGGTCGCGGTCACGAACATGCCCACGCGCAGCAGACCGGGATTGGCGACTTCGATGCGCACTTTCGCGGTCCGAATTGCCGGGTCCAGGATCGACCCAATATTACTGATGCGGCCCTTCAGGACGCGGTCTGGATACGCGGCGAGGTAGATGTCCGCTGAGTCGCCCACGCGAACAGTGGCCAAATCGTTCTCGTACACGTCACAGACGATCCAAACATGCGTCAAATCCGAAATCGTGAACAGGTTGGGGGAGTTGTCCAGTGTTTTCACCCCGGCCGCATTGGTGACGTTTTGTTCGGTAATGACGCCAGACGTGGGAGCGACGATATCGACGATGCCGCCTGGCGGCTGGCTGGGGTCGATGCCGAGCACGTGAAGGTGCTCGACGCTGTTTTCGAGGTCGACCGCAGCCTTGTCGGCCGTATCCTGCGCCACCTCGACGTCCTTCTTTGCGATGGCGCCCCGATCGAACAGATCTTTGGCCCGGTCGAGCTGAGTCCGCGCCAACGCGTCGTCCGCGCGCGCCTTGCGGTAGTCCGACACGGCCGAGGAGATGTCAGCGCTCCGGACGCGCAACAGCAGCTGGCCTTTTTTCACTTCGTCGCCAAGCCGCGCGCGTACCTCGACGACCCGGCCGGAGGCGAGGGAGATGACAGGAACGGCCCGAGACACGTCGGGATTGACGACTCCCGTGACGCTCAACGTCGGCGCCGCGTCGCGGCCGGTCGCTGTCGCCAGCGGAAACCGCTCCGGATGCTCGACGTGGAGTGCAGTGCCGTCTCCATCCCGGTCGACAACGGCGGTCGGCGGCGCGCCCGATTCCGCATCCGTACTGCCGCGGACACCGCAGCCCGCGAGCAGAGCCGCCGACACCAGCATGAACGCGAAGAAGTGTTTCACTGGATGACCTCTTGCCCGATTGCCAGGTTCAATTGATTGACGGCGTTCAGGAACGCTGCCACGAGATTCACGTAGCTCACCTGCACGGCCCGGTACTCCTGCTGGGACTGCAGGAAATCCACCAACGACGCCCCGCCGCGCTGATACGAGAACGTCACGGTGTCGCGAACGCGAGTCGCCTGGTCGAGATACCGGTCTTTGTAGGGTTGTAACAGGGTGACCGTGCTGACGACGGTCGCATACGCGGTGTCGACATCGCTATAAACCAGCAGGCGGGCCGCATCGGCGAGGCGCTCGTTGCGGGTGATGTCAAGCTCCGTGCGGCGTTTCTCCCCCTGGTTGCTGTCGAAAATCCTCAGCGGCACGCCGACGCCGACGCCCACGAACTGATGGAGAGGCGGCTGATAGCTGAGATAGGCTTGGGAGATCGACGGAAAGCCCGCGTCGACGCTTATCGTGGGATCCACCGATCCATTCGCGAAGGCCAGCTGATGGTCGGTCTTCGCCTTCTCAATCGCCTGAAGGGCGGCGCGCAAGTCGGGGCGAACGGCGAGCGCGATCCGGCGGAATTCATCGAGCGGCTGGGCCGGGGCGACAAAATCGAACGGTCCCGACACGTCGAACTGCTCCACGGGTGTAGTCTGATCGTTCAGGAGCCTGAGCAGCTGGATCTTCGCCGTTCTCAGGTTCACCTCCGCCGTTTGGACGTCCGACTCGTACGTCACGCGCTGGAGCTCCAGCCGATCGAGGTCGATTTGCGCGATGTCTCCCGACCGAAGTCGGTCACGGCTAAGGCCGAGCACCTGGTCGTAGTTGGTGAGATTGTCCTGCGCGAGCGTGCGGAAGGCTTTGGCCTGAAGCACCTGAACGAATGCCGCGCGGAGAGTAAAGATTAAATTGCGCTCCAGGTCCGCCTGAGCGGACGTCGCGATGGCCGTGGCGCCTTGCGCGCTGTCACGCCGCAGCTCGCGCTTGTGCTGACGCTCGTGAAGATAGCTCACCGCCGTCGACAGCGTCGAGGCCGAGAAGATGTTACCGCTCTCCGTGTTGCCGACTTGATCGAGGGTGATCGAGAAGAGGGGGTTCGGCCGCAGGTATGCGGTCGTTTCCGTCGCTCTCGACTCGTCGATTCCGATCTGGCCCGCCAGCAGCGTGGGATTCGTCGCTTGAAGCCGCGCGCGGACGTCAGGCCACGTCAGAACCGTCTGCGCGGCAGCAGTAGCCGCGATCGAAGTCACCAGTACACATCCAATGCCGGCACGCCACACGAGGCGCATCTCATCTCCTTCGGGGATTGTAAATTTGGTCGACCGCAGCGCCGGCGGTCAGCTAGGTTGCCTGGGGCTCACGCAAGCGGCGGACCACGCGGCGATCGCGCGCCGACAACCGTGCTGCGAAGGAGGGAGGGATTGAGGCGATGCACGGCCCCCGCGGATTGAAGCTCGCGCTCCGTCAGCGCCGGCCATGCCGGCAGGCCGACAGCCGTCCAAACACTGTCTGGCGTCTCGTCGCTGCGGGGCGTGCCCCGAAAGGCCAGATCGTTCGTGAACGGGTCCGTGAGGGGAGCAAGATCGCCGGGGCCCGTTCGGGTGCCAATGAAGTCCCCGGCAGTTCTCTGGGCTCTCGGCGCCCATTTGGAGAAAACCGGCCTGCCGGCCTGAAAGAGCACCAGGAGGTCGGCGGTACCGTCGAAATCGCTGTCTATGACGGACCGCACATGCTCATGCGTCGTGGCGTCGAAGTCTTCCACGAGATCGACGCGGTCGTCGAAGTTGCGGTCAGACTCCCGGTGGACGAGCGCTCCGCGCACGTAGTATTCGTGGACGTCCGAGCGGCCGTCGAAGTTGCTGTCGATAGCCTGCTCAATGACCAGCCCCTCGCGGTCGTAGGTCCGCCACACATCGGGACGCCCGTCGCCATTTCGGTCGTCGGTGCGGACGTTTTGAACGTTGAGCACGCTCCGGGTGTAGCCCACCGACCATAAAGACGTGGCGACCGTGGCGCAAATGCAGACACCAACGATCGTCAGACACCGTAGCGACACGGCTCTCATGCGAATATTTAGCGTAACAGGGCGGGCACGGCTTCGCAAGTCAGCCAGGGAAGACGGTGCGCGACAACTTCGTAACGCCCGCTGTGACGTTGGGAAAGAGCACAAGGCTCAGCCTGTTGTCCCCCGAGTGAATCGGGGTCGACCCCTCCGCTGGCGAGCAGCCGGCCTTGGTCGCCCGTAGGAAGACGTCGACGACTTCGACAGCGTCGCCGGCCACCAGTCCTACGAGCTCGTAGCTGCCGTCCGCATGCGTGGTTGTCGAGAGACCCGCATTCGTCCCGCCAACCACCTCAACATGCGCTTGGGCGGCAGGTTGAAGCCTGCCGTCTATCTCGAGGTACACGCGCCCCCGCAACGCGGCAAGCATTTGACCGGGGCTGGCGCGGCGCAGTCGCCCGCGGGCCTCGACGCGGCGCGAGCCGTACAGCGCCTCGATGCCGACGTCGCCATTTTCCGTGGCGTCGATCGCTCCTTCGCGCGAGATCTGGGCGCCTGCGACGCCAGACAGATGCCAGGACGCTTCCGAGGTCACGTCGCGCGGCGGCCGGCTGACATCGCGAAACAGCGCCAGGA
>Ga0318533_10000306_pt1 | contig 18735 bp, 28 predicted proteins | sample GRESIP053b4f27_FD_203675 | JGI IMG/M metagenome (GOLD analysis project Ga0318533, IMG submission 203675) | Tropical soil microbial communities from Luquillo Experimental Forest, Puerto Rico - GRE.SIPMG.053b4f27 | ecosystem: Environmental > Terrestrial > Soil > Tropical forest > Bulk soil...
TCGCGCTCGCAACTGGTGGGTGAATGACGTGAGGGCTTCAATGGCGTTACACGAACGGAGCATCCTCGACCCGCAGTTCGGCGATTACGTCAACCACGATTTCGCCGGGTATCACCTCGCCACCAACGCCGATGTCGGCAGCGTCGAGGGGGTATGGGTTGAGGACGACGATCCGCATGTCAACGCGCTGGGGGCGAAGGGCAAAGGCGAGATCGGGATCGTGGGCACCGCGGCCGCCATCGCGAACGCGGTTTATCATGCGATCGGCATCCGCGATCTGCCCATCACACCAGACAAGGTGTTACTCGCCCTGATCTCGTCCGCACACGCGCCATGAATCGCGCATGATTGGGCCCGCCGCGTCGGGGTCCGCGATTACACAAACCCAGCTTTTGATTCCTGCTCAGATTCCAGACCGCCTGATCCATACGAATAGTCCGAAAGAGGGGTATAGACACACCCCCATCTGGCGACTTCCCTTCGCGTGCGTCCGACCCCAAGAATGGACGGTCGATGTCCGAAAGGAGTGTCGCGATGGGAACGGTAGTAATGGTCGTTTCGGGTGCGAGTGTGTGGACCATGAAGAACGCGCTGCCGCATCCAACAGGCTTCTGGTCCGAGGAATTCGTCACGCCTCATCGTAAGTTCAGCGAGTCCGGGCTCACGGTGACGATCGCCAGTCCTCATGGCGTGAAGCCGACGGTTGATCCACTGAGCTTGAACCTGGCCTACAACAACGACGACGCAACCAAGGTCAAAGCACAACAAGATTACATGAAGGGGCTCGGCACCGCGTTGACGTCGCCCATGCGCGTCGAGGACATCAAACCCGATGAGTTCGACGTCATCTTTCTCGTCGGCGGTCATGGTCCGATGCAGGACATGGCCGTGCATCCCACGATCGGCGCCGTACTTGCCGCGATGCTCGACAACCCCAAGAAGATCGTGGCGGCGGTCTGTCACGGCCCAGCGGGTTTCCTCACCGCGGCGCGGCCAGATGGAACCTGGGCTCTGAAGGACCGAGAGCTCACCGGCTTCAGCAATGAGGAGGAGACGCAGGCAGGGTTTAGCGGCAACGCGCCATGGCTGCTTGAAGATCGCTTGCGCCTCTCAGGAGCACATTACGTGGCGAAAGCGCCGTGGAAACCGCATGCTGTGGTCGATGGCAACCTGATCACGGGTCAGCAGAATTATTCAGCAGGGGTCACTGCGGAGGCCGTCCTGAAGCAACTCACCGTGAAGGTGTGAAGGTCCCACCGTGTCCGAACAGAACACCGCCATGAAAGCATCGGTCATTCATCGATACGGCCGACCGAACGAGCTTCGAGACGAAGAGCGTCCGGACCCTGCGCTTCTGGCGGGCCACGTGATGATAAAGACGTACGCTACGAGCATCAACCCTATTGACTTGAAAATGCGCTCAGGCGCGGCGAAGGATCGCTTTCCGCTGTCGTTCCCCGCGATCCTCGGCGTTGATATTTCGGGAACGGTCGTCGATGTCGGCACAGACGTGACGGGGTTCTCGATCGGCGATCAAGTGTTTGCGCAAACCCGCAACGCTTACGCGACGTTGTGCACGGTGAAGGCGGACGACCTCGCCCACATCCCATCAGGGCTCGATCTCGCCGAGGCCGCCTCGCTCCCGACTGTCACGACGACAGGAGTTCAGCTCGCTGACTTGGCGCTCGGCGACGCCTCGAATGCGACCGTTCTCGTCCTCGGAGCGGTCGGAAACGTCGGTCGTTCTGCCGTGCATCGTCTCAAGGAGCGAGCTGCGCGGGTAGTTGCCGGCGCGTCGAGCAAGCATGCCGCCGAGGCGAACACGTTGGGCGCGGATCTCTTCGTGGCGCTCGATGTCGACGATGCGATCGACGCCCTTCCGATGGTGAACGCCATCGCCGATACCGTTGACGGATCCACGGCGGCCTCGGTCCTCCGCAAGCTGAGAACAGGCGGCGTGTTCGCGTCCGTCCTAGACCCCCTAAGAACGCCAGCGATCGACGCGACGTCATCGTGAAGAGGATGCAGGTCAAGCCTGACCGGCTACGTTGGTGCTCATTGCGCAAGCTGTGCGCGATGGACGGTTCTCTATTCCGATTGGGCTGTCGTTTCCGTTGAAGGACGCGAATGCCGCGCACACGGCCGCGGAGGGCGGTCACAGCGGCAAAATTCTGTTGTTGGCATGGGGCCAAGATGCGGCGGTGACATGTCGAACGTGGCTGACGCAGCGTTTTCCGAGGGGAACGAGCCCGTCACGGACTCGGGACTCGATTTTGATCCGCTCACGGACACGGTTGCGTTGCCCCGTCTCAGTGATGCCGAGTTGGCCGAGGTTGAACCTTTTGGCGAACGCTGTCGGTTCACCGTTAACCAACCGCTGTTCTCTGCAGGTGACTACCCGTTCAACTGTCACGTCATAGTTACGGGACGCGTCCGCATCGTGGACGCATCAACGGGTGAGCGCGTTGTGTTATTGCGGTATGGTCCTGGGTATTTCACCGGCGACATCGATCTATTCACGCGTCGACCGTCGGTGGTGTCCTGTGAAGCCGAAACGGACGTTGAGGCGATACGCCTGACGCCGAGCCAGCTTAGAACCATGTTCACCAAAAAGCCGCAGCTCGGCGACACGTTCTGGAAATCGTTTCAGCGACGGCGGGAATTGCTGCTCGTGTCTCGCTTCCGCGGATTGAGCCTATATGGCAGCAGGAGCGATAAGGCGACGCTCGATGTCGCGCAACTGCTGTTCCGGAACAGCGTACCCCACGAATGGCTCGACACTTCCATCGAGCAGAACCGTGTTGCCCTCGAACGCATTCGCCCCAACGCGAAGTCGTACCCGGTGGTCGCAGACGGCAGTCGCATCCTCTTTGAAGCGCCGACGCCCGCTGAACTCGCCCACTATCTGCATCTCCGTCAGCCGCTGCCTCGGTCCGATTATGACGTGGTGGTGCTTGGCGCTGGGCCCGCAGGGCTGGGCGCGGCCGTGTATGCCGCATCGGAAGGGTTGTCGTGCCTCGTGCTGGACGCACTCGGACCGGGTGGGCAGGCCAGCTCGACGTCGCGCATCGAGAACTACGCCGGCTTTCCGAACGGCGTCAGCGGTCACGATCTCGCGCACCTGATTTATCTGCAGGCGCTGAAATTCGGGGCGGACTTCCACGTTCCGAGTACTGTCTGCGATCTGGAACGCTCGAGCGACCGATCGTTTGAAGTGCGAACGATCGAAGGCGATTGCATACGCGGCAAGGCAGTCATCGTCGCGACCGGAGTCTCGTACGGACGTTTGAATCTGGAAGGATTGGATAGCCTACAAGGGGCGGGGGTCTATTACAGCGCCACGACCGTCGAATCTCGTCTCTGTCAGAATGAGCCCGTCCACGTCGTGGGCGCCGGGAATTCTGCCGGACAGGCCGCGATGTTTCTATCACAGAGCGCCAAGGAGGTGTCACTGCTGGTGCGAGGAAGAGACCTTCGGAAAATGTCCTCGTATCTGTCGGAGAGGCTTGCCGCGAACGCAACAGTTCGGATTCGGTTTGAGACCGAGGTTGTGGGAATCGAAGGGGTGGAGTCCGTCTCCGCCGTGCGCGTTCGCGGACCTAACGGCGATGTACGGCGCGAGCCCTCAGCTGGCCTGTTCGTATTCATCGGGTCGCAGCCACGCACGAGTTTTCTGCCTGCATCGGTTTCAAAGAATGAAAGAGGTTTTTTGCTGGCCGGGCAGGATGTCGCGGCTTTTCCCGAGTGGAAAGAATCGCGGGCGCCGTACACGGTCGAAACCAGCTTGCCCGGCCTGTTTGCGGCAGGCGACTGCCGCAGCGCGACACCGAAGCGCGTGGCCTTCGCCATCGGCGATGGTGCATCAGCCGTGACAGCAGTCCACGCCTTCTTTGGCACGCGACATGTCGATCGAACAATGACGGGGTTGCCGGCGTGATGGGCACGCGGATCCAGTACGAAGATGGCGACAAGCCGCTCGAGGGCTATTTGTCGGCGCTCGGCGATCGACAGAAGCGGCCCGGCGTTCTGGTTGTGCCGACCTGGCTAAACGTAGACGAGTCGATCTGTAACCGCGCTGACCGCCTCAGGGCGTCCGGGTACACAGTGTTGGTCGCGGACCTTCTTGGCGCCGGCCGGCGCCCTGCGCCTTCTCAGCCACCGCCCGAGGTCGTCGCACCGTTTCTTGCTGACCGGTTGTGGTTTCGGCGGAGGGTTCTCGCGGGTCTCCACACACTGCAAGGTCACATCGAGTGTGAGGCCAGTCGTGTGGCCGCCGTCGGGTACTGTCTCGGTGGATGCGGCGTGCTCGAGTTGGCGCGAAGCGGTGCTCCAGTGCGAGGCGTCGTGTCCCTACACGGAATCCTAACCGCGCCGATTCCGGCTCAGGTGGGTGCCATCACCGCCAAAGTGCTCGCCCTGCACGGTGACGCTGATCCGATCGCCCCCTTCGAGCAACTGACTGCGTTTCGCGACGAAATGCTTCGGGCCCGCGCGAACTGGGAAATCAACATCTACGGCGACGCCCGGCACAGTTTCACCGGCGAAGGCATGCCTGATCGCGAAAGTCCCGAGGCCGGACTCCACGAACAATCCGAGGGGCGGTCCTGGCGGTCGACGCTCGAGTTCCTGCGAGAGGTGCTTGCGTAATGGCTACATCTGTCGAACCTGGCCTTGATTTCGTCGTGACAGCGACGCTCATGCCCCGCTCGGCGGCGTTCTATCGCGACGTGGTCGGCGCCGAAGTGCTTCGCACCGGTGAGCCGACATTCCTCCGCGTTGGAAATCTCTGGCTCAGCGTCAACGTCGGCGGCGGACCGACGGACGACAAGCCCAATGTCATCGCTACCCCGCCCAAACACCCGAACGATCTGAGCTTCTTCCTGAACCTGCGCGTGAACGACATCAAGCGATTCTACGAGCGCTGGCGCTCACGCGGCGCGACGTTCATCACGGAAAAGGCCGCGCCAGTAATCGAGAAGGCTTTGACCGTGTTCGCGGGCCAGTTCTGCATGACCGGGAGCCGCCTGCTGGTCCAGCGGGGCGTAGCCGACAAGATGCGGACGCTCGTGAAGCAACGCCTCGAGGCCGTCAGGGTCGGGCCCGCCTCAGATAAACGTAGCGACATGGGACCGCTGATCGACAAAGCGAACGTGGCGCGTGTCAACAGCATGGTGGACCAGGCCATTGCGGCTGGGGCCCGAGTCATCACACGAGGCGGACCCTTCACGTCAGGGCCGTTGTCCAAAGGCTCGTTCTACGCACCGACGTTCTAGGAAGTCACCGATTCGAAGCTGCCCATCGTGCAGCAAGAAGTGTTCGGCCCCGTTCTATGCATGATGATTTTCGACACGGAACGACAGGCCATCGGCCTAGCGAACGACAGTGAGTACGGGCTGTGCGCCAGCATTTGGACGCGCGACGTTGATCGTCCCTTTCGAGTCGCTCGTGAACTCGAAGCCGGCACGGTTTGGATCAATGACTGGGCTGTAATCTACGACGAATTCGAGGAGGGCGGATTCAAACAGAGTGGAGTGGGCCGCCTAAACGGCTTGTCGGCGATGGACGCGTTCCTCGAATACAAGCACATTACATTCGCTTCGTGAACAGTGCCGCGGTGAGCGTCCGTTAGAAAAAAGGAGCGGTGGTGAAAGCAGCAGTCATTCACGAGTACGGTCCCGCCCGACTCCTGCGGTACGAAGACTACCCCGACCCGATCGCGCGTTCCGGAGAGGTCGTCGTGAAGGTAGCGGCGGCTGGAGTCAATCCGGTTGACGCGATCGAGCGAACAGGAGGGACGAAGGACTGGCGCCCGCTACAGTTTCCGGCCGTCCTCGGGTGGGACCTCTCGGGAACTGTGGTCAAGCTCGGCGACGGCGTGACGAACCTGGCGGTTGGTGACAAGGTCTGCGCCTGGGCCTATCACACGTACGCCGAGCTGTGCGCCGCGGCTGCAAATCTGTTTGCCAAGGTACCCGAGGGAATCGACTTGCTAGACGCCGCCGCGTATCCCCTCGTGGCGCTCACGGGCAGTCAACTGATCTCGGCGGTAAGTGGGATTAAACCCGGTGACAGAGTCCTCGTTTCTGGCGCTGCAGGCAGTGTCGCGCGCTCCGCCGTCTACATGGCGAAGAAACTGGGAGCATCAAAGGTTGTCGCTGGCGTCCGAAAACGCCAGCTATCGCAGGCGGCCAGCATCGGCGCTGACGAGACGGTGGCGTTCGACGATGACCAGGCTTTTGCGAGGTTGCCGCAGTTCGACATTGTGGCCAACACCGTTCAAGGTACGACAGCCGCGATGTTGATGGGGAAAGTGAGAACTGGAGGCTTGTTTGCGTCGGTGACGGGCCCGCCCGATAACGCGAAAGACTACCCGTCCGTCGTGGTGAAAGCCTTCGTGTCGAAGCAGGATGCGGCGATGTTAGGCAGGCTGTTGGACGCGATCGCCAGCGGCGCGCTTCGACTCTCAATCGATCGTCGTGTCGCGCTTCGAGAAGCCGCATCGGCGCACGAAATGGTTGAGAAGGGTGGCATCGGCAAAATCGTGCTGGTGCCCTGATGCCGATGGAAGTTTCGGTCGGAAGGAGAAGGAGTGTCTTCGAGCATCGTTGAACACTCGCTCGCCGCGCGCGCACTGGCGGCGGCGGGCGACGCGATCATCACGGTGGACACCGCCGGCAGGATCACTTCCTGGAACGAAGCAGCGCGGCGTTTGCTCGGCTACAGCCCGCAGGATGCGATTGGCCAGACGTTGGCGCTCATCATCCCACCGGAGCATCGACCACGACATATGGCGGGATTCCACGCGGCGATCGACAGTGGACGCCTTGCGCACAGTGGTGCGGTCGCGCGGGTCGAGGCGGCCACGGCGTCCGGTACCAGGTTGGCGCTTGGCCTGAGCCTCGGCCTGCTTCCTCCCGAAGACGGCAAGCCCGTCGGTGTTGTGGCGGTGCTGCGCCCATTGGGCGAGGCGGTCGCTGAGTTCGTGAATGCCCTTTCGCAGCAGCGGAACGGGGCGGCATGGACGTCGCCCCGGTGTCCAACGACCTCGCGACCGCGATCCCCGGCGCAACGGTGTTACGTGTCCGACCATCGCTGCGGCTCTCCAAGCGTTGGGCGGAGGCAACGACTCGGTCGGTGTCATGAGCGTGCAGGAACGAACGGTTTCATCGAGGACCGAATTGCTGGAAGCGACCAGCAGCCCTGAGGTATCGCGCATTTGTGTGGCCCGGACACTGACGGAGCTGCCCGGCACGAGACTCTTGCCCGGACAGGCGTTGATGGCAACTGACGAGAACGTCGCGCTCGGCTCTGCATCCGGGGAGGACGGCGTGGAGCTGTCGAGTAACAACGTCGTCCAGGACTTGGAATTGCGCGTGGACCCGAACCGGCGCGCGCTGTACAACGACACGACCGTGAAACGGCTTGGCGTTCTCGCCTTGCGCAACCTCCGCGTCACGGGGCTCCTGCAGCTTCTCGCAAAAGGATCGGTGCAGAGCGGCCATGTTGAGGCAACACGCGTTGAGATCGCAGCCGCCGACGCGCGTTGCGTAGAACCGAGAACCAGTGGATATGGTGTCGACGTCGTCGTGGGGGCTTTCACCGTCTGGAATCAGAGCGTCGAGGCGACGACGCTGACGGCCGACATTACGGTATCAGCGTCGGGCGTGCCGATAAACCGGTCCAGGGCACTGGCGTCTTTATGAGCGGTGCTGGCCCTGAAGGCGGGAGACTCGTGATGCGGCGCATCGGGGTCGGCTCCGTTCACAGCGACGGCGGCATCGCGCAGGGTACGCAGAACCGCATCGCGGGGGGCGTTTTTGTTGGTTCGGGCGCGTTTGTGGCGCAGGTACACAACCATGGGCCCGTGACGACATACGGACCCAACGACATGGTGTTGGACAACTGGGGCAGCGTCGACGAGTGGACTGTGGATGACCGGTTGACCTCCTTCGGCCCGAGCGGCATCGGCTTCGTCAACTTCGGTGTCCTTGGCCGGCTGAAGATCGCTGCCCCCATCGAGACATTCGGGCAAGGCGCGCGCGGATTCAACGTGTATGACGGCACGATCGGCGTCGCCGACTTTGACCGAATCGTCACCCATGGAGATGGTGCGGTCGGCGTTCAGATTAGTCAGCCCCTCGGCGAAGTCATCGTACGGCGTGGGATTGTTACCTACGGCCAATCCGGCGATTCGCTGGTCAAGGGCGTCGTCACAAGACTGTCTGTGGTGGCGCTCAGCATGAAACGCGGGAGTTTCGCCAAGCAGATCGTGATCTCCGGTGGCCTCACCACACATGGTGAAGGAGTCGAGGCGTTGGAGATGCAAGGCGGCGTCGACACGTTGCAGATCACGGGAGGCATTTCGACAGCGAGAGGCGGCTTCGGGCGCGCCCTGCCATCAGTATCGGAGGAATGAGCTATGACACCGAATGAGCAAGCAGTCGTTTCAGTACTCGAGAGCTATAGCGCCGCGCTGAATGCGTCGGATACCCACGCTGTCATGCCGCTCTACACGGAGGACGGTGTGTTCATGCCACCTTACAGCCCGTCGGCGGTTGGGCGCAACGCTGTGCGACAGGCGTACGACACCGTGTTCGCGAAGATCAAGTTGAGTGTCAAGTTCAGCGTCGCCGAGGTGGTGGAAATGTGTTCCGATTGGATCTTTGCAAGGACGAACTCGGCGGGGACAACTGTCACATTGGCCACGGGGACGGAGAGCGCCGAGGCGAATCAGGAGCTGTTCGTGTTTCATCGAGAACGGGACGGCCGGTTCAGAATCGCCCGATACAGTTTTTCTACAACGAACCCTCCGACTGTGTGATCGCTTGAGTGAAACTAACTCGTTGTCCAAGGGTCATATTTGATTCGCTTGAAGCGGATTCGTGTCGACCCGCTGAACGAGACTCCGTGTGGACAGGTAGCAGGGACGCCTTATGCGGAACACACAGACATTGCTAGCTCAAGCCTACTCTGCTTTTAATCATCGAGATATCGACAGCGCCCTGGCGCTCATGAGCGAGAACGTCAGCTGGCCCAAGGCATCGGAAGGCGGGTCGTCGGGAAACAAGAGATTCGGTCCTACCGGAGCCGTCAGTGGAAGGAGTTCGATCCCCACGTGGAAACACTGGAGTTCATCGATTGTGAAGGCGGCATTACCGAGGTCAGAGTTCATCAGCTCGTGAAAAGCGTTGATGGCGATGTCCTTTCTGATAGCAAGGTGTGGCACGTCTATGCCATCGCGAACGGTCTCATTGAGCGCATGGACATCAAAGAAGGCGAAACGAACTCGGACCCAACTCCTTCTGCAGCATTCTCCAGACACAAATAGGTTGCCACCGAAGGAAGAGCACTTGTGGTCCGCAAATATTCCCGCCCCCATTTTCTCGCGAGATTTCTGACCTCGTAGTGTTCCACTTCTCGGCTGACGTTCTCCTGGCCTTGCCCTGATATAAGTTCCGGCTCGTGATTGATCCCTCAGCGCTACAGATGATGCTGTGCGTGCTTACCGGTTGGGCGAGCGCTTGCGATTGGCGATCCTTACCCACGCGCAACAGCAGGCCGCGCTTCGACGCGCCGACGAGGAGGTGCGACGCGATTTAGACGCGATGACCCACAAGCCTTGAGAGTTCCGATCCTTTCACTGATCGGAGGACGTCTTAAAGTGCTGATCAAGTTTGGAGAGCCCTCCCAGCTCAGCTCGGGGTCGGCCAACCCGCGCATGACCGCAACGAAGGAGTTGGGGTCGCGTACCGCATCGAGCGTTCGCGCCGACTTAGAGAAGGGCCGAGACACCAGTGGTGGGCGCACCTGGTGCGCGCACTTTCCAAGCACTGGACGGCCGCCCATCCGCCCGGGGCCCATCGTGGGCCGCGTCAGTTCGACGTGGCTCGCGGCAAGTTCGCAAGACTCGCGTGAATGGCGGTGAGGCTCGTCCCGATGACCCAGAGAGACGGCGTATGGGGCTGGGGCTGACCGACCATCACCTTGAGCTGCCGCGTGATCGCAGCAACCGCCTTCATGATGTCGTCCCGCTGCTCGCGGCTTAGCACAAAGTCTTCGTTCGCCATTTCCCCTTCATGACAGACCCCGCGATTACGTCTCTATGCAACCTGTCGTCGACGGGTCGGCTTGACCACGAGCCGCACCTGCACTCCGAGCCGGCCGAGCATGTCGATCAGCGTCTCGATGCTGAAGAGATGCAGCCGCCCCCGCAGGAGGTCGCTGATGCGCGGCTGGCTCACCTGCAGCAACTTCGCGAGCTGCGCCTGCTTCAGGCGTCGCGCGGTCACGACCTTCTGAATCTGGATCAGGAGGTCCGCGCGGATGACGAGGTGCTCGGCCTCCTCCTCGGAGAAGCCGAGATCGCGAAACACGTTCCCGCTCGACGGCGTCACTTTCAGTTTACTTTTTGGCCGCATCGGTCCGTCTCCTGTTCACGAGCCCGCGCAGGCGATCCTGCGCGAGCTCCAGATCGTGTTTCGGCGTCTTCCGCGTGCGCTTCTCGAAGGCGTGCAGCACATACACGGCTTCGGCAAACGTGGCGACGTAGAAGACGCGGTGTTCCAGGCCCGCATGGATCCGGATCTCGCGAACGCCGGGGCCGATCGAGGGCATCGGTTTCCAGTCGTCCGGATCGAGGCCCTGTTGCACGCGCCGAAGCTCGAAGCCCGCATCCCGCCGCGCATCGGCGGGGAAGGCGCGCAGGGCTGACAGGGCGCCGCCGAGCCACGCGACGGGCTTGTCCGCCACGTCTCAATATACAAGTTCTTGTATGTCTGGGTCAAACGACGCTGGGACGCGCCTAGAGGCAACGAAGTTGAGGAAAGCGCGTTGTGCAAAATGGTCGTGGAGGGTGGTGCTTGCATGGAGATGGCGTATCGAGACCGGTGGGAGGCGGAGATCGCGGAGATGCGGCGGGTGCTCGGCGGCTTTGCGATGAAGAAGGAGTGTAAGTGGGGTAACCCCACCTACACAGTGGATGGGAAGAACGTCGTCATCATACAGGGCTTCAAAGAGTACTTCGGGCTGGGCTTCTTTCAAGGCGCCCTACTGAAGGACCCCAAGAGAGTGCTGGTGCAGCTCGGCCAGGTGCACGTCGGGCGCGTAATGAAGTTCACCAGCGCGAAGGACATCACGGCGAAGGCGGCGACCATCCAGGCCTACGTGCGCGAGGCCATCGCAGCCGAGAAGGCTGGGCTGCGGATGAAGCCGAAGAAGACCTCAGATTTTCCGGTTCCCGAGGAGCTGAGAGAGCGGTTCCGAAGGGACCCGCGTTTCAAGCGCGCGTTCAAGGCGCTGACACCGGGGCGGCAGAGGAGTTACCTGTACCACTTCGCCGCAGCCAAGCAGTCGGCGACACGGGTGGCGCGAATCGAAAAGGCGATGCCGGCGATATTCGAAGGCAGAGGGTTCCTGGAGACACGCTAAATAGAGTGGACGTTCATCGCGAGCATCGGGAAGGCCGGACGCTGGCGCGAGCCACCAACGCCTCGGAGTTGCCGATGAACGCGCTCATCGTCGCGACGCATAACGGGAGCGAACTGTTCGCCACACCGGGTCGCCCGACCGCGCCCTCCTGGTCGCCCGACGGGAAGGTGCTCGTCTGCGCGCTCGGCAGAATCGCCGAACGCATTGCGCTCGTCGAAGTGCAGGTGCAGAGCGGGGCGGAGCGGGAGATCGGCGCGTGGCGCTGGTCGAACCTCGACAGCATCGCGTGGCTCCCGGATGGAAGCGGCCTGATGTTGACGGCGCGCGACCAGTCGTCCCAGCAGACGCAAGTCTGGTACGTCGCTTATCCGTCGGGCGAGGCTCACCGCGTCACGAACGACCTCAATGAATATCACGGCCTGAGCCTGAACGCGGATGCCAAGGCAATGGTGGTCGTGCAGACGGCCCGGGACGCCGACCTCTGGGTCGTGCCTAGCGGCAAGCCCGCCGAAGCGCGTGCCGTCACCGCTGGCGCGGACAGGGCCGACGGGGCCTATGGCATCAGTTGGACGCCCGACGGCAAGCTGGTTTACGGCTCGAACGCGAGCGGCAACCGCGACATCTGGCTGCTGGACATCGCGCGCGGGACGCGGAATCAGCTGACTGCGGACGCGCGCCAGAACTACTACCCGCAGGTCACGCCCGACGGCCGCTCCGTCCTCTTCCTCTCCGACCGCGGCGATAAGCCTGGCATCTGGCGCATGGACATTGATGGCAGCAATCCCAGGCACCTCATCGCGGCGCAAGTCCTGCGCTTCGCCTGCTCGGCTGGCAGTGGATCGTCTATTCGGGGCTGGGCAGATAGCCGCGGTACGGGCGCATCTGGGCCTTGCCGGTCGGCGGCGGCTCGCCCAGACGGCTAACCGACTTCAAGTCGCACAGCATCTTCTGGTTCGACTTCTCGCGCGACGGGCGACAACTCGCCCTCGCGCGCGGCACACAAATCAGTGATGTGGCGCTCATCAGCAACTTCAGATGATCGCGCGCGCAAGCTCGGCGCAGCGGGACGGCAACCCTTCCCTGTCCGTCCTTTGTCCATCGGCCTTCCACGGTACGTAACATCGACCGATTAGTCCTTCAAGGAGAGTGGTTCAACTGGCTGCTGGAAATTCCGCCACCGACCATGGGAACTCCAAATAAAGCATGTTGCGTGCCCCCGCAAGACCCAACTCATCCAGAGACCCGCGAGTGTTTTCGCGGGTCTTTTTCATTTCTGAAGTTCTGTTCGGACAGACCCGCAATCAACAATACTTGGCGCCGTGTGCGGGCAGTCGCGTCAGAACAGATCTGCCAGGACGTAGCCGGTCCGCAGTAGATCAGAAGCGCGAGCGATTGGAGCGTCTGACGTCCCGGACCTGTGCGGTTCGCCTGCCAGTCAGACCATATAGGCCGTATCGGCCCCGACGGTCGGATATGCCCACAGCATCTTCTTGAACTGATCGACCGTCACGCCCGCTCGCATCGCGAGCGTGAAGAGATTTATGGTCTCATCGGCCTGTGGGCCGAGAAGGTGGGCGCCGAGGATTCGACCGCTCGAGGGTTCAACCAGAACCTTGAACCCTGAATGGGTCTCGCCGACGCGGCGCGACGAGAACCACGTCGACGTGTCCTCGTGATGCAGCACAAACGAGATTCCCGCGGCGCGCACCTCGTCCTCGCTCAGACCGACACGAGCGAGCGGCGGGTTGGTGAAGACGACGCTCGGGATCGCATCGTACTTCGGCATCACGTGGTTGCCTTCGAGAAGATTCGCCGCGACGACTCGTCCCTCGTAGCCCGCCACGGGCGTCAGCGCAGGACCATCCGTATCCGCACAATCTCCGGCGGCATACACCAGTGGATTCGAGATGCTCTGCAGGAACGGGTTCACGATCACGCCGGCAGGGGAATATCGAATGCCTCCGGCGTCGAGCGAGAGATCGTCGAGATCGGGCACACGACCAGCACCATGTACGACGAGACTGGCGTCGACGGCCTCACGTCCGACATGCGAGCCAACCATGACGCGGTAGCCGTGTTCGGCGGCGTCTACCGCGTGCACCTCGACGTCAAGCCGCACGTCGATTCCAAGGTCCTGCGTTCTCGCAACTAAGCGCTCGACGAGCGCAGCGTCGAATGCAGCAAGCGGTCGATTGTCTCGATGACAGATCGTCACCCTCGCGCCAGCTCGCGCGGCCACGTGCGCGAACTCGAACGAGATGTAACCGCCTCCGACAAACACGATCGACGGCGGGAGTGACGCGAGGTCCAGGAACTGATCACTGGTGATGACATGCTCCCGCCCGTCAATGGGCAGATCCGCCGGACGCGCGCCAGCCGCGATGACAATCGCCCGCGTCGCGTGGAGCACGGCCCCGCCAACCTCGATGTGGGCCTGATCGAGGAACTGTGCGGCGCCCGACATCGTAGCGATTCCGTCCCGCTTCAGCTTCGCCTGCACGCGATCGGAGTGTGTCTCTGTGAAGGTTCGTTTGAATCGAATGAGTTGCTGCCAGTCGATGCCGAGACTGTCGGGTCGGACGCCCTTCCCGGCGAGCAAACGCGCCCCATCGACAGCGGCCGCCGCGCCGACGAGGACTTTCTTGGGATCGCAGCCCCGCAACGCACATGTGCCGCCGAACGGACGTTTGTCCGCCATCGCGACGGTCCAACCGGCCTTGCGACACCTCGATGCCACGCTCTGCGCGGCCGTGCCGGAGCCGATTACGACGAGATCGAACGGTTCGCTCATCTAGATCCTTTGGTCGCACTCACGATCGCCTACCGGAGTCGGCGTTCTGACACGGCTGCTTTTGCCTCTTTGGTCAGGCGCTTGGCTGCCGCGAGATCGATACCATCGAGATCGAGTGTGCCCAGGCCGGCCAGAACCTCAGTGGCGAAAAGGCGTGCGGCGATGCTGCGAATCATGTCTGTCAATGCTTCGTCATGATTCTCGACGACCGTGACCGTGAGCCCTGCGCCGGCGAGCAAATCCGAGTACGTTGCCGCCGATCTCGCGTCCGCGAGACACGCGACCCACGACATGAGGTCCGACAGTTCGGCCGGCGGGCCAGGAGCGCGAGTGATGTCACTCAGGCCGATACGGCGCAGGGCTTGAGCACGCGCGCAAACTCGGCTGCTGCCCTCACCTGGTCCCACCAGCGCGCGGCTGACGACGAAGACTTTGGCGTTTTGCGTGAGGCCGAACATCCACCTGGTGATACCAGCCAGGAGCGCCCCGCTCGTCATCAGCGTGCGGGCGGGCACGACATGGGACAGCATCCCGAGGGGAACCGCGGCACGGAGTTCGACACCGAATGAAATCGCGGCAAGCGTGCCAACCAGCCCCGCTCCTACCGACTGCCCGCGGTTCGCCAAGTCTGCGATGAAGACGCCGACCAGCACGCTGCTCGCACCGCCTGCGACGCGAAGTACACCGTTGCTGGCAATGACAAGCAGGAGGCGAGGTCGGAGGCCTTCATCACGCGTGCGCGACTTGCGGTTCCGGAGCGCTGGCAATGGAGCCGAGCAGGCTTCCGTAGAGGACGTGGCCAATCAGCGACCCCATGGCGGCCATGCCGCCGCCCATCGCGCTGCTAAACAGGCCAGCGCCCATCATCGGCATGACCACGACCTGCGCAATGAGCCACAGAACGATACCCCAGATGGTGCCCCGAATCGCCGGCGAACCAGGAAGGTGCGCGTACAACGCGTAAACGTAAATCGCTGGAAAGATCACTGTGCCGTTGACGTAGTGCATCATCATCCCGGCGGTCCAGCTGCTCCCGAGCATTTTGCCGAGCATCGTGGCAATGTCCATGTGCAGCCCCATCATGGGTGCCACAACGTACATCATTCCCGTCATTGCCAGCGTGCCAACGAAGCCTCCCAGCGCGGCTCGCGCGAACGTGGGATGGGTACTCATCTGTGTCTCCTCCTCTTTTCTAACCGGCGGTCTCGATGTCAGCCGGCGTCCGTATGTGAGTGCGTGACGCGTGCCGGAGATTACTGGGGCGTGAGTGTCGCGAACGGGGCCCGAATTACAGCTCGTCCGACTGTAAGAATGTCGACCCTGGCGTCACTCACGTTGTGAGGGTTTTCGGAGGCCCATCAGGCCTATACACGGGAACAAACAGAACACCCTACGATAGGCCTGTGCCGTTTCGAGAACACATAGCCCTGGAGGCTCTGCGCGAACGGGATCCGGTCGCCCTCCGACGGGTCGTCGATCAACACGGGCGACGCCTGTATCGAGCCGCCAGGGGGATGGGTTTTTCTCCGGACGATGCCGAGGATCTGGCGCAGGAGGTCTTCGCGACCTTCTTGCAAACGATCGAGCGATTTGAAGGCCGGTCGGAAGTGGGCACGTGGTTGTTCGGGATACTCTATCGCAAGGCGCACGAGCGGCGGCGGACGCATGCGCGAGAAGAGCCGTTGGATGAGCTCGACGAGGCGTTCGAAGCGCGATTCAATCGCGATGGATCGTGGAGGGAGCCTCCAATTCCAGCGGACCGGCTCGTGGCGGCGGGTGAAACGGCCCACGCGCTCCGTGAGTGTTTGGCTGGACTTCCCGCACAATATCTGGAGGTCTTCCAGTTGCGCCAGGTAGACGATCTCTCCGCGGCCGATGTCAGTGGAATGCTGGGCTGCAGCATCAACCATATTGGAGTCATGTTTCACCGCGCGCGCGTACGTTTGCGGGCGTGTCTCGAGGCGAAGGGCTGGGGGCGATCACGATGATGACGTGCAAAGAGGTGTCAACGCTCGTCTCGATGGAACAACTCGATGGGGCGCCTCGAGTACGGCGCATGGCCGTGTGGCTACATCTCATGATGTGTCGGCATTGCCGAGCATTCCGGCGTCAGCTGCGACGCATCGGCGAAGTCGCACGTCTGATCGCCAGCGAGATCGAACGTGAGCCGGCCGCAGCCTTCGAGAATCGGATTCTCGGTCGCTTGGGCTTTTGAAACGTACTGACGAGCAGGGTGGACCCGTGCGACCACATGTGTTTTGGCTTTCGATCACGCTATTCCTCGGCGGCGTCGGCGCGCCTCTCTCCGCGGTGCGCCAGGCCGCGCCGCAACCGCGGACGAAAATCGACGTGTCGAAGCTCGGTCCTCAAGTGGGCGACCGGGCGCCCGACTTCAGCCTCAAGGATCAAAGCGGGAACACGCAGACACTCCAATCGATCATGGGACGGAAAGGCGCGATGCTTGTCTTCATCCGCTCGGCCAACTGGTGACCGTACTGCAAGACCCAGCTCGTGGAGCTGCAAGGCCGTGTGAAGGAGCTGAAAAGTAAGGGACTTGGCCTGGCGGTGATCAGCTACGACTCGCCGGAAATCCTCACCGCGTTCGGCAAGCAACGCGGGATCGCGGGTGCGAACCCGAGAATGGCCGGCATCGCGTTTCCCGGCACGTTCATGCTGGATCGGAGCGGCCGGGTGAAGTCGCGGTTCTTTGAGGACTTCTACATCACGCGCAACACGGTGTCGAGCATCCTGGCGCGAACGGGGACGGGAAACCCGGTTGCAGGCACGAAGATCTCCACGGAGCATCTCGAGGTCACGGCGTATCCGAGCGATGCGGCGAACGCTCCGGGAAACCCCCTCACGTGTGACATCGTTCCCCATCGCGGCATTCACGTATACGCGCCGGGCGCCTCGAGCTACCGCGTGAGTATCAAGCGTGCGATGAGAAGATCTGCTTCAATCCGGAATCCGTTCCGGTATCGTGGACGTTCACACTTCGTCGGCTCGTCGTGGAGCGGCCGTCGGTGACTGAAACGAAGGCTGGCAAGCTGGCCCTGGCGATGGACCATATGGCAGGAACGTTGGAATGAAATAAAAGCAGGTGCGACCGTGGGATCGTGGCGGTCGACGGTGAAAGACGCTCTCCATTATCACTGGCCCGAGTATGTGATCGAAGCAGCCGGCCTGGGATGCTTCATGATTGCGGCTGGTGTTCTTGCCACAATCATCGAACTACCGACCTCGCCCGTTCGCCTGGCCGTCACGGGCGCGCTGTGGCGTCGGGCCCTGCTCGGAGCGGGCGTGGGCCTCACCGCCATCGCGATTATCTATTCGCGCTGGGGCAGGCGATCGGGAGCCCATCTGAATCCCGCGATGACGTTGAGCTTTTTCCTGCTCGGTAAGATAGCGGGCTGGGACGCGTTCTTCTATATCGTCTCGCAGGTTGTGGGCGGACTGCTCGGCGTACTGGCGACGGCTTGGGCCCTCGGCACGTGGTTCTCTGGTCCGCCCATTCACTACATCGTGACGGTACCCGGCACGCGCGGTGTGCTCCTCGCGTTCGTGGCTGAGTTCTCCATGGCGTTTGCGCTCATGACCATCGTGTTAATCATGACGAATGAACGCGTCCTGGCGCCATTCACTGGGCTTACCGCGGGGACCCTCCTCGCGATCTTCATCGTTGTGGGTGCGCCGATATCCGGCATGAGCATCAACCCGGCGCGCACCTTGGCGTCGGCTTGGCCGGCACATTTCTGGCAAAGCGTCTGGATCTACTTCGTCGCGCCGACGGCCGGCATGACGTCAGCGGCGTTCGGCTACGTGCAGGTCAGGACGTCCGCCGCGGTGCGGTGTGCAAAGCTCCAGCACGATCGCATGCATCCGTGCATCTTCCGCTGTGGCTATGCTGCGATCTCGCCTGAGATGCGTGAGACCCGGCTGGTCACGGAGTGAGGGGATACCATTGATGGCCTCAGAACCTCGCTATGACGTGATCATCATCGGCACCGGGGCGGGCGGCGGGACACTCGCGTACCACCTCGCCCCCTCTGGAAAACGGATCCTGATCCTTGAGCGAGGCGATTACGTCCCGCGCGAAATGGCTCGACAAGGACGGCCAGGTGCTGCATCCCCACACGAATTACTACGTGGGCGGCAACACCAAATTCTACGGAGCGGCGCTCTTCCGCATGCGGAAAGAAGATTTCGGCGAACTGCGCCATCGCGGCGGCGTGTCGCCGGCCTGGCCGATCAGCTACGACGACCTCGAACCGTACTACACCCAGGCCGAGGCGCTCTATCACGTCCATGGCCACCGTGGAGAAGATCCCACGGAACCGCCCGCGTCGGCGCCGTACCCGTGGCCGGCCATCAGCCACGAGCCGCGGATTCAGCGGCTCTCGGATGATTTCGCTCGCGCCGGCCTGAAGCCGTTTCATGTGCCCATGGGCGTCATGCTGGACGAAGAGCATCCACACATCAGTCGCTGTATCCGTTGCAACACGTGTGACGGCTTCCCG
>Ga0318533_10000320_pt1 | contig 18419 bp, 20 predicted proteins | sample GRESIP053b4f27_FD_203675 | JGI IMG/M metagenome (GOLD analysis project Ga0318533, IMG submission 203675) | Tropical soil microbial communities from Luquillo Experimental Forest, Puerto Rico - GRE.SIPMG.053b4f27 | ecosystem: Environmental > Terrestrial > Soil > Tropical forest > Bulk soil...
TTCGCCATCTCGACCTCGCTGTCATGACGTTGCGCCGGCGATTTCCGCGACAATCGCGTCGGCAGCCTTCTTCGGATCGGGCGCGGCAAGGATCGGCCGCCCAACCACGAGATGATCGGCACCGGCCGGCCGGATGCCCGGCGTGACCAGGACCATCCCGGCGCCGACGATGGGGCGCAGCATCCCTGCCTCCTCGCCCGAGCAGACCAACCCGTCGATGCCGACGTCACGCGCCTGCGCCGCGCGTTCGGCGACGAGCTCCGTCACGGTGAAATCATAACCGGCCGCGGCGAGGTCGGCGTCGTCATAGGAAGTCAGCACCGTGACCGCGAGAACGCGCAGCGCCGACCCTTTGCGCGCATCAACTGCCGCATGCATCGTTTGCGGATAGGCGTGCACCGAGAGAAACGATGCCCCGAGCCGCGCGACACCTTCGACGCCCCTCGCAACCGTGTTGCCGATGTCGTGCAGCTTGAGGTCGAGGAAGACCCGCTTGCCGGCGCCGGCGAGCACGCGTGCGAAGTCGATCCCACCGGCAAACGCCAGCTGATAACCGATTTTGTAGAACAAGACGGTATCGCCGAGCCGGGCAACCAGCGCCTCGGCCTCGCCCACCGAAGGCACGTCGAGCGCGACGATCAAGCGCTCGCGCGGATCAAGCTTCACGGCCGACCTCCTCCTGGCCTGTCCCGGACCTGAAACGTTCGGCCCTCATGCCAAGAGCTTGGCAATATTGACGAGTTTTTGCATCACGAGCTTGAGCTGACTTGCCGCACGCGCATCCTTGAGTTCGTCCATCTCGTCGAAAGCCTGCTCGGCATTTGGCACCGTCACCTGCTCGGCGATCACCAGCGCGCGGCAGCCGACCGCCAGCACTTGGCGCAGGGCGAGCAGCGAATGCATGGCGCCAGAACGGCCCGGCGAAGCGCCGCCCAGCGCGAAGACCCGGTTCTGGTAAGCGGCGAGCGGCGCCTCGCCGCGTTCTCGCACGGCCGAGATCCAATCGATTGTGTTCTTGATCAAGGGCGTGATCGAAGCATTGTATTCCGGACTTGCGATGAATACGCCCTGATGCACGGACATCAATTGTTTGAGCTTGACGGCGTTGGGCGGCGGTCCTTGCGTGTCGGCAGTGTCGGCATCGTAGATCGGCAGCGGGTAATCCAATAGCGAAATGCGGGTGACGTCGGCGTCCGCCAGCATCAATTCCTTGCTTGCGAGCGCCGCGAGTCGCACGTTGTACGACCTCGATCGGAGCGAGCCGGGAATGACCAGGATTTTCGGGACGGCCATGACAGGCGACGGACCGTGGATTCAGCCACTATGATACCGACAAGTCTCATGGCCTGTCGTCGAGCGTTAGTCCCTCCGATACACCCATACCCGAGCCGGCGGAATATTCATCCACACCCGTTCGGATGCTTCCACGCTCACGCGATCAAGCCGCTTCGGAATCGGCGCAACTGCATTGTAGGTGAACTGTACGAAGGGGGCGCCTGGCGACATCAGGGCAAAGGCTTCGAATAGGAGCCGCAGACGCATTCGCAATGGTTTGGTGAAGAGCGGCAAGCCGGAGACCACCCCAGCGGCCGGTCGTTGCAAGACGCCGCTCAGCAGCCGCTTCAGGGCGTAGGCATCACCCTGCACGACGGTGGCGGCGGGATAGCGCGCGCGCAACAAGCGGCAGAAGGTCGGATCGAACTCAACCAGCACAAGGCGCGACGGATCGATCCCTTGTGCGAGCAGCGCCTCCGTTACCGGCCCCGTGCCGGGGCCAAGCTCGATGATGGCACCCGACCGGTTGGGATCGATATAGGCCGCCATGGTACGAGCAAGCACCCGGCCGGATGGCGTCACAGCGCCGGTGGTCAGCGGCTTCTCGATCCAGGAGCGAATGAAGCGCACCTCGTCGTCGAGACGAATGCCGTTCTTTTGCTCGAAGTGACGAATGCGCGTTTCGATCTTCTTTTTTTGTGTGTCGAACTTCTGCTCGAATTTCCTTTTGTGATTCTCGAACTGCTGCTCGATCTTTCGTTCGAGCTCGCCCTTCCTCTGCTCGAATAGCTGAATTTGTTGCTCGATCCTCCTTTCGAGCGCACCCCTTCTCAGTTCGAAAAGGCGCTTCTGCTTTTCAAGTTTCCGCTCGAGGAGTTGGAGGGCTGGGAGGGGCATCTGGGAGCTAACGCCGTGGAATGCCTGCCGATTTCAACCCCAAAGCGGTAAAGGCCGGATTTGCGAGGGTCAAGCGGCAATTTCCTCAAACCGCACCGGAACGGCCCAAGAATTCCTTGACCTTACCGAAGAACCCCGCGGTTTCCGGCTGCGTCTCCTCCGACGACAATCGCTCGAATTCATTCAGCAATTCGCGCTGGCGCTTACTGAGTTTTTGTGGCGTCTCGACAAGAATTTGAATGTACATGTCGCCGAATTGTTTCGATCGCAGGACAGGCATGCCCTTGCCTTGAAGACGAAAGCGCCGCCCCGACTGGCTCCCTTCCGGAACCTTTACGCGACTGTGGTTGCCGCCGATGGTCGGCACTTCGATCTCGCCGCCGAGCGCGGCAAGAACCATGGAGATCGGCACCCGGCAATGCAAATCGGCGCCGTCGCGCTGAAAGAATGGATGGGCGCCGATGGCGAGAAAAATGTAGAGGTCACCGGCAGGCCCTCCGCGCACACCCGCTTCGCCCTCCCCCGCAAGCCTTATGCGGGTCCCATCCTCGACTCCGGCGGGAATGTTGACCGAGAGGGTGCGCTCGCGCGTCACTCGCCCGGAGCCGGAACAGGACGGACATGGGTTGTCGATCACTTGGCCGCGGCCCTGGCAGGCCGGGCAGGTCCGTTCCAGAGTGAAAAATCCCTGGGCGTGGCGAATGCGTCCCTGACCGCCGCAAGTCGGACAAGCTTTCGGCCTGGTGCCGGACTTGGCGCCCGAGCCCGAGCAGGCCTCGCACGTCACCGAGGTCGGAATTCGCACCTGGGCGTTTTTTCCGGCATAGGCTTCCTCCAGAGTGATTTCCATGTTGTAGCGCAGATCGGCGCCGCGCTCCCTGCCGCCGCCGCGTCCGCGGCGAGCGCCACCCATGCCGAACAGGTCATCGAATATGTCGGCGAATGCCGAAGCCACGTCACCAAAGCCGCCGCCGGCGCCTGGGCCGGCGTGCTCGAAAGCGGCATGGCCAAAGCGGTCATAAGCGGCGCGCTTGTCCGCATCCTTGAGGATCTCATAGGCCTCGTTGATCTCTTTGAAGCGGACTTCGCAGCTCTTGTCGCCCGGGTTCCGGTCGGGATGCCATTTCATCGCGAGCTTGCGGAAGGCGGATTTCAGTTCACCTTCGTCCGCCGTGCGCTCGACCTCCAGAACGTCGTAGTAGCAGCGCTTGGCCATGCCCGCGTTCACCCCCGTCATCTCTGCCGTGGCGTCATCGCCGAATCTTACTCGATCATTCATGGCGCTTCAAAAAAGTACACCCCCGAGGTTTGGTCCCCGGGGGTCTGAGCTGCAATGGAAAACGGCATGGCAGACGCCTCGCCGAGCTTTAGGCCGACTTCTTGTTCTTCTTGTCGTCGTCGACCTCGGTGAATTCCGCGTCGACGACGTCGTCGGTTTTGCCGGAGCCGTCACCGCCGGGAGCAGCGCCACCTGGACCCCCCGCTGCTGCCGCGCCTTCCTGCGCCTGTTTGTACATGGCCTCGCCAAGCTTCATCGAGGCTTGCGCCAGCGCATTGGTCTTGGCCGTGATCGCCGCGGAGTCACTGCCCTTGAGCGCTTCCTTGAGATCGGCGATCGCGTTCTCGATGGCGCGCCGATCGTTCTCGCCAACCTTGGAGCCGTGCTCGGCGAGCGCCTTCTCCGTGGCATGGACCAGCGCTTCGGCGTGATTCTTGGCCTCGACCTCCGCCTTGCGCTTCTTGTCTTCCTCGGCATGGGACTCGGCATCCTTAACCATGCGTTGGATGTCGGCCTCGGACAGGCCGCCCGACGCTTGGATGCGGATCTGCTGCTCTTTGCCAGTTCCCTTGTCCTTGGCCTGCACATTGACGATGCCGTTGGCATCGATATCGAACGTCACCTCGATCTGCGGCACACCGCGCGGCGCAGGCGGTATTCCGACCAGGTCGAATTGACCCAGCAGCTTGTTGTCGGATGCCATCTCGCGCTCGCCCTGGAATACGCGGATGGTCACCGCGTTTTGATTGTCCTCGGCGGTGGAGAACACCTGGCTCTTCTTGGTCGGGATGGTGGTATTGCGGTCGATGAGCCGCGTGAATACGCCGCCGAGCGTCTCGATACCGAGTGAAAGTGGCGTCACGTCGAGCAAGAGCACGTCCTTGACGTCGCCTTGCAATACGCCGGCCTGGATGGCAGCGCCGACCGCAACGACCTCATCGGGGTTAACGCCCTTGTGCGGCTCTTTGCCGAACAACTGCTTGACGACCTCCTGCACCTTCGGCATGCGCGTCATGCCGCCGACCAGGACGACCTCGTTGATCTCGGCCGCGGACAGACCCGCGTCTTTGAGCGCCAGTCGACACGGCTCGACGGTCTTCTGGATGAGATCATCGACCAGCGCCTCGAATTTGGCGCGGGTGAGCTTCATGGTCATGTGTTTCGGACCCGACGCGTCCGCGGTGATGAACGGCAGGTTGATTTCGGTCTGGGTAGTCGAGGAGAGCTCGATCTTCGCTTTCTCCGCAGCCTCCTTGAGCCGCTGCAGTGCGAGCTTGTCGCGGCGCAGATCGATGCCTTGCTCCTTCTGAAATTCGTCGGCGAGATAATTGACCAGGCGCATGTCAAAATCCTCGCCGCCGAGGAAGGTGTCGCCGTTGGTCGATTTCACCTCGAACACGCCATCGCCGATTTCCAGAATCGAAATGTCGAAGGTGCCACCACCCAGGTCGTAGACCGCGATAGTGCCGCTCTTCTGCTTGTCGAGCCCGTACGCGAGCGCAGCCGCAGTCGGCTCGTTGATGATGCGCAGGACTTCCAGCCCGGCAATCTTACCGGCGTCCTTGGTTGCCTGACGCTGGGCGTCATTAAAATAGGCAGGGACGGTGATAACGGCTTGCTCAACCTTCTGGCCAAGGTAGGCCTCAGCCGTCTCCTTCATCTTCTGCAAGACGAAAGCGGAGATCTGCGAGGGCGAATAGGTCTTGCCTTCGATCTCAACCCAGGCATCGCCGTTCGACGCGCGGACGATCTTGTAAGGAACGAGCTTCTTGTCCTTCTCCACCATCGGATCGTCATAACGGCGACCGATCAGGCGCTTGACCGCAAAGATGGTACGCTCCGGGTTGGTGACGGCCTGGCGCTTGGCCGGCTGGCCGACCAACCGCTCCCCGTCATCGGTGAAGGCCACGATGGAGGGCGTCGTGCGCATGCCCTCCGCATTCTCGATAACTTTCGGCGTCTTGCCTTCCATCACGGCGACGCACGAATTGGTGGTGCCGAGGTCGATGCCGATGACCTTGCCCATGTCTCGCTTCCTCTTGTCTGCGGCAGGTCGGCCGGGTCCTTTCGGCACCCGAACGGGAGATTCCGCGAGACCCGCGGGGCCCCCTCATCCGACCCCCTCAAAATACACGTCGATGCCGCCCGCAGCGGCACCTTGGCTCATATAGGAGGGCGGGTTTAGGCCGCAAGACACATGACCACGGATTCGCGACCTGCAAGCGGCCCGCTCAGTGCTCGCCCGCAAATTCCGAAGCGGACTTTCCCACGATCGATCGATAAGCCGCCCGCGCGGGTTTGACAGGATGCACCGGCGGAGGACTGATGACGCCATGACCGCCCCGCGCCCGCTTGCCGGCCTCCGTCTCGTAACGGCCTATCTCGACCGTTCCACCCAGGAGGCATTGCTGGCCGCGCTACGCACCGTATTTGCAGCCGCGCCGCTCTATACCCCGCGCATGCCCAGGAGCGGCAGCCCCCTCTCCGTGCGTATGACCAATTGTGGGGCGCTCGGTTGGGTCACTGATGAAGCCGGCTATCGCTACCAGCCTGCGCACCCGCACACTGGCAAGCCATGGCCGCCAATGCCGAATCTCATCATCGATGCTTGGAAGGAACTCGCGCGCTATCCGCACCCGCCCGAGGCTTGCCTCATCAACTATTACGGTCCAACGGCGAAGATGGGGCTGCACCAGGACCGTGACGAGACTGACTTTGCGGCGCCCGTTGTCTCCCTGTCGCTCGGTGACACCTGCGTATTCCGGATCGGCGGGACGAACCGGAAAGATCCCACGCGCACCCTGCGCCTCGCTTCAGGCGATGCCGTTGTCCTCGGCGGAAAGGCGCGTTTGGCGTTTCACGGCGTCGACCGGATCATTCCCGGCACGTCGGCGCTGTTACCGGAAGGCGGGCGGATCAATCTCACACTGCGGCGAGTGACGGTGCCAGCGAAACAATCATGTCTCTAGATTCTATTCATCGCCGACCGGCGTGATCCAACCGATTCCCGCTCCGCCCGGCTCCGTCAGAATGGCGATGCGTCCGACATCGGGAACGTCGAACGGCTCTCGCATCACTCTCGCCCCGGCCGCCTTCGCCGCCTTAAGCCGCACGTCAACGTCGTCAACGGCGAGATACGACATCCAGCTTTCAGGCACGCCCTCGAACTCTGGACCACTCAGCGGGAAGATGCCGGCAACGGGTTTGTCACCCATTGTAGCGACCCAATAGGTGCCGTCTGGCATTGGCATCGGCTCAAATGTCCAGCCAATCGACGAGCTATAGAATCTCTTCGCCTGCTCGACATTACGTGTCATCAGCTCGTTCCAATAGAAGCTGCCATGCGACCACATTGCGGTTCTCCATCTTGTCGGTCCCACCATCTTAACTCGACCTCGGCAGCCGACGCCCATCACGCTTGTGCGAATGTCGGCATGTCGACACCGTATTTCCGCCATTCAATGCGGTACTATGCCAATCGCCATGGTTCCGAAGGTTCTCATCGTGCTCGCACTCGCGCTGGCCGCCGTGCCTGCGGCCGCGGCCGACGCCGCTTATCCGCCCGGATCGCGTATCGGGTTGGTGCCACCCCCTGGTATGGTGACCAGCAAGAGTTTCTACGGCTACGAAGATCCTGAGAACAACGCAGCAATCATCTTGCTCGCGCTCCCCGCCCAGGCCTACGCGGATCTAGATAGATCCGTCAGTGCCGATACGCTCAAGCAACAAGGCCTGACGTTCGAAACCCGCGAGGCGATGCCGCTATCCACTGGCGAGGCGTTCCTGGTGGTAGGGCACCACGAGGTCGACAACGTAAAAATTCGCAAATGGATCCTAGTGGCCGCCTCGTCCAGCCTGACGGCGCTCGTCACGGTGCAGATCCCCGACGCGGCGAAGGCGCTTTATCCGGATGCTGCGATCCGCGCGGCGCTGGCGACGTTGGCGATCCGCACCACCGTTCCGGCCGACGAACAGCTTTCGCTGCTGCCGTTCAAGGTCAGCGAACTCGCGGGGTTTCGTGTCGCGGGCATTATTCCTGGACGGGCCGTGATGCTAGGCGATGCCGCCGATGCGTCAGGTTTACCAGGCGCCATCAACGAACCGCACATTTTCGTCGCCATTTCACCTGGCGGGCCAACGCAAAGCAGCGACCGCGACGCTTTCGCACGTGATGTCTTCGCGACGATTCCCAATCTAAGGGATATCCGCATCACCACGTCCGAGCCGTTGCGGATTGGTGGTCAGCAGGGACACCAGATTCTCGCCAATGCCAAAGACCCGATCGGCACCACCGAGTTGACGGTCATGCAATGGTTGCGCTTTGGCGGCGGCGCCTATTTGCAAATGGTCGGGGTGGCGCGCGCGGACGCTTGGAAAGATGCCTATCCCCGCTTCCGCTCAGTGCGCGACGGTATCGAGACGCGCTAACCGCGTTGTCTTGCTAAGGTAACGGCCGCACAGCTAGGTCAGGGAGAACCTCACGGCTCGTGCGAGGGTTCGCCCGCATTGTCATTGGCCGGCGACTCCATCGAAGCCTTCGGTCCGCCCTTGGTGACGGCCACGAGCGCGGGTCGTAAAATCCGCTCGCCGATCATGTAGCCGGGCTGTATCACGCGCCCCACCGTGCCCGCGGGCCGTGACGCGTCGGGTATCTCGAACATCGCCTGATGGAGATTTGGATCGAATTTCTCGCCCAACGGCTCGAATTTCTTAACGCCGTGCTTCTCCAGTACTTTCAGGAGCTCCCGCTCGGTGAGTTCGACGCCATCCAGCAGGGCCTTGGTGCTTGCATCGGCTTTTTCCCGAAGATCGGCATCAAGCGCGCCGAGCGCGCGATCCATGTTATCGGCAACTGCCAGAATATCGCGGGCGAACGAGGCGATGCCGTAGTCGCGCGCGTCCGCCACTTGGCGCTCGGTCCGTTTGCGCAGATTTTCCATCTCCGCCAGCGAACGCAGGAGTTTGTCCTTGTAGCCGGCAGCTTCGCGGGCGAGCGCAACCATGGGGTCCTCTTTCGGAGCGGCCGACGTTTCGCCAGCCGCGGAATCGAGCGACATCTCGGGCGCGGCCTGATCGGCTCCCTGATCGTCCTGATCGGTCGCGGCGCCCGGTGCGCGAACGGTCGTATCCGGCATTGCTGTGTTCCCACCTACAACTCGGTTCGCCCCCGATATCAGGGTTCAAACCGCAAAAATCAACCCGGAACCTCGGGTTGTTGTGCCATCATCATCCGCCGATGAGCTTGCTCACGACCTTGGCGGTATAATCCACCATCGGGATTACCCGCGCATAATTGAGCCGCGTCGGGCCAATCACGCCGAGTACGCCGACGATACGGCCGGCGCCATCACGGTAAGGCGCGATGATGGTCGAGGATCCCGAGAGCGAGAACAGTTTGTTCTCCGAGCCGATGAAGATCCGAGCGCCTTCCGCGCGCTCGGCCCGGCCGAGAAGATCGATCACGCCACGCTTGGTTTCGAGATCGTCGAACAGCAGTCGCACCCGCTCCAGGTCCTCGACTGCCTTGAGATCGTCGAGCAGGTGAGCCGCGCCGCGTACGATCAGCTTCCGCTCATCCGATTCCCCGCCCGACCAACTCGCGAGACCGGCGGCGATGATCCTCTGGGTGAGCTGATCGAGTTCGGCCTGGGCCGCGGCATACGCTTTCTCCAGTTCAACCTTGGCCTCCGCCAAAGTGCGGCCGCGCACGTGAGCATTAAGGAAGTTGGCAGCTTCGGTGAGTGAGGCTGCAGGCAGACCCATGGGAACGTTGATGATGCGGTTCTCAACCTGTCCGTCTTCTGCGACCAAGATTACCAGTGCGCGTTCAGGCTCGAGCCGAACGAACTCGATATGCTTCAATCGCACGTTCGACTTCGCGCTCAGCACCACCCCGGCCGCGCGCGTGAGGTCGGACAGCATGCCGGAGGCTTCGTTGAGCACCGCCTCCATGGACTTACCGGCCGCGGCGACTTTGGCCTCCATCTCGCGCCGATCGGATTCGCCGAGATCGCCGATCTCCATCAGCGCATCGACGAAGAAGCGCAAGCCGAGCTCGGTCGGCAGTCGTCCGGCCGACGTGTGCGGCGCATAGATGAGACCGAGCTGTTCCAGATCCGACATCACGTTACGCACGGAGGCCGGCGACAAGGGCGTTGTAATCAGGCGTGACACGTTGCGCGAGCCTACGGGCTCGCCGGTAGCGAGGTAGCTCTCTACGATCTGGCGGAAGATGTCGCGCGAGCGCTCGTTAAGCTGGGCGAGGCTCACCTGCGTCGTGCCGATCGGGACGTCGTGGGACAATGATCTCTCCGTTCAAACGCAAGAGAATGATGCATTCCGGCTGCGCAATTCAAGCCTCACGATCTTTGCCCATTGGGCCATCGCTGCTAGCCTCCGCCGCGGATCATTTCATGTGGGAGGATGGAAGATGACAAGGTTGCAGAAGCTTGCGGTTGGCGCAGCCGCCCTCGTTGGCCTCCTTTCAAATCTGTCTGCGGGCGCGCACGCGCAGACCATTATCGAGGAATGGTCCAGTGCCAAATTCCCTGCACCGCCCGCGCTCAAGCCGGCGGCAATCGTTGCAAACGAGACGGCGCTCTTGGTCATGGATTTCACGAACCAGACTTGTACGAACGAGCGGCGTCCGCGGTGCGCGCGCTCGGTGGCCAAGGTTCTCAAGCTCGTGACGCAGGCGCGCAGCAAGGGCGCCTTTATCGTGTACAGCGTCGCAGTGCCCGGCTCGGTCCCCGCCGACATTCTTCTTGAGCTCACGCCGGCAGCAGGAGAACCGGTGCTGCCGCCCTTGGGACCCGACAAGTTCATCGGCAGCGATTTGGAGAAGACCCTCAAGGACAAAGGCATCAAGACGGTGGTGGCCATGGGGACGCAGGCGCAGACCTCGGTCCTGCATACGGCCGGTGCGGCCGCGTTGCGGGGATTCAAGGTGATCGTGCCGGTCGATGGCATGTCCGCCGATGACGCGTTCCCCGAACTCTATACCGCGTGGCATCTCGCTACGGCGGCCCGCATCAGCCCGCAGGTGACGTTGACCAAGTTCGACCTCATCGGTTTTTGAACTCGCCAGTTGCTTCCCCGCCCTCTTGTCGGTCGCGGGGCTCGCCCCTAAAAGCTTGCCCGATACGCAGGAGACCAAGATGCGACCGAGCCGCCGACAGCCCGACGAGCTGCGCGCGATCTCGCTTGAGCGCGGGGTGGTAAAATATGCCGAGGGCTCCTGCTTCGTGAAGTTCGGCGACACCCACGTTCTCGTAACGGCCACGCTCGAAGACCGATTGCCGCCTTGGCTCAAAGGGCAGGCGCGGGGCTGGGTCACCGCCGAATACGGCATGTTGCCGCGCTCCACCTCGGAGCGAACGCGCCGCGAGGCGTCGGCCGGCAAGCAGAGCGGGCGTACCATCGAGATCCAACGGCTGATCGGGCGCAGCCTGCGCGCGGTACTCGATCTCCCCGCATTGGGCGAGCGGCAGATCACGATCGACTGCGACGTGATCCAAGCCGACGGCGGAACCCGCACGGCGGCCATCACCGGCGCTTGGGTCGCGCTGCACGACTGCATCAACTGGATGAAGACGCGCGACGTGGTGACGGCGGAGCCGCTGCGCGACCATGTCGCCGCCATCTCCTGCGGCATCTGCAGCGGCACGCCTGTGCTCGACCTCGATTACGCCGAGGATTCGGAGGCCGATACCGATGCCAATTTTGTGATGACGGGCGCCGGACGCATCGTGGAGGTACAAGGAACGGCCGAGAAGATTCCTTTCACGGAGGAGCAGTTCCTCAATTTGCTCGCGCTTGCGAAGAAGGGCGTGATGAAGCTCGTCGATCTGCAAAAATTGGCGGTGATGTGAGCGTATCTGACGCGTCATGGATCATGAGTTCGAAAGGCGCCGCACATCGGCGGGTCGCAGGTCGCCTTGTGATTGCGACGCATAATCCGGGCAAGCTCAAGGAGATGCGCGAACTTCTGATGCCGTTCGGAATCGATGCTGTGTCCGCGGGAGAGCTTGGCCTGCCAGAGCCGGTCGAGGACGGCACCACTTTCAACGAGAACGCGCGTATCAAGGCGTGCGCCGCAGCAGCGGCCTCCGGCTTGCCTGCGTTTGCGGATGATTCCGGACTGACCGTCGACGCACTCGGCGGCGAGCCCGGGATCTACTCGGCGCGCTGGGCGGGTCCCGAAAAGGATTTCCGGCATGCCATGCATGCGGTGGAAGATAAATTGCGCGAGCGCGGCGCGCAGGCGCCCAAGCAACGTAAGGCGCAGTTCGTCTGCGCACTCTGCCTCGCCTGGCCCGATGGACATGTGGAAGAGTTCCACGCCGCGGTTCACGGTACCCTCATCTGGCCGCCACGCGGTGCGAGGGGTTTCGGCTACGATCCAATGTTTTTGCCTGATGGCCACGTGCTTACCTTTGGCGAAATGACGAACGTTGAGAAACATGGCCTGCCGCCAGCAGGCAAAGGGCTCTCGCATCGAGCGCGCGCGTTCCTGAAACTCGCGGAGGCTTGTCTTGCAAGACGCTGATCGCGACGCACCAGACTTTGGCGTCTACATCCATTGGCCGTTCTGTCTGTCGAAATGCCCGTATTGCGATTTCAACAGCCATGTGCGTCATGCCGCCGTCGAGGAGGCGCGTTTTACGCGCGCATTTGCCACCGAAATCGCCGCGACCGCTGCGCGTATTCCCGGACGCACCGTCTCCACCGTCTTCTTCGGCGGCGGCACGCCGTCGCTGATGCAGCCGGCAAGCGTTGGCGCAATCCTGGACGCCATCGGCCAGCACTGGCCGATATCCTCGGATGTCGAAGTGACACTTGAAGCCAATCCGACCAGCGTTGAAGCGACGCGCTTTCGCGGCTTTCGCTCCGCCGGCGTCAATCGCGTTTCGCTCGGCGTGCAGGCGCTGGACGACGGAGCGCTCAAAGAACTCGGGCGGCTGCATTCGGCGCAGGAGGCACTCGAGGCGGTAGCGCTCGCGCGCTCGATCTTCGAACGCTACTCATTCGATCTGATCTACGCGCGCCCGGGCCAGACGCCGCAAGGCTGGGCCGCCGAGCTCAAGCGTGCGACCGCCGAGGCCGGTGAGCACCTTTCCCTTTATCAGCTCACCATCGAGCAAGACACGCCGTTCGCCGCACTGCACGCGGCCGGCAAGCTTGTTGTGCCGGATGAGGTCACCGCCCGCGCGCTCTACGACGCGACCCAGACCATTTGCGCAAGCGCCGGCCTTCCTGCCTATGAGATTTCCAACCACGCACGGCCTGGTGCCGAGTGCCGACACAATCTCATCTACTGGCGCGCGCACGAATACGCCGGCATCGGGCCGGGCGCGCACGGCCGGCTCGACATCGCCGGCGAGCGCCGTGCCATCGCAACCGAGAAGCGGCCGGAGAGCTGGCTAGCGCAGGTAGAATCGCTCGGTCATGGCGTGATCACCGACGAAGCACTTACGCCCGAGCAAACGGCGGACGAGTTTCTGCTGATGGGATTGCGGCTGGCAGAAGGTATCGATCCGGCGCGCTATGCGCGCCTTTCCGGGCAGTCGCTCGACGCACGCCGCCTCGCGCTCCTGCACGAGCAGGGTGCCATCGAGATGACGCCGAGCGGCAGGCTTCGCCTGACGGTCGCTGGTTTTCCGGTGCTCGATGCGGTGGTCGCGGATCTCGCGGCGTGAGGTCTAGGTTGCCGAGCCGCCGAAACCCTTGGGTGGCGGGCTAATGATCTGGCCGCCGGTCGGAGATACCCGCATCACGGCAAGTCCGCGTTGATTGGTGCCGTCAGGGCGGAAGCGGAACAAACCGTCGATCCCGGTGAAGCCTGAGGAGTTGGTCAGAACCTCGTCGGAGAACCGCTGCCTGCCCTGGGTTTTGACCAATGCCGCGACCAGCGCGACGGCGTCGTAGGCAAGCGAGGCGGTGCGTACGGGGTCCTTGCCGTAGCGGGTCCGGTAGCGGGCGGAGAAGTTGCGGAAACCGGTCGAATCCGGTCCCGCATACCAGGCGCCGTCCAGCAAGGGATTGGAGAAGATTTGCGCGTCTTCCCACAAACCCGTGCCCAGCAGCTGCACGCGTTTGGTGTCGATGCCGTTTGCGGTCAGCGTCTGCACCACCGTGGGAACGGCGTCGACCCCGTCCGGCACAAAAATGGCGTCGGCGTGGCTCGCGGCTTGCGCGACGTTGCGCACCGGCCCCTGCATCTGCGCCCGATCGAGCGGATAACGTTCGAGCGCGACGACGCGGCCGCCGCCACGCCCCACCGCCTGTTTGAAAGCCGCTTCCGCTACGCTGCCATAGGCATTGTCCGGAACGAGCGCGGCGAACGAGCGACGGCCCTGGCTGGCGGCATAGCCGATGATACGCTCGACGTCGGACTCCGGCAGAAAGCTCAGAAGGTAGACGCCGCGCGCTGCCACATTGGTGTCGGTCGAAAACGCGATCACCGGCACGCCGCGAGCGCGCGCCGCGCGCCCGACCGGACCGACGGTCAGCGCAAACAGCGGGCCCAGAATGATCTCCGCCCCTTCGTCAAGCGCCTGCTGCGCCGCCTGCTGCGCGCCCGGCGCGCTGCCGGCGTCGTCCTTCACCAGGAGTTGGAGATCGGGATTGTTGAATTCCGCGAGCGCCATCTCGGCAGCGTTGCGCATGGATTGCGCGGCGACCGCGGCGTTGCCGCTCGCTGACAATGGCAGAATCAGACCCGCCCTCACCTTGCCTTCGCCAATATGGGTGGTGGGCTGTGACGGGGCGTTCGGCGAGGAGTCCAAGCCGGGAAGATTTCCCGAGCAGCCCGCCAGCAATGCCATCGAGGCGAACACCGCAAGCCACGCAGAAGAAACGCGTGCAGGCCATGAGCGAGAGGCCTGCTGTCCTCCGAACATGGGGAGGGTCTCCTCGAGGACGACTGTCGACGCTACCCCACGCCCGCAATCGGGCATTTTGTCGGTGAATGGTTAACCAAATGGAAAGGATAGCGATTTTTAAGCCGGCCATGACGGGGAGAGGTCGTGCCGCTAAAGTAAGGGACATGAGGACGACCGCCCCCACCGCGCTTGCCCCGCGCGCCCTTCGCGATCGCGCTTCCCGGCACTATGTCCTCAACGGCTGCTCGACCACCGCACCGCCGCTACCGGCGGGACTCCATCTGGTCGCCACTCCGATCGGCAATTTGCGTGACATTACCGTGCGGGCGCTGGAGGTCCTTGCCGCCGCCGACCTCATCGCTTGCGAAGACACGCGCGTCACCCGCAAGCTTCTCGACCATTATGGCATTGCGACTCCGCTTACCTCGTATCACGAGCACAATGCCGCCCATGTGCGCCCCAAGATCATCGCTCGGCTCGGCGAGGGAGCCGCCATCGCGCTGGTATCGGACGCGGGGACGCCGCTCGTGTCCGATCCCGGTTACAAACTCGTGCGCGAAGCATGGGCGGCCGGCGCAACCGTGACCGCATTGCCCGGAGCATCGGCGCCAGTCGCAGCACTCACGTTGAGCGGGCTGCCGACCGACCGCTTTTTCTTCGAGGGATTCTTGCCGGCAAAGGAAGCAGCACGGCGCACGCGCATCGCCGAGCTCAAGCGCATTCCAGCAACGCTCGTGCTGTTCGAGACCGGCCCGCGCATCGCCGGTTCGCTCGCCGACCTTGCTGCCGGCCTTGGCCCGCGGGAGGGTGCGCTCTGCCGCGAGCTCACCAAGCTCCACGAAGAGGTCAGACGCGGGGATCTCACCACGCTGGCGCGCGAGGCTGCGCAAGCGGGCGAGCCGCGTGGCGAGATGGTGATTGTCGTGGCACCACCCGAGCCCCAAGGCGAGGCGATTGATCTCGACGCGCTGCTGCGTCAAGCGCTCGAGCGTGTTTCGGTCAAAGAGGCGGTCGCGGAAATCGCCGCCGTCACCGGCAGGCCTCGCCGCGAAGTCTATCAACGTGCTCTCGCACTCGCCAAGGAGCGCAACCATGCCCGATGAGCGATTGCGCGCAGGGCCGGTCCAGGCTCCGCGCCTTGAGCGTCAGATCGCCTTCCGCACCGGCATTTCAGCCGAGAGCCGGGCGGCTGCGTTTCTGATCGCCAAAGGCTTTCGCATTGTGGCGCGGCGCTGGCGGAGCCCGGTCGGCGAAATCGATATCGTCGCACGACGCCGGAGCCTACTGATCTTCGTCGAGGTGAAGGCGCGCGAAAGACTGGACGATGCCGCCTGGTCGGTCACCGACCGCCAGCGCTTGCGCATCGTCGCCGCCGCCGAAGCATGGCTGGCGCGATATGCTCATGATCACATCCGCGATATCCGTTTCGACGCCATCCTGGTGGCGCCGGGCCGGATTCCACGCCATATCCCCTCGGCCTTCGACGCCGGCGGCTAAAGCGATCGGGTAAAAGCTTGCGTTACCGCAACAAATCTTCTGGGAAATGATGACCCTGAACGTTGCCGTACAGATGGACCCCATCGAGCGGATCAACATCCGCGGTGATTCCACGTTTGCGCTGTTGCTCGAAGCGCAAAAACGGGGGCACGCCATCGCCTATTACACTCCGGACCGGCTGGCGTTGCGGGGCTCGAAGGTGATCGCGGCGGTGCAGCCGCTCAAGGTCCGCGACCAGCAGGGCGACCATTTCACGCTCGGCGAGCCGCGACGCACGGAGCTTGCCGAATTCGATGTCGTCTTGCTGCGCCAGGACCCGCCGTTCGATCTTGCCTATGTCACCACCACACATCTGCTCCAGCGCATCCATCCCCGCACGCTGGTCGTGAACGACCCGAGAGCGGTGCGCAACGCACCGGAAAAAATGTTCGTGATGGAGTTTCCCGAACTCATGCCGCCAACGTTGATCACCCGCGACCTCGCCGAGATCAAGGCGTTCCGCGCCGAGCACGGCGACATCGTGATGAAGCCGCTCTATGGCAAAGGCGGCGAGGCGGTGTTTCGGCTGGCCAAGGAAGACCTCAATTTCGGCTCGCTCTATGACCTCTTCGCCGTGACCTTCCGCGAACAGTGGGTGGTGCAGAAATTCTTGCCGGCGGTAAAAGACGGCGACAAGCGCATCATTCTGGTCGATGGCGACTTCGCCGGCGCAGTGAACCGGGTGCCAGCGCCCGATGATCTGCGCTCCAACATGGTGCGCGGCGCTACTCCGACGAAAACGGAGCTCACTGCGCGCGAGCGCGAGATCTGCGAGCGCATCGGCCCGGCCTTGCGCCAGCGTGGTCTCCTGTTTGTCGGCATCGATGTGATCGATGGATATCTGACCGAGATCAATGTCACCTCGCCCACTGGTATTCGCGCCGTGAAGGATCTCGGCGGCCCGGACGCGGCGGCACTGATCTGGGACAAGATCGAGGCGAAGCGACGGGGCTGAACAAAGCAACAGCCGTTAGACGGCCCTGCCTCATGCCACGAGCGAAACCGGTCTGAGTTTGATTGCCTCAGCGCGACTGCGGCGTGCCCTTCTGCTCCGCCTTGAGTTTTGCGATCGCCGCACGAATCGGTGCGAACGGCCCGTATTTGTGCTGCTGCTCGCTAAAGCCGTCGGCATAAGGCCCGTAGGGTGCGTCGACGGGTTTGTCCAAGAGATCGGGAAAGTCTTTGTCGAGGCCCGCTTTGTGCGGCCGCGGCCGAGAGATGACGTAGGCGATGTCCCAGGCTTGCTCCGGCGAAAGCTGCGGATTCAGATAGTCCGCGCCGTGCGGCATGTTGAAGTGGAGAAAATTTGCCGCCGTGATCAGGCGCGCCATTCCGGCGCCGTGTTGAAGCTGTCGCCGCCCCACAGCGGCGGCACCATGTAGCCGAGATCGGTGGTCGGCAGGCTGCGGCGAATGCCGGCGCCATTCGGCCCGTGGCATGCCGCGCAAGCGTTGGTGTAGTCCGCCTCCCCGCGCACGGGGTCGGCTGGCCGATCGAGTTCGGGCATCTTGCCGGTACCCATGCCCGGCAGCAGCTGCCCCGGGGCCATACCGGTCGAGAGAAATTTGATGTACGCCACCATCGCCTGCATTTCCGGCGCGCTCACCGGTAGCGCCCGCCCGTTCATGCTGCGGGTCATGCAGGAGTTGAAACGATCCTCGATGGTCACTTGCGCCCCGGAGCGAGCGCTATAGCGCGGAAACTCCCCGAACAATCCGAACAAGGGGATCCCGAATTTCTTCGTGCCGGCTTGCAGATGGCAATTGCTGCAGGCGAGATTGTTACCGGCGAAGCGCTTGGAGCGATTGGCAACCTCTGGGCCGATATAGGCGTAGGTCGCGGTGATGAGGTCCCGCCCGCGCCGCACGAGCCGGCCGTAGGCATTGTTCGGAAGCGCGCCGATTTCCGGTACGGTCCAAATGTGCGGCGGTGACGGCGCCTGTTGCGCGAAGCTGACCGAACCCGTCGTCAGTCCCGACCAAGTCATGGCCAGCACGCCGATGACCGCACGCCAGCTCGTGGACGCTCTCCCCATCTAACGCACCTCTTTCCCTTGTCATCCGAACCTGCCGAACGGCTTGTAGCACGTCGACTCCTCCCCTCTTGTTCTCGTATTGTTCTCCCGCGCATTTTGGGCTAGGCTTGTGAAGAGCAGGGGCAGGTTATGGTGCAGCGGGTCGCAACGGTGGCGTTCGAGGGCATCGAGGCCCGCGCCGTCGATGTCCAGGTTCAGGTCGCGCCGGGGCTGCCCGCATTCAATGTGGTGGGGCTCCCCGACAAGGCCGTCTCCGAGGCCCGTGAGCGCGTTCGCGCAGCGCTGGTGGCCTCGGGCTTGGCGCTCCCGGCCCGCCGCATCACCGTCAATCTCGCGCCCGCCGACCTGCCGAAGGAAGGCAGCCACTACGATCTGCCGATCGCGCTTGGTTTGATGGCGGCGATCGGCGCCATTCCGGCGGATGCGCTCTCCGGCTTCACCGTGCTGGGGGAGCTTGGGCTTGACGGCTCGATTGCCGCGGTCGCGGGCGTGCTTCCCGCCGCGATCGGCGCCA
>Ga0318533_10000323_pt1 | contig 18377 bp, 16 predicted proteins | sample GRESIP053b4f27_FD_203675 | JGI IMG/M metagenome (GOLD analysis project Ga0318533, IMG submission 203675) | Tropical soil microbial communities from Luquillo Experimental Forest, Puerto Rico - GRE.SIPMG.053b4f27 | ecosystem: Environmental > Terrestrial > Soil > Tropical forest > Bulk soil...
TGATGGCGCGGATGTCCTGGCCGTCGATCTCGATTGCGCCGGCATTGACATCGTAAAAACGGAAAAGCAGCCGCGCGATCGTGGATTTGCCGGCGCCGCTGGGTCCGACGATAGCGATCGTTGCGCCAGGCGAAACCCGGAAATCGACGTCGCTGAGGATCGGCCGCCTGATGTCGTAATGGAAATCGACGTGACGAAAGGCGACGCGTCCCGCGCGGACGGCGAGCGGAGCCGCACCCGGCCGGTCGACGACATCGGGCTTGACAGCAAGCAGCGCCGTCATGTGCTCGAGGTCGGTCAGAGACTGCTTGATGTTGCGGTAGACCATGCCGAGAAAGTTGAGCGGCGTATAGAGCTGGATCAGGTAAGCATTGACCAGCACGAAGTCTCCGACCGTCATTTCGGCTGCCGCTACCCCTTCGCCGGCGAGGCTCATCATCGCCACGAGCCCGATCGCGATGATCGTGCCCTGACCGAGATTGAGCAGCGTCAGGGTCGTTTCGCTCCTAACCGCGGCGCGCTCATAGGCGTAGAGCGCGGCGTCGTAGCGCCGCGCCTCGTGTTCCTCATTGGCGAAATATTTGACGGTCTCAAAATTGAGCATTGCGTCGACGGATTTGGTGCTGGCTTCATTGTTGCGCTCGTTCATCTCGCGCCGGAAGCGCACCCGCCAATCGGTTATCGAGAACGTAAAACCGATATAGACAACGATCGTCGCGAACGTCACGGCGGCGAACGTCCAGTTGAACATCCGCCACAGAATCCCGCAGACCAGCAGGATTTCGAACAGAGTGGGCGCGACATTGAACAGCATGAAGGACAGCAGGAAGTCGATGCCCGCCGTCCCGCGCTCGACCGCGCGCGCCAAGCCGCCGGTGCGGCGCTCGAGATGAAAGCGCAACGACAAGGCGTGGATATGCCGAAAGGCCCTCAGCGCCAGCCGGCGGATCGCGCGCTGGCTGACCTTCGCAAACACGGCATTGCGCAGTTCGTTGAAGCCCTGCGACATCACCCGTGCGAGACCGTACGCGACGATGAGTGCCAACGGCACCGCGATCACGGCGTGCGCGGGCGAGAGCGCGTCTACGGCCCGTTTGTAGAGGATCGGTACGTAAATATTGACGCCCTTACCAGCGAACAGGAACGCGACCGCAAGCACGACGCGCGACCGCAGCTCGAGTGAATCTCTGGGCCAGAGATAGGGCGCGAGCGATTTGAGCGCGCGCAGTTCGCCGCTCAGGCGGCCTTTTTGCCGGGGCGGGCCGAGCGGAGGCGGAGGGCGCCCGCGCGGGCTCACCGCGAGGCGTCCGGCTCGGTGGCGGCGAGCCTTTCCGCGCCGGGACCGCCGATCAGTTTCACCGCCATGAAAAGGGCGACGGCAACCAGCACCGCGCCCCAGAAGAAGGCGGCATCGCGACCGAATTCGCCAAAGAAGAACCCGGCGGCCACCGGACCGAGCACACGCGACAGGCTGCCGACCGACTGCGAGACGCCCATCACCTCGCCTTGCTCCTCGCGCCCGGCCCGGCGCGAGATCAGGCTGCTCAGCGAGGGTTGCATCAAACCCATGCCGAGCGCCAGCGTCGTAACCGCAAGGGCGAGCACCGCCAGGCCGTGAGCAAGCGGCAAAACCAGGAGGCCCACGCCGATCAGCGCGAGGCCGCAGAGCAGCAGCCGTTCTTCGCCGAACAGGCCGGTGAGCCGTCCAATCATCCCGCCCTGCAAAGTGGCCGAGAGGAGGCCGACATAGGAGAAGACATAACCAATTTGACGCGGTCCCCAGCCGAATTGCCCGATTGCCCACAGCGCGAAGGTGCTCTCCATTCCGGCAAAAGCCAGGATGACGAGAAAGAAGATCAGAAGCAGGCGCGACAGCACCGGCCGACGCAACACCTCCAGGATTGCGACGAAGCGGTTGCGCGAGCGTCCGCGGCCGCCGCGTTGATCGGCGGGTAGGCTCTCCCGCAGCATTACGACCACGCCGCAGAGCGCGACAAACGACAGCCCGGCCGCCACCCATGCGGGAATCTCGATATCGGCGGCCGCCGGATTATTGCCGGCCAGCAGCCCGCCGAAGGCGGGGCCGATGATGAAACCCAGACCAAAGGCCGCGCCGATCAGGCCCATCCCTTTGGCGCGGTCCTCCGGTTTGGTGATGTCGGCGATATAGGCTTGCGCCGCGGCGATGTTGCCGGCGCAGGCGCCGGCCAGAGCGCGCGCTGCGAACAGCATCCATAGCGCCGTCGCGCTGCCGATCCAGAGGTATGCGGCGACCGACACCGCCATGCTGACCATCAGCACCGGCCGCCGGCCGATGCGATCGCTGAGCCTTCCCCACAGCGGCGCGGTGAACAGCTGCATCAGCGAATAAACCGCGAGCAGCACCGTCACCTGTTGCGGCGACGCGTCAAAACGCAGCGCGTAGAACGGCAACAGCGGGATGACGAGGCCGAACCCGATGAGATCGACCAGAACGATGAGAAACAGGGTCGGCATCTGCGCCGCCCTGATATCGCGCGCCAGCCGCGGCGCGCAAGGGTATCGCCTCGACGACCCCGCTATTCAGACAGGCGCGGGCACAATCCGCTTTACGCCGCAGGGCGCAGGGTCAGGCGGCGCCACACATCGCTAAGGGCGGTCACCAGGGCTTCGATGTCGGCGTCGCTGTGCAGCGGCGTCGGGGTGAGGCGCAGGCGCTCGGTGCCGCGCGGCACCGTCGGGTAGTTGATCGGCTGCACATAAATCCGGTGGCGCGTGAGCAACTCGTCGCTGGCGGCTTTGCACAGCCCGGGCTCACCGACCAGAACCGGCACGATATGGCTCAGTGACGGCATCACCGGCAGGCCGGCCCGCGCGAGGAGGCGCTTTAGCCGCGCCGCGCGCTCCTGGTGGCGGTCGCGTTCGGTTTGGCTTTCTTTCAGATGGCGGATGCTGGCGAGCGCACCGGCGGCGATCGCCGGCGGCAACGATGTCGTGAAGATGAAACCCGGCGCGTGGCTGCGCAGAAAATCAATCAGCGCTGCCGAGCCGGCGACATAGCCGCCGATTGTGCCAAATGCCTTGCCAAGGGTCCCCTGGATCACCGTCGGGCGGTGCATGACCCCGTCGCGCTCGGCCATGCCGCCGCCGCGCCGCCCGTAGAGCCCGACCGCGTGCACCTCGTCGAGATAGGTCATCGCGCCGTAGCGCTCGGCGACGTCACACAATTCGGCGATGGGCGCAATGTCGCCGTCCATCGAATAGACCGACTCGAAGCAGACGAGCTTTGGCCGGTCGGTCGGCACGCGCTCGAGCAGGCGCGCAAGATCGGCGGGATCGTTGTGGCGGAAGATGTATTTCTCGGCGCGGCTGTTGCGGATGCCGGCGATCATCGAGGCGTGGTTCGAGGCGTCGGAGAACACCACCATGCCCGGCAGCTCGCGCGCCAGGGTCGACAGCGCCGCGTCAGTGGCGAGATAGCCCGAGGTGAAGATCAGCGCCGCGTCGCGGCCATGCAGATCAGCTAACTCGCGCTCGAGCAGCAAATGCACGTGGCTGTTGCCGGAGATGTTGCGCGTGCCGCCGGCGCCGGCGCCGACCGCGAGCAACGTCTCCTGCATCGCCGCCAGCACCGCCGGGTGCTGCCCCATGCCGAGACAGTCGTTCGAGCACCACACCGTCACCTCGGCGCCGATCCGGTGATCATAGGCACGCGGGAAGCGGCCGCAGCGGCGCTCGAGATCGGCAAACACGCGGTACCGCCCCTCGCCGTGCAGCACATCCAGCCGCCGTTCGAAGAAGCTTTCGTAGTCCATCGCGGATCACAGCACTGTCAGGGAGGTTGCGCGGTGAGTTGGTTCACCGCGCTCTCGGCCGGGTCTTGGGCCGCGCGACGTGCGTCCGGCAGGCTACGGCGCGGGAACAGGGCAGGTGCCCTGAAGCCTTAGGGCATCCCTAAAGTCGTCCCCTTCGGAGCGGAAAGGCACGGTAGTCCCGTCGATCGATTTCAAAAACACCAGCAGATCCGACTGTTGCTTCGCGGTCAGCGTATTCGCGATTGTCGTCGCCGGTGGGAAGTCCGTCCCCTGAGGTCCCAACCCATGCAACGGGAAGACTTCTTCGAGGGTCTGGGCCTGCCCGCGGTGCAGGTAAGGCGCACTATAGTTGATGCTGAGCAGCGACGGTACGTTAAAGCCGTCCGCTCCAAGGGCAATCGCGGCAGCGGCGTTGTCGCGGATCTCGATCGGGTTGTTGGGATCGAACGTCCCCACCTTTTCGAGATAGTTGAAGGTGAGAGTGGAATTCGCCCCCTTACAGGTAAAGGACTTGAACTCGTTAGCCGTATTCATGACGCCGGGGTCGAGGGCTGCTCCGTTTTGAGCGACGGCGGCGGGATTGTCACGGTGGAAGATCTGGCTCTTGGTCCATTTGACGCCGCCATGACAGGAGGCGCAGAACTGTCCAAAGACAGCCTCCCCCGCAGTCGTATCGGCAGGCTTGGGCTGGTGCAACGGGCGCACGGCGGCAAAGATCCACAGTGTCTGCGCATCGAGGGCGTCGCTTCCTCCTTGCGTGATGCCGTGGTCATAGATCGCGGGGTTGGCGATGGCGTTCGGGCCGGGCGGCATGTTGTTCACTTTATTGAAGCATTGCCCGGGGTCAAAATTGTCGCTGGCGAACCCGCAGCCCCCCTGGTTAACTCGGGAGTTGGTATTGAAGTCGGTGTTGCTGCCGCGCACTGCGCTCCAATTCATCAGTTCCTGATCGGCCGGGCTCTGTTTATCGAACATGGCATCCAATGATCGTGTCTGGCGCGGCCCGGTGCCAAAGATGTGGGTAGTCCCGTCGGTCAGCCCGTCCAGATGGCACGAGCCGCAACTGCTCCAGGCATCCTTCGACATCTTGTCCTTGAAATTCCGCGGAATGATATCGCGGATGTCGGTGCCCTGAAAGCCGTTGTCTGGGATACCAAAGGCGGTGAAAAAAGCGACTTTGCCGACCAGAACGTTATGCTGGAAGCTGCCGGGAGCAGGAGGATCGCTAGAGGAAATGTCGAGTTCCAGGGTAAGGCAATCGTCGGTGTTCATCGACGTCACTGAGTAATTGGCCTCGTTGTTGGCATAGGCGCGTGTCCCATCCTGCCGCATGGCCACACCGCTCGGCAGATTGCCGGTCTGGAGACGGCAGTCCACTCTAGTCTTGGCCGCATTCAGGATATCGAGTGTCCCCGACGCATCGAGGGTGGCACGGAATACTTGGTTGCCGCCTCGGCTGACGATCACAAATCTGTCGCCGGCAGAGTTGCCGTCGATGGCGACGAGGTCGTTGCCGAAGGTTCGATCAAGACTGGGCGGCGGTTGAGCTGTTTCCACCTTGATTTGGTTGTTTAAGTTAACGTGTTCGCTCGGCACCTCCTTCAGAGTACTGGTATCTACGTTATAGACGAGAGCCTGTACGTTTGTGTTGAAGAATTCAGGCGGCTCGGGCTGAGAGCCGATATTAGGCAGATACAGACGGTTGCCGCGGATCAGTGCCGAAGTGAGCTGGTTGGGGAACACGCCCTTCGGGTTCATCGTGTTCGCGGGGTCGTTCGCAGGTAAGTCCGGCCTAGGGCAGAAGATTAGAGAGTGGGCGGCGGCCCCACAGAAATTATTTGGCGAAGTCCGGTTGGCGGTAAAGCCAGAGTCTGCCAGAGGAGCGAGGGTGATTTTAGTGATTGGCGGGTTGCCATTGCCCGCCGGGAAGGCGTTGACGACGCCTTGTTTTCCCTGATCGCGCGCCTCACCATTCCCGTCAAATCCGTTGGGGTCGGAGAAATTGGGGTTGAGTTCGGCGAACGCGTCAGTGACGAACACCGTGTTATCCGTGATTGCGATGGCCCAAGGCCTATCGCCGACCTGCACCACGTTCGGGGTGACTATCGGATTTAGCGGATGGCTGGTGTCGATGATGGACACAGTGCCCGCGGTATGGTTGGCCACATAGAGTAAGGAGCCGTCCGGCGTCAGGGCGCAACCCCGCGGCTCGGTGAAGCCCTCGAGCGTCCGCACTAATCTGTTCTGGTTGAGGTTAACGACCGAAACCGTGCCACTGATGGCGTTGGTGACATAAGCCGCCCGGTCACTGGGGTGGATGGCGACGCAGCGCGGCTCTTCACCAACCGGAATTTCATCAATCTTGTTGCTGACATCCTTCCCGTTGGCATTCTTGACCCTGATAATCGATACACTATTGGCCTCGCGATTGACGACGACCAGACGCTGCTCGTCGGAGGTCAAGGCAATAGTCGTCGAGCGAGTCGGCGCCGCATCAGCCTTCTTGGGCGCCGTCATCGCCAGCGAGCCGATTAGAACAGCCGCTACTGCGATCAATAGGGTTGCGCTACCGCAATATCGGGCCGGCAAATTGCGGGGCTTTGAGGTTTGTGAATTTTTCATGTACATTTCCCCTGATGTTTTTGTTCGAAATCAATCGCGACCAAAGGTGCGCATGCCGCCGAGTTTTCATTCTGCATGGAGAAAACATCATCCGATATCCGGGAAGCCCCTATGAAGATGTCCGGGAGATCCCGGACAAGACCGTCCGCAGGACCAAATCAGCGAAGAATCGCGCGGTTGGAGCGCCGGTTAAGGGCCGTTGAGCCAACCCTTGACGATTGCGTATCGGACGAGTTCGGCGCGATTATCTAACCCGAGCTTCTCCATCGCGCGCGCTTTATATGTCTCAATGGTCTTTACGCCAATTAGCAGCCGTAAGGAGATTTCCTTATTGGTGTATCCGGCTGCCGCCAGCTGCAATACTTCTGTTTCGCGGGAGCTGAGCTCGGCCGGGCGCGCAATATTGCCCTTAGTGCCCCGGTGCGATCCGCGTCTGATGACCATCCCGGCGATCGCAGGGTCGAGATAGATGCCGCCCCCGGCGACGGCTCGGATTGCCGCAATTAGTTCCTCGGGCGCCGAGCGTTTGAGCACGTAGCCCGAAACTCCCGCCTCAAACAGTTGACGCAGATACGCCCTGTCTTCGTGCACGGAAAGGATGAGAATGTGACACCGTGGTGCATGCACCAGCAGCGACTGAGCCACCCGAACACCGTTCATTCCTGGCATGGACAGGTCGAGCACGATCACATCCGGTTTAAGCTCGATGGCCAGCCGCAAGGCCGATTGGCCGTCCATGGCCTCGCCAATCATTTCTATCGAGGGATCGTCTCGCAGTAGCATTCTCAGACCCGCGAGCACGAGGTGATGGTCATCAGCGACCAATATTCGCGTTCGCGTGGTTGACGCTCCGCCGACCATCACGCCGGAATTCGACAGAAAAGCGCAGTGCCGTGGCCAGAGGCGGGTTCGATCATCAACGAACCGCCGACAAGCGCCAGACGTTCGCAGACACCAATCAGGCCAAATCCGCTCATTGCCCTTAAGGACGCGGTCCCGCTTGCTTCAGCGAACCCGATTCCGTCATCCTCTACGATGAGGCGTACTTCACCGGCTTCGGCCTCAAGAACGACGCTTATTCTTTCGGCATGTGCATGCTTGGCGATGTTCGTCATCGCCTCTTGCAGTACGCGGTAAAGTGTGATCTCGACCGGTGCCGGCAATCTCCGTCCCCGCAGATTGCCCGCAAAATCCACACTCAAATTCAAGCGCTCGCCCCACCTCTCGAGATAGTTGGTGATCGCGGCTTCGAGACCAAGGTCGTCGAGCGCCGTTGGTCTCAACTCCCATGAGATTCGGTGAACCTCCCGGCTCATCGCCGACGTCATGCTCATCAAATCCGCTATTTTGGGACGCTCCTCACCGTGCCGGCTCAATGTCCTCTCGGCTGCATTCAGGCCGAGCAACATCGCCGCGAAATATTGTCCTAAAAGATCGTGCAGCTCCCGCGCGATGCGCTGCCTCTCGGTTTCCTGCGCGGAAACGATGCGGCTGAGCAGCTCCGTGCGCTCGTCGAGCGCGTGGCGCAAATCATCGGACAGCTGTCGAAGCTGCTTCTCGCCGTGACGCAGCGCGTCGACAGTCTTCGTCAATTCCGTCGTGCGTCGGTTTAGGTCCTTACCCGTTGAGCATAATACCTCGGCGATCAGATCTGCCTCATTGATGCCGGTGGACAGAGATGTGCACGGCTGACCCCTCCCCAGGGATTTGGCAATCCCGGCAAGACGCGTCAGGGAACCGGCAATCTGTCTTCCGATTGTAATGGCAAGCACCAATACCATGGCGAGTGTTCCACCGCCGGCAACGACGAGAACAAACAATGCGCGCCGAATTGGAGCCGAAAAGATCTCGGGGGCTATGTTGACGGCTACTGTCCACCCGGCGAGATAAACTGGGCTGGAAGCCTCGTATCCCGGGCCGGCGCTCGTCCAACGAGTTATTATGGAGCTATCGTCTGCCGCAGGTGGCATAGCCCTAATATCCCCAGCGACGGCGAAACTGCCGCCGGGGGACTCTCTGACACTTGCAATCGGCTGACCTTGGCTGTCGGCGACCACTGCTGCCCAGCCGCCGGGCAGATGCTGCTCGATCAAAATCTGCAGGATGCGCGGCAACGCGCAGAGGCTGAGAGTCAAGATCGATCCGTCTTCACTCCGGATCGGTAGATCGATTGTGAGGAAAGGCTCTGCGCTGATCGGTTCGGTCACCAACTTCGCAATTTGTAGTTTACTGGGATCGGTGATGTTAAGTGGGTAGCTAAACCCCTCGCCGATCGGAAACAGTCGGCCATCGGGGGTGCACGTATCGAACAGGAGTTCGCCCGATGAGTGTCTGACAGCGAGCCCCAAGGCTGGGTCTCTCAGCAGGCTCATCGCATGACCGCGAGATGCGACGACGTCCTTATCGAACAAATGGCGCGATCTGGCGAGTATCAGAACCAGATCGTGCAGGTTGCGTAACTCGCGATCCAGATCCGCCGCAGCGCCTTGTGCTCTTTCATGGACGGTTGTCGCGAGGGCGCGCTGTTCATTGTCCGCCGATCGAGCGAGCAGCAACGCGCCGAAAACGAGAAGGGGTACGGCTACCACGGCCACCAGCCGAACTACGTACACCCGAACTGAACGACTCCGTCTCACGGTGGATGCCCTGCCAGCATCGCCGGTGGCTGGAGGTTGTACCGTTTAAAACCTCCCGGATCATCCGAAGCTTTGCTATAGCGGAAAACTCACACGAAGCATTCTTTTGTAAATATTTGCAAGGTATTGTAAACGGTTTGTAAGAACTCCCTCGGGCAGCTCGTCGCGCTGCCTGCCGCCATCGCAGATTAACGAGGGCGGACCGTCAGGCGGCGCGGCGCAGGGTGAGGCGGCCCCAGACGTCAGTAAGGGCGGTGACCAACGCGTCGATGTCCGCGGTGCTGTGCAATGGCGACGGGGTCAGACGCAGACGCTCGGTGCCGCGCGGCACCGTCGGGTAGTTGATCGGCTGCACATAAATCCGGTGGCGGGTGAGCAACTCGTCGCAGGCGGCTTTGCACAGGCCGGGCTCGCCGACCAGAACCGGCACGATATGGCTCGGCGACGGCATCACCGGCAGGCCGGCTTCGGTCAGGCGGCGCTTTACTGTGGCGGCGCGTTCCTGGTGGCGGTCGCGTTCGGCATGGCTTTTCTTCAGATGGCGGATCGCGGCGAGCGCGCCGGCCGCGAGTGCCGGCGGCAACGATGTCGTGAAGATGAAGCCGGGAGCGTGGCTGCGCAGAAAATCGATGAGAGCCGCCGAGCCCGCGACGTAGCCGCCGATCGTGCCAAACGCCTTGCCAAGGGTGCCCTGGATGACCGTCGGGCGGCGCATGACCCCGTCGCGCTCGGCGATGCCCCCGCCGCGCCGCCCGTAGAGCCCGACGGCATGCACCTCGTCGAGATAGGTCATCGCGCCAAACCGGTCGGCGACGTCGCACAGATCACCGATGGGGGCAATGTCGCCGTCCATCGAATAGACCGACTCGAAACACACCAGCTTCGGACGCTCGGGCGCAACGGCAGCGAGCAGCCGCGTCAGATCGGCGGGGTCGTTGTGGCGGAAAATGTATTTCTCGGCGCGGCTGTTGCGGATGCCGGAGATCATCGAGGCGTGGTTGTGGGCGTCGGAATACACCGCCATGCCCGGCAGTTCACGCGCCAGGGTCGACAATGCCGCGTCATTGGCGACGTAGCCCGAGGTGAAGATCAGCGCCGCCTCGCGGCCGTGCAGATCGGCGAGCTCGCGCTCGAGCAGCAGATGGATATGGCTGTTGCCCGAGATGTTGCGCGTGCCGCCGGCTCCTGCCCCGACCGCGCACAATGTCTCCTGAATTGCTGCGAGGACGGCCGGATGCTGCCCCATGCCGAGATAATCATTAGAGCACCACACGGTGACTTCGGCGCCGATGCGATGGTCGAAGGCACGCGGAAACCGGCCGCAGCGGCGCTCGAGGTCGGCAAACACGCGGTACCGCCCCTCGCCGTGCAGCACATCGAGGCGCTCCCTGAAAAAACCTTCGTAGTCCATCATCCCCGAGGAGCAGTTGCGCGAAATCAGCATATCACGGGCACAGGCCCTTTTACATCGGGCGACGTGTCGCGGACGCTACCGAAATTCGGAGCGTGAGGGCTATTTCTTCGGCGCGCAGACGAAGGTAGCCCGCGCCGGCAGCAGCAGCGGGCAATATTGCATCTGCCAGTCGGTACGAACGGACGTCACCTCGGTGTTGGCGGCGCATTCCTGCTGCGCCGCAGTCTGCACCTCGCCGAGGGTGCTGACGAGCGCGTCGTAGCAGATCGCCACCCGCGGCCCGGTATCGGTCTCGCCGGGGAGCGCATCGGCGGGATAGGTCGGGTACGGCTGGAGCGCCGAGCAGCCGGTCAACGTGACGACGACCACGGATGTGAGCGCGAGCCTCATGCCGTGGCAGCGAGCGCCCGCTCGAGGAACACCGCGCATTCCATCAGCCGCGCATCGTTCCCCAACCTCCCGACGAGCTGGACGCCGGTCGGCAGGCCGTTGTCGGCCCACCGCGCCGGGACGGCTACACAAGGGACACCGAGCAGCGTCCACATGCGGTTGAAGATCGGGTCTCCGGTGTTGCCCAGCCCGGCCGGAGCTTCTCCCGGTGCCGCCGGAACGATAACCGCGTCGCACCCGCCGAAAAATCTATCGAGCCCGGCGTGCGCCGCCGCGGCGCGGAAGCGCGCCTGGCCGTAAACATCGGCGCCGATCGCCATTCCAGAATCGATCGACTGGGCCAGTCGCGGCGACAGCTCGGCACTGTGCTCGATCCGCTCAAAGGCCAACGCCCGCACGATTTCAAACCACATGATCGTGTCGTGAGCCTCGACGAGCCCCTCATGCTCCGGCGCGATCGCCAGCTCCGCGACCGCGGCGTCGGCCCGTTCGAGTGCTACCCGCGCCGCGTCGAGAGCCGCAGCCGTGGCTGGCTCCGCCTCGTTCCACATCGGGGTGCGGTAGAGACCGAACCGCGGCGCCTCGCTCGGCACGGCGAGGTGTCGCAATGCCGGCCGCTCGGACAGCACGCCGGCGAAGAATGCGGCATCCTCGACCGTGCCTGCAAGGACGCCCACGGTGTCGAGGCTGTCGGCCAACGGCTTGACGCCTGCACGGCTGATCAGCCCGAAGCTCGGCTTGTACGCAATACAGCCGCAATACGCCCCCGGCCGGATCACCGACCCGGAGGTCTGCGTGCCGAAGGCGAGCGGCGCCATGCCGTCGGCCACCGCCGCGGCGGAGCCGCTGGAGGAGCCGCCCGGCGTGTGCGCTGGGTTGCGCGGGTTGGCGGTCTTGCCCGGCGTGAAAGTCGCGAACTCGGTCGTAACGGTCTTGCCGAGGACGACCGCGCCGGCGGCCCGGGCGAGCGCGACACAGGAGGCGTCGGCGGCAGGGCGGTGGCCACGGTAGATCGGCGACCCATAGGCGGTCGGCATATTCACCGTATCGATCAGATCCTTGACCGCGATCGGGATCCCGTGCAGCGGACCGCGTGGCGGCTCGGCATCGCGCCGGCGCGCCGCCGCGAGGGCCTGGTCGCGGTCGAGGTACTCCCATGCGCCGACCACGGCCTCGCGCGCTTCGATCCGGTCGAGATAGGCGCTCACGAGCGCCTCAGCGGTGAGCCGCCGGTCGGCGATCTGCCGGGCGGCCTCGCGGACGGAAAGAGAGCGAAGGTCGGGCACGACAATATCCTCGAAGCTTGCTTACTATACTCGGCAGCGATCGACCGGAGCGAGGGCCACGATGATCGAGATCCCGGCGCGAAAGGGCAAGGCTGCGCGAGTTCGCCGCGGCCAGCGAATTAAAGTCATCAACTCGAGGGGCCAGCAGGTCGTGGACACTTGGGCCTTCAATATCCAAGACCTACACGAGTTCATGTCGATGGAGCACAGCCGCGTCGCGATCGGGCGGATCATCCCCGCGATCGGCGACGCGCTTGTCACCAATAAGCGGCGGCCGATCCTGACGCTGGTCGAGGATACCTCCGGCGGCATTCACGACACCCTGTTTGCGTCCTGCGATCGCTGGCGCTACGAGCTGCTCGGCTGCACCGACACGACAACTGCACCGACAATCTGTGGGCTGCGCTCAAAGCACTTGGGCTGGAACCGCCTGAAACCCCGGCGCCGCTGAACCTGTTCATGAATATTCCGGTGATCGACGGCAATCGTGTCGAGGTCCGGCCGCCGGTCAGCACACCAGGCAGCTATGTGTCGCTGCGCGCCGAGATCGACTGCATTGTCGCGTTCTCGGCCTGTCCGCAGGACATGCTGCCGGTCAACGGCCTCGCAATGCGGCCCACCGAAGCGCATTTCGAGGTACTCTAGCGCAGTTTTGCTACACGCCACGCGCGGCTGTTGTCGGGACGTTACGGGAACCCATGTCATTTACGCGGATATGTCCGCTAAAATCAGGGCGGATCACACCCGCGGGGTCGTAGGTTCGATCCCTGCCGCGCCCACCACCCTCAGCGCCGAACCAAGCCACGGGGTCACAACGCTAGCGTCATCACCGCGTCTCCCGCACCACTACCCCCACCGTATCATTTTCGACGAGCTGAATACCTGCGGCTAGCAGGGCCCGCTCGATCTTGTCCCGCGTCGAGGTACGTGGGTCGGTCTTCCCACCTTCGAAACGGCGCAACACCATCACCGGCACTCCGGATCGGCGCGACAATTCTACCTGGCTGATGCCGAGCAAGCCCCGCGCGGCGCGGCATTGAGATGGGCGCAACACGACCGGAAAGTACCCGGCTGCGGTACACATAGCAACCTCTGACGGCATAGAACGCTACTTTTTCGTTACGAAACGTGCGAACGTATACATAGTGCCCTTTCACGGTCAATAAGTGTACCGTTGTCGGAACACAAGTGGGGGGCCGACGGGCCGGGCCGAGTGGAATTGAAATTGCGGCCCGGCCGCCCCCGGGAACCGAAGGAGGGTGTGGCGATGTCGGAGCGGACCAAGCAGGCGAATCGCACGCCGGACGATCAGGCCCTTGTCATCGACTGGAGAAGCGACTTCCCTGAGCGTCTGGCCACGATTGGGATGGAGATCGCGAGCTCGCGGCACTGGCTCGCGGATCATATGCGCCGGGAAGCCGCCGTTCGACGCTCGAGCGTTCCAGCGACCGCTCTCCGACGCCGGTCATAGTGGCCTCCGGTCGAGAATATTGCCGGCGCTGCGGTGCCGAGATCGCGCTCGCCGACCTCCTTGACTTCGACCCCGGTGTCGATCGCGCGCACTCCGCCCTCGTGCTGCCCGCAGGAGGGCGCCGGTTCCTCTCACCCGCGGAATGGCGCCTGTTTGAGGAGTTGTAGCGGCGTCACAGCCGGATCGTGACGCAGCAGGAGCTGTGCGCCGCCACCGGCATTTCCACAGCGGCGGCGCTCCGAGATCACATATCGCGGCTGCGCCGATTGCTGGTCCGATCCCGCTTCGCACTGCTCACACGCCGTGGCGCTGGATACGAGCTCGTCGTACGGGAGGGACGCTAATATGCCCCGCAGACTGCGGGAAGCGGGGCCGGCCCCGTCTGCTTCGAATGCAGCACGGCGACAGCATCTGCGATGCGACAGCGCGTTCCGCGCCTTCACCGCGCCGCATCGCTCCGCAGCCTCCCCGCTCTTCGCCAGAGAGTCAGTTTCGGTTGCGTTGCAACCGACCAAAACTAGGAAAGGAGAACACCATGAACACAAATCGGCCGAGCCACATCGCTTATGTCGTGGAGAAGAACCCAGACGACACCAAGAACGACTTCTTTCGGCAAGTCGGTGTTGTTTGGCCACACAAGAACGGCACGGGGTTTGACTTAGTCCTTCACCCTCAACTGGCAATTTCCGGCCGTATCGTCTGCACCGAGCGGAAGGAGAAGCCCGAGGCATAGGTCCGATTTTAACCGCCGGCGGTTAAATCTCGCCTTTAAAGTGGGGAAGGGTCGGCCATCGGCTGGCCCTCTCTCGCAGGTAACGGATTTCAAATAGAGGAAGCCCTTTGCGCAAAATCATACAAATTGCCGCCGTGCACGCTCCTTTCGACGAGGAAGGGGCGGTTCCAGCGGCGGACAGGCTGTACGCCTTATGCGACGACGGAAGCGTATGGTACACACAATGGTCGCAGCAGCTACGACCGCACTGGGTACGGCTGGCCGACATCCCTTCCGGCAGCGACGCGGTCGAGGATTAAGACGGGGGCCAGCCTTCACCGCGCCAATCTAACGCCTGCACCGGCTCCCGCAGGGCTCACGGCGCCTTCATCGATCAAGACTACGCCGGCATCAACAAGAGCGCATTCGATCGCGTTGACGGTTGAGGACCGCGGATCCGAACCGGCTTCGAATCGCTTTATCACGATCGCACTTACGCCCTATCAGGGCGTTTTCGTTGGCGAGCGGCTCGCGCGCCCATTTGGGACAAAAGCATATTTTGCCCACGGCAGTCTCTCGATTGAGACAAGCATACTTAAAAAAGGGATTCCTTATTCTCTAATCGCAGGGGGATCTTGTTCTGGGCCGTTTACGACGCTGCAATCTGATATCTCGTTTTCACCAGACTCCTACACTATTATCAGAGATTTCGACGGGATTTCATCCTTATTACCAATTAATCGAAGACTAGCCATGTAAATTTCTAAACTCCTAATCTCACAAATGTCGAAAGGTGACTGCGTTCTCGACCCATTTTCTGGAAGCATGACCACCGGTCGGACGGCGCATCAGTACGGGGTGCGATCGGTGTCTGCAGAATTACATCGGGAATATTGTGATCTTGGAATTAGGCTATTGGATGCGGAGGATCGCGAAAGTGCAGACCTTTTCCGCAAAGCTGGCTAGCTTTCCATAAGCGCTCTTATCTGACGGGGCTTTAATCTGATATCACTCGTTCGTCTCAGGTATAGCCGTGCTCAGTAAGGCAAACCGACGTAATTTTCGGCGAGTGCGGCTTGGGCTGATTGGGAGCGCGCGAGAAATTCGAGCTCGGCACGCTGGATATGCCGGTCAAAACCGCTGTCCTCCGGGAAATGGTGGAGCAGCCGCGTCATCCACCACGAGAACCGCTCGGCCTGCCAGACCCGGGCGAGCGCCCGCTCGGAATATCCGTCGAGCCCGGCTATCGATCGGGTGTCATAAAATTCGACAAAGGCTTGCCATAGGTAATAGACGTCGCTGGCGGCGAGGTTGAGGCCCTTGGCGCCGGTCGGTGGCACGATATGCGCGGCGTCACCGGCCAGAAACAACTGGCCGAACCGCATCGGCTCGGCGACAAAGCTGCGCAGCGGCGCGATGCTCTTTTCGATCGACGGGCCTGTTACGATGGCGGCGGCGGAGTCTGGGTCGAGTCGCGACTTCAGCTCCCCCCAGAACCGCTCGTCGGGCCAATCCTCGATATGGTCGTCGAGGCGGCATTGGATATAGAGCCGGCTGCGGGTGTGCGAACGCATCGAGCAGAGGGCAAAGCCACGCTGGTGGCTGACATAGATCAACTCCGGCGAGACCGGCGGTGTCTCGCTGAGCACCCCGAGCCAGCCAAACGGATAGACGCGCTCATAGTGCTGGAGTGCCGTTTCCGGGATCGTCTGCCGGCTGACGCCGTGAAAGCCGTCGCAACCGGCAATAAAATCGCAGACGATTTCGCCTTCGACGTCGTCCTTGCGATAACGCACATGCGGCTGATCGGTGGTGATGTCCTGCAGGCTGACGTCTTCCGCCTCGTAGATCGTCGGGGCGCCGGCGGCGTTGCGCGCCTCCATCAGGTCATGGGTGATTTCGGTCTGCCCATAGACAGTGATGACCTTGCCGGTAAGCTTATGAAGATCGATGCGTTGCCGCTTTCCGTCAAACTGGATCTCGAGACCCTCATGCACCAAACCTTCGCGATGGAGGCGTGCGCCGACGCCGGCACGGTCGAGGAGATCGACGGTACCCGCCTCGATCAGACCGGCACGAATTCGGCTCAATACATGTTCACCGGTCCTGCGCTCGAGGATCACATTGTCGATACCGTGATTGTGCAGCAGCTGGCCCAGCAGCAACCCCGAAGGGCCGGCGCCGATGATTGCGACCTGCGTACGCATCATGGTGGTATTTCCTCTGTCGGGTGCGACTTTCGTGGCCGACGAGGCCTCCGCAACGAAATTCGGTCGCCGTCCCGCGCGCGGCAAAGAATGCTATCCTCGTGTCCCGGCACCGCCTGCGCGGACCAAGCGCCAATGCTGGTGAATAAACGGGGGAAACGCAGATGACGACAATCCGTAGAAACCGACATTCGCCAGATTGCCGGCCGTTTCGAGGCCAGGATCGCGCTTCTGACCGGCTCGGGCAACGGCAAATCGCCGCCGCCTCGAGCAAAGGGCCATCGAAGCTGGTGGTTGACGGCGACCCGCCGCTCAAACACGCCGCTTTGCTTGTACCAAAGCATACCTCTCCCCTCATTGCCTAGTGCACTTGGCTAGCGCTCGTCATGCCGGCGTAGGCGGTGCCCGCAGCCGAGCGATCAGCGACAGGATGTCGGCGAACATCTGTCGCGACACCGCGACCTCGGCCATCTGGAAGGTCACATAGCGCCCGTGGCTGACGACCTTCGCGCCGATCTTGATCAACTTCTCGCGCAGGCTGGTCAGCGACCACGGCTCCGCCGTCCTGGGCATCGCCAGCGTCCGCATGAAGTTGCCGAGGTTGTAGGCCAGCGATGGAGCTGGAGACGCACGGCGTTGGCGGCGAAGGTACGGCAGGACAGCCGCGTCCATTTGATCGCGTTCTTGCCCTCTTTGATCCACTGCTCTGCCGTGCCGCGCTGGTTGTAGAAGGCGATAATCCGCTCCGCTTGCCGCGCTAGGGTGGTGATGAGGAAGCCGACGCTCGGGTAGAGCTCGCCCGGATGCCACTCGACCTTGGCCACGACGCGGCGCGGCTTGCTCCAGCTCTGCGCCTGATAGGTGAAGCTGGCGTAGTACCGGCGCACCTCGTGCGGTGGTCGCCCGACCGGGCGCTTCAGCAGACAGCCGATCCGGCGTTGCAAGACATCGTTGGCCGGCAACCGGATCGTGTAGGCAATCTGCTCGGCTTCGAGAAGCTCGTAGATCTCGGGATTGGCGAAGGCAGCATCGCCCCGGAAGTAGAGGTGCTTTACGCTCCCCCGGTAGCGGACGATCACCGGCTCCAGCACTGCGCGCCAGCGGGCAGCGCTGTGGACATTGCCTGTCCGCAGGGCGCAGCGCTCGACATCGCCAAACTGGTTGAACACGAACAGCGGGTGGTAGCAGGTGCAGCCGAAATGCCCGTTGTAGGCGCTGCCCTCCTGCTCGCCGTAGGTCGGGCTCTCGCTCGAATCCATGTCGAGCACGATGATCCTGGGCGGTCGCCGCTGTTGCACCTTGTCGATCCACTAGCCGGGCAGATCGGTGAGCGCGGCAAGGTTCTCGGGCAGGCTCAGCCACTTCGTCTCGAGGCGGCCCATCTGGCTGGCTGAGGCGGCAGAGCCAGCAATCGCTTGGGCGCCGACCACCCAGCGCATCGCCGGGTCGCGGTACAGCCTCCCAGCGTCGTTCACGTCCTCGTAGCCCGCCAGCCGCCCAAACACCGATTGGCGCAGCAACCCCGCCAGCCGGTGGCGACCGTTCTTGCCGGTGCGTGCGTCCGCCAGCGTTCCAGCTCCCGTGTCGGTCAGACCCAGCGTGTCATCCAACTCGCGATAGGCAAGCAACCCGGCATCGGACGTGATCGCAGAGCCGCGAAACCCAAGCCGCCGACCGCCATCTAGGATCCTGGGTGCGTATCGAGGATCGGGGGGTCAGCGCAAGTAACCTCTGTGCGCGTGCGCAAGTCCGCGGCACAGGCACGGAGCGCTTCTTCGGCGATCGACCGCGCCCGTTCAAACCCTCCAGTGCGCCCTGCTGCGATCGGGAGAGACTCTTCCGAGG
>Ga0318533_10000331_pt1 | contig 18274 bp, 19 predicted proteins | sample GRESIP053b4f27_FD_203675 | JGI IMG/M metagenome (GOLD analysis project Ga0318533, IMG submission 203675) | Tropical soil microbial communities from Luquillo Experimental Forest, Puerto Rico - GRE.SIPMG.053b4f27 | ecosystem: Environmental > Terrestrial > Soil > Tropical forest > Bulk soil...
CGTTGACCATTTCCCTCCAAAATTACTGGTTCGACGAGCTCGGCCAACGCTACCGTTATTGGCTGGCACTCGGGCTTCGCACGGGGATCTTCCTCACGCTCCTGGTTTCTGTGGGTGCCTTCGTGGGTTACAATCTGCGGGTGCTGTGCCGACCATTGCCGGCGGTCCCGCATACTGCCCCGTGGTTCGCGGCTCTCATTCTTGCCGCTCTAGTTGGCATCGGTGCGGCGCCCCTTTGGGTACCATTCCTGGGCTTCTTGGGGGCGACCGCTACCGGGACCAGCGACCCGGTCTTCGGCAAGGACATTTCCTTCTACCTGCTGGTCTTGCCCTGGTACGACGCGGTCGTCGTGATCGTCATCACCGTTCTTGTCATGACGGTTGCGCTTTGGGCGCTGATCGGCTTCGCATTTTTTCCAAGTTCGGGAAGGCCCTGGCATCAGCCGGCCTATCGCCTCGGATGGCGCACCCGTCGCTCGCTCCGCGTAATCGAGGCGGACGACGCGGATTCGTGGTCGCAAAATGAGGTGATCTGGAGAGCTTGGCTGCGCCAGGGTGTGGCGCTGGCTATGCTTCTCTGTATCTCGATGGGCGTCACCCGTTTTCTCGGCCGGTATCACCTCGTAATCAACGGACATTCCCCAGTCGTTGCGGGCGGCTCCTACGCGGACGTCTATTTCTGGATCCCAGCCTACGACGTTATTATGATTTGTTGGTTCGCCGCCGCTTTCATTTTGGCGGTCGCGGCTTTTGTGCCGCGGTTCCTTGCCTGGCTGATAATGCGGCGTCCCATTGGGTTCTCCCGTGCGGGCTCTTTGCGATCTTCTATCTCGGAGCGGTCTTTGTGCCGCCGACAGTCGAGCAAGTGTATGTCGGCCCCAACCAAATAACGCTAGAGCGGCCTTTTTTGACGAGAAGCATTGCCGGCACACGAGAGGCCTACAATCTCGACGGCCCGTCGGTCGAAGAGCAGGAATTCGCGGTCTCTGCTGTTCCGCTCACTCGCCAGGACTTGGACAAGAATACAGCGACCTTGCAAGACGCCCGCATCTGGGACTGGCGAGCGCTCGAGCCCCAACTGCAGCAGATCCAAGGTCTGCGGCCCTATTATAGTTTCGCAGGCGTCGACATCGACCGCTACGCGATCGATGGCGCCGAACGGCAGGTCATAATCACCGCTCGCGAGCTCAACCTGGATAAGCTGCCCGATCAAGCCAAGGTTTGGGTGAACCTCGCACTCAAATACACCCACGGCTACGGCGCGGTCGCCGTGCCCGTCAACGAAATGGATGGCCGGGGAAATCCGGTGCTTTGGGCCCACGATATCCCGGTGAAGGCCAAGGGCGGCCTTGCTGCGACTCACGGTGCAATCTACTACGGCGCGCTGACGCGCGATCGGGTCTACGTCCGCACATCCGAGAATGAATTCGATTTCCCCCAGGGCCAAGCGAACGCCGAAACGGTCTACGAAGGAAAAGGTGGAATTCCGCTCTCCAGCTTCTGGCGCAAGCTCGTCGTCGCCAATGAACGCGACGGATTGCGGCTGTTCATTTCGGGATATTTCACGCCCAAAAGCCGCGTGCTGTTGCGGCGGAACATGATCGAACGGGTTGAAAGGTTGGCGCCATTCCTGATCTTCGACCACGACCCCTACATTGTCGCTGACGGGGACCACTACTCCTATATCATCGATGCCTATACGAGCTCGGCGGACTACCCCTACAGCGATGTTTATCAGGGGTCGCTGCAGCAGTTCCATAGTCGCAACTATCTACGGAACTCCGTCAAGGCAGTGGTCGACGCCTACAACGGCTCAGTGACGTTCTATATCTTCGATAAACGCGATCCGATCATCTGGGCCTATTGGCAGATGCTGCCAGGTTTGTTCAAGGACGGCGACGACATGCCGGAGAACCTGCGCCGTCACATTCGGTATCCCGAAGATTTTTTTACGGTCCAGGCCGAAATGTACGGCACTTATCACATGACCGACCCCACGACCTTCTACAATCGCGAGGATCGGTGGGAAGTGCCGCGCGAACTTTATCGCGATCGCGAAATCGAGATGACGCCCTACTACGTGATTGCCCAGCTTCCCGGTGCTGCAAAGCCGGAATTCCTGCTGATGCTGCCGCTGTCAGTGGCGGGGAAAAACCAAATGGCCGGATGGCTGGCCGGGCTCTCGGACGGCGAAAATTACGGCAAGATGGTGGCGTTCCGCTTTCCGAAGGGAACCTTTATCGACGGTCCGGCCCAAGTCGAATCGCGGATCAATTCGGATAGCCGTTTCTCGGGGGATCTGACGCTCTGGGATCAGCACGGCTCGCAGGTGATCCGCGGCAATCTCATTGTGCTGCCGCTCAACGGCAACCAGCTGATCGCAATTGAGCCGGTCTATATCGAAGCTGAGCAGACCAAGATTCCGACGCTGGCACGAGTGGTTCTGGCGCAGCTGCTGCCGGACGACCGAAGGATCGAATGGGCGCGGAGCCTAACGGAAGCAGAGGACCTCCTCGTCGGAGCGCCTACCCACCCGCCCGTTTCATCAGCCGAGGCGGAGACGGATACCGACAGACTTGATCGCGCACGTGCGGTATTCCAGGAAATGCAGCGGCAATACGCGAACGGTAACTTCGCCCGCTACGGAGAATTGCTCCAGCAGCTCGAAAAGCTCCTGAGTTTGCGATGATTTGCATTCTGTGCCGGGCACCTGGGGCACGGGCGGACCGGACAGTCGACCCGCTGTAACCAGTAGATTGATGATGCACCTCTCCGCCACAGTGCAGTTCTTGGGGTGGAGACCGCCTCTGTTCCAAGGAGCCGGGTCAACGAAGTTGCTTCCCCTGGTCCTTTATCCAGTCGAGCCAACGCCGTCGCCGGGCCTCGTCCGCGACTTGCACCATCCCAAGAAGCTTCTCTCGCACCGGCTTGACACCGGCAAATCTGAGAACGCTGCGCTCCAGTCCGCGCACCCCGTGCGCCTGGAAATACCACCGGTAGACCAGAGCCGGCATCCCCATCGTGACGATGAGACTATTCCCATGTCGCCACGATCACGAAGCGTCCCGTCGTGTCGATGTTCTCCTTCCTCGTGACGCCGCGCCGCTTCAAAGACCCAAAGACCCAGAGGGAGAGCGGCGACCCCAAGTTCCAGATCGATCTCGCCATCCCCCGGAACCACCCCGACCTTGCCGCGGTGGAGCACACTGCGCTGCTCCAGCTCCAGAAAGAGTTTCCCGGCGCGACGAGCCTCGCGGGCTACAGCAATCCGTTCGAGGATGGTGACGAGAAGTTCCGCAAGGATCCCAAGTCTTCCTGGGCTCAGGGCGCGGTCATCCTGCATGCCAAGAGCCTCGCGGACTACCCGCCCCGGCTATCCTTGCACATGAACGGGGTCACCACCGACTACCGCGGCGGCGATGCCGCCGGCGTTTATTATCTGCGGCGTCGCAATCTCGGCAACTACGAGCACGCCGAGGCCAGCGTCCGGTTCACTGTGAACGACGACGCAGTGAACGAGGCCCTCGCCCGTGCGAAGCGGTATGCTGAGGCCGTGCGCCAATTATACACTGAAACTATGTATAATATATACGAAACCATACCGGCCCCCGCGTTGTTGCGGGCAGCCGAAATCGCCCTGGTGTCGCGGCCCGAGGAGCAGGCGACCGGAAGCCCTCTAGCCGCTGCTGGCCCAAGTGCCAGCTCAATACCGCCAACCACGGGTATTGGCGCCGTCCGCCGGGTGCAGAGGGCCGCTAAGGCCGCCGTGCCGGCTGATGGTGTTCCGACCGCCGAGGAGATGGGCCACGCCTTGCAGGCCAAGCGTAAGGAGTTGCCGGAGATGCAGGCCGAGCGTCCGGTCATGAGGGCACGTGGGAAGCCCCTTTGCGGTACTCGAGCGCTACCCCTGGGCGCATTATTTGTTCAATGAACCCTTTGAGGGGTGCGGGCATCATGCCGTGCCACGGCGGCAAGACGATGAGGAGATGCTGTGCGGCAATGATTGCATCACGCGCCGGCGCCAGCATTCTCCGGAATGGCCCCAGTCTCAAAGTCCTTCTGCGTGCGCAGCAGTGGGAAGCCGGGTTTCGCGGGCTCGATGCAACAACCTCATGCCCACCGAGAATCGCGGGCGGTCTTTCCGAGTCCGCTCTCGGAGGGGACCGCTTCGCCCGTCAACATCGAGTGGTCGAGGAGCAGCGTGCCATCGACGATCCGGAGGTCGGCAGGGCGACTTTGCCGAGTGAGAGCTCCACGATATCGCCCGGGACCAGATCAGCCGCCGGCACCTCGACCCACGCGGCGTCGCGCTTAACCCGCGCCTTCAATGCGAGCCGTCGCTTCAGTAGCGCCAGAGCCGCGCCGGCGCGGTTCTCCTGGAACACGCCGAGAGCGACGTTGAGGAGCAGCAATGCCGCGATCATCGAAGCCTCGAGCCGTTCGCCGATCGCGATCTGCAGTGCGATCGCCGCCTCGAGCATCTAGGGCACCGGTGCCCAGAAATGGCGCGCGATCTGCACCATGGGATGGGCCCGCTCCTCGACGACCTCATTCGGACCGAATTCCAGCCGGCGGCGGTCAGCCTCGGCCGAGGACAAGCCGACCGGGACAGGAGCTCCGGTTATCGCCGGTTGTGCCACAGAGACGTCTATTTCCCGAGGGGACGCCGAGGAGTCATTCTCCCCAAGACAGGAAAAGGCCAAAATCGCCCGGGATGCCACCACGAAATTCGGGTACTCGCGCGGCGAGACGGAAGCTGCGCGGCTTCAGGTCGCGCTCCCAGCGCAGCTAGATCTCGGCGGCCTCTCCGCGCAGCGTGCGGGCCCAATTCGGCTCGAGCGCGTTGATCGCGCGGCCTCCATCGCTGCACAATTGGGGCAGCTATCCACTCCCGCACCTCTACGAGACCTTCGGGCTCGTGCGTCTGACCCGGCTTGGGCGCGACGTGCCGTGGGCGAAGGCGTGAGGTCTTGTCCGAGAGCCGGATGCAGGGAAATCCGCATGTCCGGTTCTCGGAAAACGGAGCAGAATGAACTCGTTTTGCCCCATTTGTGCGGCCGCTTGGCGTGCATTCTGCAGCATGACCCGCCAGCTTTAGTCGGCGATTTGGTGATCGATGAGTTCCCTCACTTTCTGTTGGCGCTGCTCTGCTGCGACGCGACGCGCCTCTTTGCGGTGCCGCGCCTCCCCGCGCTGAAAATCCTGGACCTGCCGACGGAAGTCATCGACCCGAAAACCCGCGCGATCAGACGCTGGAGCCGGCTCCGCGTGGCCTAGCGGCGAACTGGGCTATGCCCCGCCAAGGCGCGCAGCAGATCGGCACGGCTGACGATGCCGATAATACGGCCATCGCGGACGACTGGGACCCGCTTGATGCGGTGGGCGGCTAGCAGACGCGCTATCTCGCCGACCTCCGTTTCCTCGCTCACAGTCACGACCGGGGTCGACATGATCTCCCGTGCCGTCCGCTTCGGAGCGCGCAGGCTTGCCAGAAACTCGGCGTTCAGCGTTTCGCCTTCGGCGAGCAGCTCCAGCCACCAGTCGCGGCGCGCCTTGCGCGCCGCCTCGTCGCGGCCGATCAGATCGCCCTCGCTCACCATTCCAAGCAGCGACCCATCGCTATCTACAACAGGCACTGCGCTGATCCCGTTGTCGAGCAGCAGCCGAGCGACTTGGGATGTCGGCGTATCGGGACGCACCGACACCACGGCATCGGTCATGACATCATGCGCCTTCATCTGTTCACGTCCTTTCACTTGACCGCCGCTCCACGCAGATCGTGATTACCGCGGCGGCACGGCTTCCCAGCTCGACAAGCAGATGCCGACATAGGGACGATATTGCCCGTGGCAATCGCACCAAGACCGCTATCGCGGCCAAGGCAGTGATCGGTAACAAGTGCGCGCTGGATCGCAAGGGATCGGCTCAGTTTCATGTCGTGTCTCAGAAATATGCCCGACTCCGGGCCTGAGGTTTGATCCAAGTCAAATATCGCAGGGGATGGCCAAGGGTGCCACCCTCTCGGCGGGTACCGCCCTCGTCTTCGGTTGGCAGGTGCCGATCTCACACTGCGCCACGAGTGTTCCGAATTCCAAAGCCACATGCGGGATTGATCTGAATCAAGTTGTTGCGTGGCGCTCGCCCGTAAAAGAGGTCGCTACGAAGGCGGAAAGGCTAAACAAAATGATTCGTACGATCCTTGTGCTGCTGACTGCGGAGGCGTCGGGCGACGCGCTTTTGGATGCCGCTCTCACATTGGCACGACGAGTGAATTCGCACATTCGTGCGCTGTTCATTCTTCCGAACCCCGATGCAGCTCTTGCCTAAATTCCTGACGTGGTCCTTGCTGCCGGAGTGACGCGCGAGGTAATCGAGCGGGAGACGCACGACGTGGCTGCCAAGGAGAAAGAGCGCTTCATCGACTGGCGAACCCGCAACAACCTTCCCGAAACCCCCGGCGGGCGTCTCGATACGTGCTTTGCGACCTGGGCAGAGCAAATCGGCGAAATCCAGGCGGTGGTGACACGCTACGGGCGCCTTGCCGATCTGATTGTCGTGCCAAGGCCCGCGCCCAGGTCCATCGAGGCGCAACGCTGCTTCGACGCCGCGGTCTTCGGCGGCGGACACCCGACCCTGGTCATCGGCGAGAGGGTGCCTTCCGACATCATCGACCATGTCATGATTGCCTGGAACGGCAGCCTCGAGGCAAGCCGGGTGGTGCTCGGCGCGATGCCGCTGCTGCATCTCGCCGGTCGGGTGTCGATCTTTGCCGCGCCTCAATATGACGTCGAGGGTGTCGATCCTACCGATCTGACAGACTATCTCCGTTGGCACGGGATTCGAGCGCACCCGGTGAAGAGCCCCAAAGACGACCACGCGACCGGCGCGGCTCTGGTTTCAGCCGCTTCTGAACAGCAAGCAACGCTGATTGTGATGGGCGCTTACACCCACAGTCGGCTACGGCAGAGTTTTCTCGGCGGTGTGACGAGGTATCTGCTCGCGCACGCCCCAGTTCCACTGTTGATGAACCATTGAATAGCGCAAAATTCTGTCGCTGCGGCGTTCGCCGCCTGTGGTCGAGGCCTGGGCCGATTATTCTAGGCGCCGAGATGACGCCACCTATGCCTTGCACGACAACCTTGCCTTGTGTTTATCGCGAAAGGGTGTCAACGTTAATAGTCCGATTTTCCGCCAGCACGGGTCAACGCGGCGTGGATGCACGGAGCATCTACCCCAGAAGTGATATCCTTTGGCCCCGCGAGGGCGCCACAAAGCGCCGGTACTGGACGATGAGTGAAGCCCTCGGTCGACCGCTCGGGGTCGGAAACGTGGCTGAATCCTGATGCCGCGAGTTGGACGTGCGGCGACGCTCGCCGGCGCTCTGACTGCAACGGCCTTCAGCGCGGCGGCACAGGAAGGTGATATTGCGCGTGGCCATGCCTTCGCGCGTGAGGCCTGCAAATTGTGCCACGTTGTCGAGCCGGGAAAAGAGCCGCCGCGAACGCTCGCCATCGCCCCGGCCTTTCGCGCTATCGCGAACACCCCAGGAATGACCGCGACGGCCCTCCGCGTCTTCCTGACGAGCTCCCATCCGAAGATGCCGAACCTGATCCTTCAGCCGGGCCAGACCGCGGATGTGATCGCCTACATCCTGAGTCTGCGCGACCGCCCCTGAATCGCCATCAGGATGACCCCCAAAAGGAGCTTGCCGCCGTGAGTAATCGATCGATCGTCCTGATCGCGGTGGCAGCTGCACTCGCGGTGCCGATCCCCGCGACAGCACAGCAGCCACATGCTGCTGCCCTTGGCGATCTGATGACCGCATTCGTGCAGCCGCGCCACATCAAGCTCGGTCTCGCGGGGACCGAGCGGAACTGGCCCTACGCTGCCTACGAGCTCAATCAGCTGCGTGAAACCCTCGCCGACGTCGCCGAGATCCTGCCGAAATATCGGGATCTGTCGATCCCGGACATGATCACGACGACGGTCAAGGAGCCGCTGGCGGCACTCGACCGGGCCATCAAGGCTGAGGACGGCACCCAGTTCGTTGCGGCGTACGGACAACTGACAGCGGCGTGCAACGCCTGCCACCAGAGCTATGATCGCGCGGCGATTGTGATCCAGCCGGCGACGGTCGCCGCTTTCCCAGATCAGGATTTCCGCCGAACTACGAAATGAGCCGCGCCGCCGTCACCCCTCGGATGACCGGGGCCTCAAGCTCGCGTCCGGAAGGGACCGAACCAGAACTGAGCTGCCTGGAGTGATTGCGCTGGATCAATGCCCGGCGGCTCCCGTTGCGTATTATCACATCGTATCCACAAGGGAAAAATTCAATGCAGCTGCCGCTTCAGATCACCTTCCGGCGCATGGATACCTCGGACGCGGTCGCGGCGCGCATCCGCGAACGGGCCGAGGAGCTCGAACGGTTCTTCGATCGCATCGTGTCGTGCCGCGTGGTCGTCGAATGTCAGCACCCGCGCCGCCAGCAGGGTAACTTGTTCCATGTCCGCGTCGACCTGAAAGTTCCGAGCCGCGAGATCGCCGTCGGCCGTGATCCCGCAGCACATCATGCTCATGAGGACGTCTACGTCGCGATCCGCGACGCGTTCGACACGACGCGCCGGCTGCTCGAAGACTACGCTCGCGAGGCGCGCAGCGATGTCAAGCTACATGCGGTGCCCGACCACGGCCGGGTTGCGCGGCTCCTCCCCGAGCAGAATTGCGGCTTTATTCTGAGCGTCGACGGCGACGAGATCTACTTCCACCGCAACAGCGTCACCAATGGCGGGTTCGACAAGCTCGCGGTCGGCGATGAAGTGCGTTTTGTTGCACAGCATGCCGAGAGCGCCGAAGGCACACAGGCGAGCACCGTTGTCCCGCTCGGCAAGCATCACCTGCCTCCGACTGAAACGGTCCGCGGGTGATACGGAGTACAGTTCGATGAAACAGATTGATCGCCCTGCGACCGCCGCGGAGATCACCGAGATCGTGGGTCCGCTCGATGATGCCGTACTGATGAGGATCCTGGAGACCGACGCAACCCCGGCCGAGGTGCTCGAGGCCTTCACCTGGGCAACCGCCGACGATCAGATCGGCACCGAACTGGAGCACCGGCCGCGTGGCGTCGTCGCCCGGGTTTACGACATTCTTAAGCGCGAGGACGCAGAACCCGACGAGCGTAGATAGGCGTCGCGTCAATTCCCCGGATCCGCGCAGGGCTGTCCGGGGAAATTCGCCATGGATGTGGATCCGAACGTGCACCGACCCCTGTGCAACTCAGAGTCGTCATGGCCGGACTTGATCTGACTTGATCCGGCCATCCGCGCCTTCGCCACGGACGCTGGCGGCGCCGGTAGCCGCGTGGATACGCGGGTCGAGCCCGCGCATGACGACTTGCGGTTGCGGCCGTTCGAGACACAGCAACTCGCTCCCGTTCCCCGGACAGCCCTGCGGATCCGCGCCATTAAATTCCCGGTTCGGGTGAACCTCATCTGACCCCGTAACTGTCTCAAATAACAGGATTTTAGCGGCGATTCTAAAATCGATTTCGCGGCTTTAGACGGGATTTTTCGCGGTTTCTCCGGCACAAAAGCGGGAAGGGATGGGGCGGCGAAGCGGGGTAGGCGCCGGCGTGATGCCCCCGGCGCCCATACCGACAAACGACTACGGTTCGATCGTTAAGCGATCCTGAACCTCGGTGACACCAGGGGCCGACCAGGCGGCCCGTTCTGCGATGTCGCGCTCGTACCAGGCGCGGACCCTGCCCTTCAGGATCACCCTGCCGCCCTCGGTCTCGACGGTAATCCGCGATGCCTCGAGCTCGGCACTGCGCTGCAACGCCTTCTCGATCTTCTCTTTGATCTCGACGGCATGGATCGGCGAAGCGACCCGAATCTGGTTGAGTACGTCTACCACACCGTTCAGCTTGTGCACGACATGGTCGGCTTCGGTCTTCTGAAATTGCCAATCGACGTCGCCGGTTAGGGTTACGACGCCCTTTTCGACCTTGACCCTTATGCGGTCGGCGGGGACTCCGACCTGCCACTTCAGGATGTCGATTGCGCCATCGTCTTCTCGGCGTAGCTCGTCACAAAGCCGGTCAGGGTGACCACACCGTGGTTCGCAGTCACGCCAATATGGGCGGCATTGACGCTGGGCTCGAATTCGAGCTCGTCGAGAACGTCTTGCCGAAGCTGTAAGTCGCTGCTCATGGCAAACTCCAAAGGCCAGTGGAGCTTGCACATTTCCGCAGGTTGCCCGGCCCGGCGTTGATCTGGGTCAACGCAGATCGCTTTGCTGCGAGCGCATCATGCCGGCTCACCAGGCGAGTGGATCCGATGCCGGCACAATCCTATGTCCGCTGGTTTAGCGATATCAGGCTAAGCGACGTTCCCGAAGTCGGGGGCAAGACCGCATCGCTCGGGGAGCTTTATGCGATGCTCGCGCGCGAGGGGGTCAGAGTGCCCGAGGGTTTCGCGCTGACCGCCCGAGCCTACCGCGACGCGCTCGCTGCGGCCGGAATCGAGGACGAATTGCGCCGGCTTCTCTCCGGCTTCGACCACCACGATGTGGCGCTGCTCGCCGAGCGCGCTGCCGCCGCCCGTCGGCTGGTTTACGAGGCGACAGGCACCGAGTATCTCCACACAGAGATCGCCGCGGCCTATCGTGCCCTCGAAGAAAAATGCGGCGCCGGGGTCGCGGTTGCCGTGCGCAGCTCAGCCACCGCCGAAGACCTGCCGACTGCGAGCTTCGCCGGCCAGCACGAGAGCTTTCTGAATGTGCAAGGCGAGAGCGATCTGTTCGAGGCCTGCCGGCGCTGCTTTGCCTCGATCTTCACCGACCGCGCCATCGTCTATCGCATCGACAACGGCTTCGACCACTTTAGAGTGGCACTGTCGGTCGGGGTAATGAAAATGGTCCGCTCGGATCTGGCGTCGAGCGGCGTCATCTTCACGCTCGACACCGAATCCGGATTTCGCGATGTGGTCTTCGTGACCGGATCCTGGGGTCTCGGCGAGAACGTCGTCCAGGGCAAGGTCGACCCGGACGAGTTCTACGTTCATAAACCGACCTTCCGCCAGGGCTACCGCGCCGTACTGAGCCGCTCGCTCGGCAGAAAGCAGATGCGGCTCGTCTATGCGCGCGGGCACGGCGAGGCCAGCACCCGTAACCTGCCGACCCGCAAGACCGATCGAGAACGCTATTGTCTCGCCGACGGAGAGGTGCTCGAGCTCGCCGACAATGCGATCCGCATCGAGGACCACTACTCGCGATTGGCTGGGCGGCCGACGCCGATGGACATCGAGTGGGCCAAGGACGGGGTCGACGGCAAGCTCTACATCGTCCAGGCCCGCCCCGAGACAGTCGCCTCGCGCCGCGAACCGGGCGCCTTCGAGACCTATGCGTTGAAGGCCAGCGGCCCGGTCCTCGTAACCGGGCGCGCGGTCGGTGAAAAAATTGCTTCGGGTAAGGTTCGGGTGGTGACGGACGCGCACAACCTCTCCTCCTTCCTTCCCGGAGAGGTGCTGGTAGCCGAAGCGACCAGCCCAGATTGGGAGCCGGTCATGAAGACGGCCGCGGCGATCGTCACCAGCCGCGGCGGACGCACCTGCCACGCCGCCATTGTAGCCCGCGAACTCGGCGTGCCGGCGGTGGTCGGCGCCGAAGGGGCGACCGAACGCCTTGCCACCGGGTTGCTCGTCACGGTCAGCTGCGCCGACGGTGAGGTCGGCAAGGTCTACGACGGCGTTCTGCCGTTCGAGATCACCCGGGTGCCGGCGGGTGCGTTGCCGCGGCCGCGCGCCAAAATCATGGTCAATCTGGGCAATCCCGAACTCGCCTATCACACAGCGATGCTGCCCAATGACGGTGTCGGGCTCGCGCGGATGGAGTTCATTGTCAACGAGCACATCGGTGTCCATCCGATGGCGCTCGCTTGCCCAGAAAAGGTCACCTCGAAGAAGGCTTTCATGACGATCACCAGACTGGTGCGGAACTATGCCCGCCCAACCGATTTCTTTGTCGCGAAATTGGCCGAGGGGGTCGGCACGATTGCCGCCGCGTTTTATCCGAAGCCGGTCATCCTGCGGCTGTCGGACTTTAAGACCAACGAATACGCGAGCCTCCTCGGCGGTGCCGGGTTCGAGCCGAAGGAAGAGAACCCGATGCTCGGCTTCCGCGGTGCTTCGCGCTATGCCCACCCCGCCTATGCCGCGGGCTTCGCCCTCGAGTGCGCCGCACTAGCGCGCGTGCGCAACGAAATGGGGCTGACCAACCTGCGGGTGATGGTGCCCTTCTGCCGCCGGGTCGCCGAAGGTAGGGAGGTGATCGAGACGATGGCTCGGCACGGGCTCCGGCGCAGCGACAACGGGCTCGAGATCTACGTCATGTGCGAGATCCCCAACAACGTGATCCAAGTCGACGCTTTTGCAGAGATATTTGACGGGTTCTCGATCGGCTCGAATGACCTGACGCAATTGACACTGGGGGTCGACCGTGATTCCGAGATCGTCGCTTTCGACTTCGATGAGCGCGACGCCGGCATGCTCGAAATGCTGCGGCTCGCGGTGACCGGCGCCAAACGCAACGATCGTCACGTCGGGATCTGTGGCGAAGCGCCGGCGAATTATCCGGAGATAGCACGTTTCTTGGCCGAGCTCGGGATCGATTCGATCAGCGTCAATGCGGCGAGCCTCTTGCGCACCACCACCGTGGTGCACGAGGCGGAGCAGGCGGCGGCAGCCCGCTCGCTCGCAGCGCAGTAGGCGCATCCCCGTGGGCACGATCGTGACATTGACGATGAACCCGGCGCTCGACATCGCCACCTCGACCGACCGAGTCGTCCCGACGCACAAGCTGCGCTGTTCGCCGCCGCGCTACGATCCCGGCGGCGGCGGGATCAACGTCGCACGGGCGGTGCAAGCGCTGGGCGGAGACGCGGTCGCGATCTTCCCGGTCGGTGGGCCGGCCGGTGAAATGATCACGCACCTTTTGGACCAGGAAGGTGTGCCTCATCACTCGATCGCAATCGCCGGGTTCACCCGCGAAAGCCTCGCGGTCGAAGACCGCCAAACCGGGGAGCAGTTTCGTTTCATCCTGCCGGGGCCGGAGGTTTCCGAGCGAGACCAGGAACGCTGTCTCGACCGGCTGTCGGTCGTGGCGGCAGAAGCGGCCTATATCGTCGCCAGCGGCAGTCTCCCACTGGGTGTTCGGGAGAATTTCTATGCCCGAGTGGCCGACCTAGCGCAAAGGCTGGGCAAACGCTTCGTGCTTGATACCTCGGGCGCCGCACTCAAGCAGGCTGGCCATGGGATCTACCTGCTAAAACCGAGCCTGCGGGAGCTGCAGGACTTAGTAGGACGAGAAATCGGCACCCCGTTTGAGCAAGAAAAAGCCGCACGCGAAGTAATTGAGCGGAGCCGCAGCGAGATCGTCGTGCTGTCGCTCGGGACCGAAGGCGCATTGCTAGTTACCGTTGAGGAGTGCGAGCGGTTCGCCGCGGTCCCGGTCGAGGCGAGAAGCACGGTCGGCGCGGGCGACAGCATGCTGGCGGGGATAGTTCTCGGTCTCTCCCGGGCACTGCCGTTACGTGAGGCCGTCAGATTTGGCCTGGCGGCCGGAGCGGCAGCGTTGTTGGGATCGGGAACTGAGCTTTGCCGGCGCTCCGATGTCGAACGCCTGTATCGGCCGATTTAGCTGATCCAGATCAAGCGGATGAGCGCAGCCTGGCGAAAATCGGCTCAAGGTCCGGGCAGAAAAGACCGATGATTTTCTTTCTCTCGGACGAGCCAAAGGCTGATGTTGATCAGCCGGCGGGTAGGTGCGGAGGGAAGAAGGCGATGGACGAAGCGCGTAAGCTTCGGGATCTGGCCGCTTGGTACCGCGAGTTTGCCGAGCGCGCGGGAGACCCGTGGATTTGGGATGCTCGGCTGAGGACAGCTGACAAGCTGGAGAAAGAAGCCGCTCTGCTGGAAAAGCGCCTGACCCAAATCAAAGAGCCGGCGAGCCCGTCCAAAGCCTAGGACCAGCTGGCGAGCAGATGCCGACGAGGGCGAAGATGGCATTAACGGCGGCTCGTGACAGCAGCACTCGGCACCGGCAAAACAAATCCAAGGTCGAGCGCTTTGCCCCGGAGATTGCGGCGCTGCTGCCGCGCCTCAGGCATTATGCGCTGCATCTGACGCACAATGCCGCCGCCGCGGATGATCTCGTCCAGGAGACGGTCGTCCGCGGGATTGAAAACATCCACCTTTGGCGGCAAGGGACAGACTTGCGAGCGTGGCTGTTCACCATCCTACACAACCAGCATGTGAGCGATATCCGCCGAGCCGTACGAAATGGCGCCATGATCGAGCGGAACTACGCCCAGGCGTCGCTGACCTGTCTCCCGCGTCAAATCGCATGGCTCGAGGTGCGGGACCTCGAGCGTGCACTGGCAAGGCTGCCCGCAGAGCAAAGGTCGGTGGTGGTGCCGATCGGATTGGACGGCGAACGGTACGAGACTATCGCGGCCCGCCTCGGCGTCCCGGTCGGGACCGTCCGGTCGCGCCTTTCCCGCGGTCGCAATAGGCTGCGCAAGCTGATCGAGAGCGCACCGGCGCCGCCCGGCCGTAGCCAGTCGCGGTCTCGACCTGCAGCGTGATCGAGGCGTGCAGCGAGGTCATTCGTCGAGATCGACGCTTTCAAGCCGGACGTGCTGGGCGTGCGGGTGATTGAGATCGTCCGACGCCTCGATTGCCAATGTTGCTCCGGCGGCGATCGATCCTTGCGCCTCGATGGCGTAATGCTCTCGAAAATGCTGGGCCGAAAGAGTGGCTTAGTGCGCCGAGCCACACCTTAGCACCCGTGACGCGGCGCGCGCCGGTCGCGCGAGCGAGGTCATTGATCCGATGGACGACGTCCCGGACAAGTGCTGTCTCATGCATATCCGGCGTTTCCTTTTGCCTCCAATATCGCGGAAAGCTCATTGACGATCCGCTCTGCTACCGTCTCGACGGCGTTGGCAACCTTTGGCGACAGCGGTGCTCCCGTAGCGAATTGCTCGCCCTCGACAAGGTAAGCGATGAGATGCCGAGGCAGCTTGCCGAGGCTGCGCGCCAGCTCGACGGTTTCCGCGACCCCGAATGCGTGGCTAGAGGGAGGCGCAAGTCCGATCGGGAGCGGCCTATCGGTGAGATCGAGGCGATGGACCCGTCCCGGTTGGCTGATCGCTGCTGCCGCATCGATGACAATCACAAAGGGGATACCGTTCCAATCCTCGATCAGGGCGAGAGCATCGCCGCTGCGTTCGACAACGCGAACCGTGAAAGGCGCACGCCCGCGCAACCGCTGGGCGACCGTCGGACCAAAGCCGTCGTCGCCACGGTCCGGATTACCGATCCCAGCAACCAGCGCCAGGGCCCGTTCGCTGCCGTTCATGTTCGGTGCAGTTGGAACTTCAAGAAATGTGCCGCGCAGGAGATGCAGGGGTCATGGTTGCGAATGCTCTGCTCGCAGCTGGCCTGCAGTGCGTGGTCGTCGAGATCGAGGCTGGCAGTCGCGACGTCTCGCAAATCCCCTTCGATGACACCTTGGTTTTGCGCGGTTGGCGGAACGATGCTTGCCTCAAGGATCGTGCCCTCTCCATCGAGACGGTAGCGGTGATAAAGGACGCCGCGGGGCGCCTCGGTGCACGCGTAGCCGACGGCGGCACGCGGCTCGGGTGGCACAAAAGGCCGTGGCGGCGGCTGGTAACCAGCTATCAGACGCAGTGCCTCGTCGCAGGCATAAACGACCTCGATACCGCGAATGAGGATGCTGCGGAAGGGATTGCGGCACATCGGCTCGAGACCGACTTCGTCGGCGAGCGCACGGATCTCGACCGGCAGGCGATCCCGGTTGAGAGCATAACGCGCCATTGGCCCTACCAGATAGGCACCACGCTCTTTCAATGCGGAATGAAGCGCCGTCGAGTACGGCATCTGACGCTCGATGAACTCGGTTTCGTAATCGACGGCGGCAATGTCGAGACCCGCCGAGGAGACGATCCTCCCGGCGTTCATCGGGTACTCATCGGTATGACGCAACGCCACGAACTCGTAGTCGCGGACGAATTCGGGAAACGAAAAACTCGCCGTCCAACGCAGTGTCTCGATCGCCTGATCGCGCGCATGCTTCAGCGCTTCGGCCAACGGCGCAAGTTCGGCGCGGCCCGGAACTCGATAGAACCCGCCGACGCGCGCATTTATCGGATGAATCTCGCGACCACCGAGCACGCGCAAGAGTTCGTTGCCGGTTTTCTTGAGCGCCAGCCCGCGCTGCACCGCCTCTCCATGCTCGCGCGCCATCGCGATCGCATCCGGATAGCCGAGGAAGTCGGGAGCATGCAGCATCACAATGTGCAGCGCATGGCTCTGGATCCATTCGCCGCAATAGAGCAGTCGGCGTAGCCCGCGGATTGGTTCATCGACCTGGATGCCGAGCGCATCCTCGATCGCGTGCACGCCGCTCATTTGGTAGGCGATCGGACAGATCCCGCAAATACGGGCGACAATGTCGAGCACCTCGCCGAAGCCGCGCCCGCGCAGCAATGCCTCGAAGAAGCGCGGCGGCTCGAAGATGCTGAGGCGCACCCTATCAACCGCGCCGTTGCGAACATGAAGTTCGAGCGAGCTTTCGCCTTCGACGCGCGCAATGTAGTCGACGCGCACAGTCCTATTCGCCATGGGCCTCGCTCTCTTTCCGGAATGCCTCGGCGGCGGCGTTAAAGGTACGGAAGATGCGAGCGATATCGCGCTGGGCCATGCCGAGCGCCGAGAATTCGCGCGCGATCGCGGCCGTGTTTGGGCTCTCGGCCGGCCCGAAGCAACCGTAGCAGCCCCGGCTGTAAGCCGGGCAGATCGCGCCGCAGCCGGTCTGGGTAACGGGGCCGAGGCAGGGTGTTCCCTGCGCGACCATGACACAGACGGTGCCACGCAGTTTGCATTCGTGGCACACAGTGTGAGCGGGGATCGACGGCTTGCGCCCGATCAGAAAAGCCTTGATGACCTCGAGCAGCTGGCCCTTTTCGATTGGGCAGCCGCGCAGCTCGAAATCGACGCGCACGTGAGCGCCGATCGGCGTCGAGGTCGCGAGCGTCTTCAGATATTCGGGGTGCGGATAGACGGCGGCAGCGAATTCGCGGACATCGGCGAAGTTTCGCAAAGCCTGGATGCCACCCGACGTGGCGCAAGCGCCGATTGTCACCAGATGCCGCGATAGACGACGCACCCTTAGGATACGCTCGGCGTCGGCGGGCGTGGTGATCGAGCCTTCGACCAGCGAGAGATCGTACGGCCCGCGAAACATCCGTCGCGACGCCTCGACAAAATAGGCGATGTCGAGCGCTCCCGCGACCGCAAGAAGCTCGTCCTCGCAGTCGAGCAGACTGAGCTGGCAGCCGTCGCAGGAAGCGAATTTCCACACCGCCAGGCGCGGGCGGGCGCGGCGTGCCACGTCAGATCTCCCGGATGTTGAAAAACGGGGCGATGCGGTCGAAACGAAAAACTGGCCCATCGCGGCAGACGAACGCGGGTCCGAACTGACAATGCCCGCATTGCCCGATCGCGCATTTCATGTTGCGCTCCATCGAGATGGAGATCCGATCCATGGCCAGCCCCCGCTGGCGCAGCGCGTCGACGGTAAACCGCATCATGATCTCCGGCCCGCACACCATGGCAACTGCACGGTTCGGATCGACCGGTGCACGCGGGATCATGGCCGGTACGACGCCGACATTGCCGCGCCAATCCGCTGCGGCGTGATCGACCGTGACCGTAATGTCGACACCCCGGCGCCATGCTTCGAGCTCCCGCCGGTAGAGGATTTCACCCGGACCCCGCGCACCATAGAGCAGAGCGACTTTGCCGTACTGCTCGCGATGGGCGAGCACGTGATAGATTACTGGGCGGAGCGGTGCGAGACCGAGCCCGCCCGCCACGATGATAATGTCGCTGCCTTCGCTCTCGGCAACGGGCCAATACGAGCCATACGGTCCGCGCACGCCAATGACCTGATCCCGGCACAGCCGAGTGATCGCGCTGCTGACGGCGCCGACTGCCCGCACCGTATGCACGATCCGGCCCTCTTCGGCCGCATCCCCGCTGATGCTGATCGCCGTTTCGCCCAGCCCGAACACGTAAAGCATATTGAATTGGCCTGCGATGAAGGCGAAGGCCGAAGGAGGTGTCAGTTCGAGGGTTGCGACATCCGCCGTCTCGTCGGACTCGACTGACACGAACGGGCATGGGCAAAAGGC
>Ga0318533_10000337_pt1 | contig 18205 bp, 16 predicted proteins | sample GRESIP053b4f27_FD_203675 | JGI IMG/M metagenome (GOLD analysis project Ga0318533, IMG submission 203675) | Tropical soil microbial communities from Luquillo Experimental Forest, Puerto Rico - GRE.SIPMG.053b4f27 | ecosystem: Environmental > Terrestrial > Soil > Tropical forest > Bulk soil...
CCTCCCCTGAGGCTTTTCGGACGCCTGCCCTCGAGCGCGGCGCACTGTCAGTGACGGGCAGGCGTCCGAAAACCCTTAACAAGAAGAGCCATTCTCGCCGCGAAGGCTGAGTGTAGCGCACCACGCCGTAGCGCCGCCGCCGCGATCGGCAACGCAGGGTGCGCCGCACCATTTCCAGGTGCCGTTCCCCGGCTCACCGACGATCCAGCGGCAGCCGTCGGCCCCGACGTCGGGCCAGCCAAGCCGAGTCTCGAGAGCGCGCAAAGGGTGGAAAGCCGCCATTCGCCTCCCGCCATCGATTAGCCGAGGTGTGCCATAGGCGATCAGCAAGAACCGATCTGGCCTTGGCGCTTGGCCTACTGCCAATGAAGGAAATACGTCTGCGCCATTGGGTAGCCCATTCCCGAGATTTCGTCGACCCTTGACTTGCTCGCACTTCTCAACGTGAAACCGCGTTAGCACTCGGTGTTCATGCCTTCAACTCGCGTTTGAGCTCGTCGAGAAAACGCCAGTCGGTGCCCTCGGCGATGATCTTCTGCGGGCTCGACTTGACCATGCCGGCCTCGTGCAGCCGCAGGCCGTAAAACCGGATCGTGTCCTCGGCATCGTATTCGCGCCACTTGTCGTACGGGAGCTCCTGGAGCGTCTGCAGCGCATAGTCATAGCGCGGGGTGAAACCGCCATCGACCAGCATCCGCGCGGCACGGGCCGGCTCGCTGGCGCAAAGATCTGCCGCCTTCAAAATCGCGCGCACTACCCGCTTGGTCGCGACCGGATATTTCTCGACGTAGGCAGTGCTGCCCGCCAGCATGCAGCAGAAATATTGTGACCACGGACGATTGACTGCGCTGTTGACGACGACACGGCCGATACGCTCGGTGCGCCATTCCTGCGGCACCGGCGGGAAGCCGAGGAACGCATCGATCTTGCCGTCAATGAACAGCTCTTTGGGACTGACCGCGCCGCTGGTGACCCAGCGTATCTCCCGATTCGGGTCGATGCCGACATTGGCGGCAATGACCGACAGGAACAGATGGTCGGGAGTCCCCAGCGCGAGGATGCCGACCCTCTTGCCGCCGAGATCGGCAACGCCGCGGATCCCTTCATGCACCAACAGCTCAAAACAGCCGACATGCACACCCGCCAGCACCTTCATCGGCACATTCCGATCGATGCCGGCGACCTGCACGGAAGCGAAGTTCAGGCCGAAATCGATCATGCCCTGCGCGATCCCGTCGGGCGTGTTGGCGCCCTTCGGCAGCAACACGCGGCGGAAATCGGTGAACCCCTCGGCACGCAGCAGCTCGTCGACGACATATTGCAGGGCGGAGCAGATGCCGGCCTCGACGAAGTTGGGCAATCGCACCGAGGTCGTCTCGGGCGGTCCTTCCGCCGCCAGAGCAGGCGTGCGCAGCAACGCCGCGGCGCCGATCCCGGAGATTCCGGCGAGAAACCGGCGCCGGCTTTGTGCGTTCGGCATGCAAACCTCCTTGCGATCTTTCGTGAGTTTTACCCCTTCAACTCGCGTTTGAGCTCGTCGAGAAAACGCCAGTCGGTGCCCTCGGCGATGATCTTCTGCGGGCTTGACTTGATCAAGCCTGCCTCACGCAGCCGCAGAGCGTAGAAGCGCACCGAGTCCTCCGGATCGTATTCTCGCCATTTGTCGTAAGCGATTTCGCTCAGCGCCTGGAATGCGTAGTCATATTGAGCGGTAAAACCGCGATCAACGAGTTGTCGCGCGACCCGTGCGGGCTCGGCGGCGCAGAAGTCGGAGGCCTTCAGAATGGCGCGCAATACCCGCTTGGTCGCAATCGGGTGCTCTCGAACGAACTCCCTGTTGCCGGCGAGCAGGCAACAGAAATATTCCGACCACGGTCGGTCTACGACGCTGTTGACCACGACGTGACCGATCTGTCGGCGACGGAGTTCCTGTGCAGCTGGGGGTAAGGCCAGGTAAGCGTCGATCTTTCCCTCTGTGAACATCTGCTTCAAGGAAGTGTCGGACCCCGTGACGACCCAGCGGACGTCCTTGATGGGGTCGAGCCCGACGTAGGCTACCATAGCCTTAGCGAGCACAGGGTCGAGCGAACCGACACTCTTCCCCCGCAAATCGGTGATGCTGTGAATGCCCTCACTGCCGAAGAGTTCGAAGCAACCGAGGTGCACACCGGAGAGCGCCGTGACCGCTTGGCCGGTATCGACAGCGGCGGCCAATTGCGGGGCAAAGGACAAGCTAAAATCAACCGCTCCGGTGGCGATTGCGGCGGACGGCGCCTGATCCATGTAGCGGATGTCAGCAAACCCCTCGCTGCGCAGTAGCTCGTCAGCAACATATTGAGGAGCAAAGCAGATCGCGGGGAACTTGGAGAACCGCACCGTTGTGATCTCGGGAGGCGGTTCCGCCGCCTTCGCCTGCCGGAATGGCAGGACACTCGCGGCGCCCGTTAGCCCCACTATGCTCAGAAACCTCCGTCGGGTTTGCGTTATTGGCATCGGAGGTGCTCCCTCTATCGCGCTCACGCCTTCAATTCGCGTTTGACCTCGTCGATGACGCGCCAATCAGTGTGTTCCGCAATGATCTGGAACACCCGATTTTCGCCGAGGCGCCCGTCTTTGTGGCAGAAATACCATCAGGTGTGCCCAAAGTCGATTCCGCCGAAAATTCGTAGATACTCCGGGTTAGAGTGGCTGGACACCGTTTTACAATCGGTGGCAGCCCTGCATCCCGGTGTATGGTGGGCTCGCTCGCCTCGTCGGCGAGGGCCAGCTCACGGATGCTGCAGCGGCGGGTCAGACGGAACGACGGCTTTGGCTCGAGAGTCGCCCTCGGAACCGGGTACCAAGCGTATGATTTTCACCACTAATCGCACCTGCACGATGGGGAGCCATCCAATGGCGGTCGTCGACGACCAGCTTAAGGGGCACGAACTCGAGCGGCTCTAGGTCGTCGGCCCCTCGGTGACGCCGGTGGCAACCTCGACCAACACCAACGCGCGCCGATGATCATGGTCGCCGCGAGGGGCACGGTGGTGATAAAAGGTGCGGCACGGCAAAGAATGGCGGTGTAGACCAGCTTTCAGGACTCGATAGATGATCGCGTTGGACGGCGACCACGGCCGGAGGACGCGCCCGCCGTCGATGGCTGGGTGGATTGTTATCGGGCCTCGGCCGTCGGGCTAGAACCTGAACATACGCGCGCTTCACGGGGACAGAACGATGCCGAGCTTTGTCTTCAAAAACGCCAATGTCGTTCTCGATGAACACGCCGAACTGCAGCCTGGCTTCAACATCCTCGTCAAAGGCGATCGGATAGAAGCGGTGACACGCGATCCGATCGACCTCCCCGACGCACAACAGATAGACGTTGCCGGCAAAACCGTAATGCCGGGACTGATCGACGCCCATGCTCACATCACCGGCCTCTCGCTGAGCCCCAAGAACCTCACCTATCCGGCGGCAGATCTTGTCGTGGCCTCCGCCAACTATCTCCGCAATAGCCTGATGGCAGGGTTCACGGCAATCAGGGAGGCGGGTGGCGCGGACTACTCGATCGCGCATCTCCTGAAGGAAGGGACGATCATCGGGCCTCGCCTGTTCTATTCCGGAAGGGCGCTGACTCAGACTGGCGGGGGCGCCGATTTTCGAACGCCAATAGAACTGACCGACCCGTGCGGTCATGTGAGCCCGTTGTCGGTAATGTCCGTGATCGCCGACGGGGTCGACCAGGTTCGCGCCGCGGCTCGCGAGGAGCTGCGAAAAGGAGCAACCCAGATAAAGGTGTTCGCATCGGGTGGTGTGGTATTTCCAGCCGAAGGCCATCCGACACAGTACGAATTCTCGGATGCCGAACTCGCAGCCATTGTCGAGGAAGCCAAAGCTCGCGGCACCTATGTCATGGCGCATGTATACACCGATGAAGGTGTGCTGCGGTGTCTCAAAGCCGGCGTCCGCTCCATCGAACACGGCAATTTCATGACTGAAAAGACAGTGGCCAAACTAGCGGAGCACGGCGCGTTTTTGGATCCGACATTCATCTCTCTCGTGCAACAGGTCGAGACCGCTGGAGAGACGGGGTTGTCCGGCACGATCGTCGACAACCTCAAGCGAACAATCGAGAGGGGGAAGCGGGTCTATTCCTGGGCAAGGCGTCACCAGGTCCCAATTGCCTTGGGCACTGATTTATGGGGGCCTGACGCGCAAAGATCGCAGCTGCGGGAATTCGAGGTTCGCCGCGAATTCGATTCAGCGCCCGAGATCCTACGCTCTACTACGGTGATAAATGCCGAGCTGCTGATGCAGAAGGGAAACCTAGGGACTGTTTCCCCGGGTGCCTACGCCGACTTGCTGGTGGTGGACGGCAATCCTCTGGTGGATCTCGGAATTCTCATTGACCCGCAGCACAACCTCAAAATCATCATGAAGGCAGGTGTGATCTACAAGAACACCCTCTCCGAGGCCAGCCAGCACCCCTCGACCTAGCGATTGCGTGCATTCTCGCGTTGGAAACTCCAATGAAATTTTCCCATTCTGCGATCGCGGTCGTATTGTCCCCAATCTTCTTGCCATCCAGCCTACTGACGCGGCGGAGCCTGAACAGAAGGTCTACACCATCGGGTTTTTATGGGGTGCGCCGCTCATGCCCAGCCGATCGCCGTGAAGACGGGGCGGGCATAAAACGCGTCGGGAGCCTCACCCCAAGCAATGAGCGCCTTCGCCATCTGCTCCAGCTCGTGCCGGGTCGTCCAGCCCTGCGCGACCGCCAACTCTCCGAGTACCCCACGCAGTCGGATCAAGTCGTTCTGCGCGACTCGGCGCGTCTCCTCGAGCGAGCCGGCCGGAGGTCCCGTTTGGGTTGCCAAGGTGCCCGAGGCTTGGGTCCGTGCAAAGCCTGCCTCTTGGAGGAGGGCACGCAACCGGAGAGCATCCGATGATCGGCCCGTGTTGTGTTCGCGCTCGAGCACCCGGAGCTTATCCCACGTCTCCAGGAGCGGGCTCGTCGGGTGGCGAAAAGTGATCGTCGAGGACCCGTCGACGATGCCGATCACACCTCCCGGCCTCAGCACCCGCCGAGTCTCCTTGAGCGCCGCGAGCGGGGAAGCCAAGTGTTGGAGAAGCGCGCACGCGAATGCCGCGTCGAACGAACCGTCAGCGTAGGGTAGCTGATAGACGCTCGTTGCCAAAAACACGAGATTTGCAATCCCCCGCTCCCTGGCGAGAGCGCGCCCATCCATCACGGCGCTTTCGGGGCGATCGATGCCGATCGTTTCGCCTGGCGCTACCGCTTGAGCGAGATCGGCGGTGATGGAGCCGGGACCGCACCCGCAGTCGACGAGCCGCATCCCGGCTCGCAGCAGCGGCGCGAGGAACGCGCCCGCCGCACCGGTGCGGCGGGCAAGCACGGCGCGGCTCCATTCCTCGTCTGTCTGGTACGGCCGCTCGCTCCCCGGCCGCGGGTCGGGGATGCAACCCTTCTGTTGTCCCAACGTTCGGCGGACCCGGTCATCTCATATGCGCCGCACGCGGCATCCTCCGCAGCTAGCAGTCAACGACTATACGGTTCCACTTCGCAGAGTTCCACGGATCCGCAGTTACGGGAAGTCTTCGCCGCGCACCGGGTGCGGTTTTGGCGAGGCCGAGTCGGGCCGTCCGGCCGAGGCGCCGGCCTCAACCCGCGCTAGCTGTCGGGGAAACCGACCGGCACGCGATCATCGGTGGCTTGCGCTTTGCGCGGCGGATGTTTGCCGTATCCGGTCTGACGGGCCTCCCACCCTGACGCCATGTTGGCGCCAAGATCCGGGCGTATCGTTTGCCTTCGACGCTGAGCTCTGGGCGATGGCAAGAGCGATCCCGGCTCGCCTCCCTGCTCTCTCCCTCAGCGCATGCTCCGGTTTTGCCGACAGTGGTGTGTAAGCCTTTGATATAAAGATATCATCTGTGTTCGAGCGGCTCGACTTTGCAGGCGAAATTGATTTTTTCCCTGAGACTCAGGGAACGGCAGGGAAGTTCGGGCCCCTTTTCGTTCCCTGCCAGGGCGCATCGATTCACCCCAGATGCAGCACCGCCTTGCCGGCAAAGGTGCGGTCGAGCAGTTGCCGGGCGACCGGGCCGATCTCGGTCCACGGCGCCTCGACCGCGACGTGCGGACGAAGGACGCGGCCGGCGACGAGCCCGGCCAACAGAGTCAGCCCGTCGGCGGCGGGCTCGACCCGGCGCAGCTCGTGGAACAGGATCAAGCCGTAGAGCTTGACGCCGCCGACCCTGAAGAACTCACCGCTCGCGATCGTACTGGTCGCGCTTTCGGAGACACCGAACGTGACGCAGGTCCCACCCGGCGCCAGCATCGTCAACGCTGCCGCCAAAGCCGGGCCGCCGACCGAGTCTAGGATGAGGTGGAACGGGCCATGCGGTTGCGCCGCCTTGAGATCGGCGCCGGTGACAACCCGCTCACCGCACCAGTCCGCGATCGTCCCGCGGAACTGCGATTGGCGGACCTGACCCCAGACGAGCGCCCCCGAAGCGGCGGCGAGCTGCACGGCGAGGTGCCCGACCCCGCCCGAGGCGCCGTCGACCAGCACCTTGCGGCCGAGCAGCGGACCGCCCTGGCGCAGTGCGTGGAGCGCCGTCAGGCCCGCGACCGGCAGGGTTGCGGCTTGCGCGTCGGTTACGCCTTCGGGCAATGGTGCTACGGAATGGCTCGGCGCGCGTATGCGCTCCGCCCAGGCGCCCGAGGGGAGCATGCCGACAACCCGGGTGCCGACCGGCGGGCCGCTGCCGTTGGCGGCGCGCGCCTCGACGACCCCGGCGAAATCCCAGCCGGGACGGTCGCCGGGCTGTCCTTGTGATGTGGCGCGCCTCACCTCGCCGCGGTTCAATGAGATCGCCGTGACCCGGACGGTGATCTCGTCCGGGGAGGCAGGAGCCAGCTCGACGGGTTTCAAGCCGAGCCCCTGCGGGCTCGACGGATCGACGACGACGGCACGAATGGTCTCGGGCATGGGGCCTCCTCCACAAGCCAGGTTGGCGCTCAACACCGGTAAAGCTACACTCGATTTCGTTTACCAGTGCAACCGGCTGGCCGCTCGAACGAACGGCGGGAGGAACCATCGATGCTCGTCATGAACGTGATTGCCGAGATCCTGAAGCGTGAGGGTGTGTCGACCCTCTTCTGCTTTCCGACGACCCCGATCATCGAGGCGGCTGCGGCAGCCGGGATCAAACCCGTCATCTGCCGCCAGGAGAGGGTCGGCGTCCATATGGCCGACGGCTTCTCGCGGGTTTCGAACGGCCGGCCGCCGGGTGTCTTCGCGATGCAATATGGACCGGGTGCGGAGAACGCGTTCGCCGGGGTCGCGACGGCGTTTTCCGACTCTAGCCCGGTCGTCTTTCTGCCGCTTGGCCATCCGCGCGAGACGGCACAGCTCTTCCCAATGTTCAAGTCGAGCCGCACCTACGCCTCGATCACAAAATCGGTCGAGGAAGTCATCCTGCCCGATGAGGTAGCCAATGTGATGCGCCGCGCCTTCAGTCAGGCGAAGAACGGGCGATCCGGGCCGGTTATGGTCGAGATCCCGGCGGACGTTCACAGCACCGATGTCAGCATAGACCCGGGCAAATATCAGGCGGTGCGCTCGACCCGATCGGCCGGCGATGCGCGTGACATCGACGAGGCGGCGGGCATGCTGCTCGGGGCTTCCTGCCCGATGATTCTGGCAGGGCAGGGCGTATTCTATGCCGAGGCGACCGACGAGTTGCGGCAGCTCGCCGAGCTTCTAAAAGCGCCGGTGATGACGACCTTCGACGGCAAGAGCGCCTTTCCGGAGGATCACGCGCTGGCGCTCGGGCCCGGCGGCGGCACCTTCACCGGGCCAGGGCAGCATATCCTGCACAAGTCTGATCTGCTGTTGGGTGTGGGCTGCAGCTTTACCCGCCACGGCATCGCCACCCCGGTCATACCGCCCGGCAAGAAGATCATCCATGCGACCAACGACACGCGCGATCTCCACAAGGCCTTTGCCGCCGATCTCGGAATCCTCGGCGATGCCAAGCTCGTGCTCGGGCAATTGATCGAGGCGGTGCGCGACCGGCTCGGTGGCAAGGCGCGCTCGAACGGTGTGGCCCAGGAAGTCGCGAGCCAGCGCGAGGCATGGCTCGGCCGCTGGCAAGCCAAGCTGCGCTCGGACGAGCGGCCGATCAACCCCTACCGGGTGATCTCGGAGTTCATGCGGGTGGTCAACCCTGCCGAGGCCATCGTTACGCATGATTCCGGCAGTCCGCGCGAACAGCTTAACCCGTTCTATCGGGCGACCCGGCCGCGCGGCTATATCGGCTGGGGCAAGTCGCACCAGCTCGGCACCGGGCTTGGGCTCGCGATCGGCGCCAAGGTCGCGGCACCCGACAAGTTCTGCGTCAACTTCATGGGCGACGCGGCTTTCGGGATGACCGGCCTCGATTTCGAGACCGCGGTGCGCTGCGGTATCCCGATCACCACGATTGTGCTGAACAACTCGACGATGGCGATCGAGACCCATGCGATGGCGCTGTCGCACGAGCGCTATCGGGCGCGCGATCTCGGCGGCAACTACGCCAATATCGGCCGCGATCTAGGCGGGTGGAGCGAGCGGGTCGAGGATCCGGGACAGATCGGCGAGGCGATCCTGCGCGCGCGGCGACAGAACGAGGACGGGAAGGCGGCACTCCTCGAATTCATCACCAGCCAGGAGCAGACCTTCTCGCATCGCCGCGGCGCCGCCGAGTAGCGCAAAACGTGGCGCCCCGCATCGGCTACCTGCTCCCGACCCGCGAGCGGGTCATGGAGGGCCGGCCTCAGACCGGCCCGCTGCTCGACCTCGCCGCACGGGCCGAGGGGCTCGGTTTTGACTCGGTGTGGGTCGGCGACTCGCTCTTGGCCCGGCCGCGGCACGACCCGCTGACCTTGCTCGCGGCGGTGGCGGCGCGCACGCGAAAGGTCCAACTCGGGACCGCGGTGTTTCTGCCGGCATTGCGCAACCCCGTCGTGCTCGCACACCAGCTCGCCACCCTCGACCAGATCAGCGAGGGTCGGCTGGTGCTCGGCGCCGGCATCGCCAGCGACGTACCGAATATCCGAGCGGAGTTCGTCGCGGCAGGGGTACCGTTCGAAGGGCGGGTCGGCCGCATGATGGAAGGTCTGCGACTTTGCCGGGCATTGTGGACCGGACACCCGGTCGACTGGGACGGGCGGTGGCCGGTCAAGGGCGGCGTGCTCGGCCCAATGCCTTACCGCTCCGGTGGCCCACCGATCTGGCTAGCCGGATCGGTCCGTCCGGCGCTCGAACGGGCGGCCCGCCATTTCGACGGCTGGTTCGCAATCGAGCCTAGCCTCGCCAGGTGGACCGAGCAGTGGAACGAGGTGCAGGCGGTCGTTCGTGGCGCCGGGCGCGATGTCAGCCAGTTCGTTGCCGCGGTGTACGTGACCCTCGCCATCGACGAGGACGCGGCACGCGCCGAGCAGCGGATCGATGCGTTCCTGGAAAACTACTATGGTCAACCGGCCTCGCTGCTCCGCCAGAGGCAAGCCTGTTATGGCGGCCCGGCCGAGGCTGCGGGAACTTACCTCAAAGGCTACGCGGATGCCGGCGCCTCGCACCTGATCGTGCGCTTCACTGGCGCGCACGAGCGCAATCTCGAAACCTTTACCAGGCTGCGCACAGAACTCGGCTGGTGATCACTGTTTACCGACGTCGCCCGATCAGTACGCCGACCAGGGCGACGACCGCCAACGTACCGAAAAGAGCGGGCCTCGAAGTGGTGCGCATCGCGTGAACCGCGGCATCGAGGGCTTCATCACCAGCCGTAGCCACTCGGGTCGTAAACCGGTGCGTCAGATGATCGAAGAAGGAGGCGTTGGCCGGCGGCGGAGGCAGCACGGACATCAATATGGGGGCGGCGGGCGCCGCTGGCGGTGAAGCGGCTGGTGCGTGATAGACAGCAGCGGGCGCCGGCCGGCGCTTTCCCCGCCGCAATGCCAATACGAACAGCGCGACCGCCAACAATGCTGTCACCAAGCCTATGACACCAAGCGCCACCAGGGGCCCCTCGTGCATGTCGACCCAGACGTAGAGCGCGGCAAGAGCGATGATAAGTGTGAACAGAGCGGCAATCGCCCCGCCCAGGATAAACCCTGCGGTTATTCCGGTTTCCTTGACCTGCTCGGTGGCTTGAGAGATCGCACTTCTCTTGAGCTCGTCAATTTGGCCGCGGACCTCGGCGAGCTTTCGGTCGAGGTCTACTCCCAGAAGTCGGAATAAGGTCCGGAGCATCAGCGTCCGCGCACGATCAGCCCGATTACAACGCCGACAACCAGGGCGCCGGCAAGCGCCCCGAGCGGGTTCTTACGGGCGATATCCTCTAATTCGTTGGTAAAGGTCTTGAGCTGCTGTGTCGCGGATGCCGCCATATCTGCACCGGTGCTGGCGATACCGCTGGCCGTGGAACCCACTTGCGACGCAACTGTGTGACTGACGTTGCGCACGGTCCGCGCCGCGTGTCCGCCCGCTTCCGACGTAAATCGCGTCAGGATGTCGTGCATCTTCGCCATGTCCTGGCGCAGGCTCGACACATCCTCGACCAGACTGTCCCGTGACGCTTTGGCGACGGTGCTTTCCTTGTCTTCACTCATGATACAGCCCTCCTTGATGACGTCTCCCTATCCCAACAAACGCTTAGCGCGCTAGAAGCTCGCGCACCGCAAGGTCGATAAATTTGGCGTCTTCCGGATTTTGTGCCGGGTTGCCGGCACGGTGGCCCCAGATCGACGGGATCGGCCGCAACTCGGCGTTTGGCATCAGGGCGACTTCGCGCCGATTGTCTTCGACGGTAAAATAGAGATCCGTTTCCGACGGCATGACGATGGCGTCGGCGGCGATCGCGCCCAGCGCCTTGTCGAAATCGCCGTGATAAATCTCGTTGGCGCTGATATCGGCCTGCTGCCAAGTCCACAGCATCGCAAGCAGATCATTGGCGTCGCGCCTGCGAAACCCGCCCTCCCAATTGCCGACGAGGAAGTCCTCGAGCGAGGAGTAGCCGAGCTTCCGCCATTCTTCCTCACGGTAAAAAGCCTGGCTCAACCCCCAACCGGCATAGACCCGCCCCATCGCCTGAAAGCCGCGCGTCGGCGGCGTCGCAAACCAGCCGTCCTGCCAGGCCGGATCTGCTGTCAACGCCGCCTTGACCCCCTCCAGGAAAACAAAATTGTGCGGCGAGGTCTTCGCCGAGCCGCAAATCGGGACGATGCGCTCGACCCGATCGGGGAACAGCGCACCCCAGTGAAATGCCTGCTGCGCCCCCATCGAGAACCCGTAGACGAGCCTCACCCGCGCGATCCCGAAAACTTCCTGCAGCAGCCTCTGCTGGACCCGCACATTGTCGGTCATCGTGAAATGTGCGTAGCGCGCGCGGTCGAACGGCGCCGGCGTTTTGCTCGGCGAGGAGGAGAGCCCGTTACCGAACATGTTCGGGATGATGATGAAATACTGCGTTGGGTCGAGCGCCTTCCCTTCGCCGATCGCCCATTCGAGGTCGTAGTGCTGCGCTCCGTAGGACGTCGGATAGACGATGACGTTCGACGTCTCAGTATCGAGCGCGCCATAGGTTTTATAGGCGAGGCGCGCCCCGCGATAGGTCAGTCCTGATTGCAGGACGACATCGCCGGCTTCGAAAATCTGGTAATCCGGCATGGCCCAGCGCGAACCCTGTCTCAGCGGCGTTCTGGCCCAGGGACGATGCCGCCAGAGTTCAGGCGCCGGCGATGAACGAGCGCAGCGATTTCGCCTCGTATTCGATTTCGTCAAGGCGGTTCTTGACCACATCGCCGATGCTAACGATGCCGCAGAGCCGCCCGTTCCGGACCACTGGAAAGTGGCGGATGCGCCGGTTGGTCATTTCGGCCATTAGTTCGTCAACACCTTGGGTCGGCTCGCAGGTGACGACGGGCCGTGTCATCACCTCCGCGACGGTCAGCGACAAGAGCGCGGAACCGTGCGAGGCAAGCGCATGGACAATGTCGCGCTCGGAAATGATCCCATCGACCCTCTCGCCGTCGTCGCTGGCGACGAGGGCCCCGATATTGCGGGAGACCAGCGCGTCGACTGCCGCGCCAACCGTTTCGTCGGGCCGGATCGTCGCCACCGCTCGCCCCTTGTTGTGCAGGATTGTTTCGACATTCATCGGGAAAGCCTCGCAAGCTTTGGCGCGTGCCGCCCCGCTTGCCAACGCCTACCGGACCGGAGAAGCCGCTGTCTCGGCACAGTATATGGCAGTTTGTCGCAATATGGCAGTTTGTCGCAACTCGGCGACGAATTTTAGCGGACAGGCAACCGCGTTCTCGACAACTGCGCGATCGAGTCGCTGCCCTGGACCGAGCACGAGTGGATCGCGATAATCCCCCGGCAACTGGTTCCCGAGGCGTCGGGGGTGGCCGGGAGGGCACAGGATGGCGCGCATCGGTGTCGGTGAGGTTTCGCTAGAAATATCGTTGGCGGGGGAAGGCCAGCCGCTGCTGTTTCTTCATGGCGGCGATTATTTCGCCCAGAACCAAGATTTCTTGGACAGGTTGGCGCGGCATTGGCGGGTTCTGATCCCGCGCCACCCCGGGTTTGGCGGGTCCGAGCGGCCCGACGGGTTCCGCACCGTCCACGATCTCGCTTATCTCTACCTCGACCTGCTCGAGCAGCAGCAGCTCAATGACGTCGTGCTCGTCGGCTCCTCCTTCGGCGGCTGGATCGCGCTCGAAATGTGCGTCCGCTCGGTGGAGCGGATCGGCCGGCTCGCACTGATCGACACGCTCGGCGTCAAGTTCGGCGGGCGCGAGCGGCGGGACATCGCGGACATTTATGCGCTGCCTGCCGACGAGGTTCTGCAGCGGACTTTCTTTGATCCGGAACGCGCCGCACCGGATTACACCGAGCTCGACGATGCCGAGGCCGCATCGATCGCGAGCGACCGGGCGGCCACCGCACTCTACGGCTGGCGCCCTTACATGCACGATCCCGGTTTGCGAAGATGGCTGCACCGGGTGGGGGTGCCGACCTTGGTCATCTGGGGCCAAAGCGACGGCATCGTGCCGCCCGATTACGGCGAAACGCTGTGTCGGTCGCTGCCCGATGCCCGCTTCGAGCTGATCTCCGAGGCCGGACATTACCCGCAGGTCGAACGGCCCGACCCGGTCGCCGATGCGATCGAACGGTTCGCGCGCGCGGAGGTAAAATCATGAAGGTGTGGCATTTCAGCGAGATGGCATATCACCCGGCTTGGCCCGAACTGCGAGACTCCTACCGCGTCGTGATCCCGAACCGGCTCTACGACCCGAAAATCGGGGCCGATCTTTACCACCGCTACCTCGACGAATGGGCGCTGTGCGACGAGCTCGGCATCAACATCATGACCAACGAGCACCACGCCACCGCGACCTGCGCCGACTCGGTGTGCACGATCCCGATGGCGATATTGGCGCGCGAGACGAAGCATGTGCGCCTCCTCGCGCTCGGCATGCCGATCGGCAACCGCAACGACCCGATCCGCGTCGCCGAGGAATATTCGATGCTCGACGTCATTTCGCGCGGGCGCATCGAGATGGGCTTTGTCAAAGGCGTGCCGTTCGAAATCTCGCCCGCCAACACCAACCCCGCCGATCTTATGGAGCGCTTCTGGGAGGCGCACGACCTGATCCTTAAGGCGATGACGACCCACGACGGTCCATTCAACTGGGAGGGCACGCATTTCCATTACCGGCAGGTCAATGTCTGGCCCCGGCCGTGGCAAGAGCCACACCCACCGGTCTGGATGCCGGTCGGCAGCCCGGGCAGCGCAGTGGAGGCGGCGGAGCGCGGGATGACCATCGGCGTGCTCAACACCGGCTGGGTGCGCACGCCCCCGATCTTCGAGGCCTATCGCAAGAGGGCGGCCGAAGCCAGCCGCCCAATGACGCCCCAGCGGCTCGCCTATATGGCGCTGATCGGGGTCGGCAATACTCGCGAGGAAGGCCGACGTCGTGCCGACCAGATCCTCGATTACAGCCGCACCTCGGGCATCGTGGCACCGCAGTTTATCAACCCGCCGGGCTACGCCTCGGTGGCGCAGAGCGCACAAGCCTTGCGGGTGGGCGGCCCCGGGTTCCGCGCCGGCCGAATCCAATCCCGCGACGGCCGCAGCATCGATCCGCGACGGATGAGTGTCGAGGACGCGATCGACGCCGGTCTCTCATTTGCCGGCACGCCCGATGACGTCTTCGACCAGCTGCGCGCCTTCTACAACCATGTCGGCGGCTTCGGGCACCTTCTGATGATGGGCCAGGGCGGCTTGTTGAGCCACGAGGAGACTGTTGCCAACCTCACGCTTTTCAGCAAGGCGGTACTACCGCGGCTTGAGGAGCTTCAGGTATGAGGCATCACACATTGCCCCTTCCACGAGCCAAGAAATTGCCCGAATCGGGGGCAATCTTCAGGTCCGTTGACCGACCCTCCAGAGGAGACGCAACCATGTGGAAGCTACCTGCCGCGATCCTCGGATGCTGCTTGGCGGCCTTGCCGCTGATCGGCTGTGCAGGCGGCGTCACCGCTCTACGGCAAGATGGAGCTCCGGTTCCAACCGCCGCCGCTACCCCGTCAGAGGGCGTTTATGCGACCGGTGCTGCGATGCCCGCTGCGATTCTCGTCTTCGTGCCGGGGATGAACGCGCTCAGCCGCGACGATTTTCTATCCCGCGATCCCGCGCTCTGGGCAGCGCAGGGGTTTGACGTCGTGATGCCGCAACCTTCCTGGAGCACTCGACTGATCGCCGACCAGGAAGCAGCGCTCGAGCGGCTCCTCGCCTCTGCGCGATCGCTGGCTGACGCGCCGATCTGGCTGGTTGGCCCGGGCCCGGCAATCGAGGCCGCCATGCCGCAGCTCGGACCTGGCCAGGTCTCCGGTGTCGTCGTCACCTCGGTGACCTCGAACGCCGGCAGCTGCAGCAGGACAATGTATTACTCGAACCCGGGCAACGGGGCTGAGCCAAAGGTGGTGGTCAACACCTCAGCTGCCGCCTGCGGAGCGACCCCGCCCTTTGGGGCGCGCCGGGCTCCCTCGGGTGTGATCCCGGTGCCCCATGTCCAACCAAATGCGCCGCGCATCATCGAGACGTCGATCCCCGCCGACCGCATCGTGCAACAGCCCTTCGTGCAGCGCCTCGCCGAGGAGATCAAGGCACCGCCGTCGAGCTGACCGGCTCAGCTCAGTAGGACGGGGGTGGCCCCGGCGGATACCCGTAGCCCGGTGCCGGTTGCGCATAGCCTGAGGGCGGGTAGCCATAGCCTGGCGCCGGCTGCGCATAGCCCGAGGGCGGGTAGCCGTAACCCGGCGGCGGTTGGCCGTAGCCGCCGGGCGGTCCGTAATAGGCGCCGGGTGGTGGGGGCGGCGGCGGTGTCGTGGCCGCACCGGTTAAAGCGCCCGTTGCCCCGCCGATAGCCGCACCGAGTGCCGCGCCATGTCCGCCGGCCACAGCGCCGCCTATCGCGGCCCCGGCGCCAGCGCCGAGCAGGCCGCCGCCGACCGCGCGCTGCGCGGGGTCATAAGGGTTGGTGCAACCGGCCAGCGCCAAAATCAATGCCACGGCAGTTCCGCCGCAGGCAATCGGCCGCTTCGTCATCTCATTCCTTCTCTACAAGTTTCCGAGCCGAAAACTACGGGTCGGTCAGCTGACAAACCGTCAATTTCCGGCGGTACAGAAACCCTACTCGATCTCCTGCGCCAGCGCACGGGTCATACGAATGTCTTCGGTTGAACGTCCCCGTCTATCTCACTGCGTTGGCAGCACTCATCAGTCGGCCCTGCGAGTCACGCGGCGAACAGGGCCGAGATACCGAATCGCCAGGAAAGGTGCGCGATAATAGCGCGTGCCGCTATCGATCGGCTGGGTCCCCGACCAAGAGGTCGTTATAGCGCGTTTTATCGCTTTGGCGGAGGCGCTGGCGAATTCGCCGATCCGGCTGTTGGCCCGAGCCAGGTAATCGTGGCTGCCATCCCGCAGGTCGGCTGCCGGGTGTCGGGCATCCTGCCGGGCCGCCGCATCAATGGCTGCGACCCCGCCGCATCTTTCCCCTGACGACAGGGGAAAAAACGCTTATCGGCCCCCGAAATGCGCTCTCTCAACGTCGAGTATCCTTGATAAATCAGATATTTGGTAAGATTTGAGCGACCGCGCTAGCAGCGGAATTTTGGGGCCGTTTGGGACGGTTGGCAGCTGATTGGCAGGGGAATTTGGCGGCACGGCCGCTTGCTTGTCTATTTCCCATTATGGCCCTTTAGGAATTGACATTATCTCATAAATTCGTTATGAAAGCGCCGGCTTGGCCTCCCCGAGGGGCGGCAGCATCAGCGTCCAAGAAAGCCAAGGAGTGTTATGGCCGCGCCCGCGCCAGAAATGGTAGTGGCGGCAACGGGCCCGTTCGCGTCGCCAACCGCATCGTCGGCTTCGCCGATCTGATCTTGGGCGATCGGGTCGAGCCGGTACTCGCGTCGGCGGGGGGCTCGGCCACGAGGGCTAAGGATATCAATTTAGCAAATTCTATACTAGATTGATCCGGATTTGTCAATACAGCGCTGTTACAATTCAAGCGGGGATTACCAGCACGCGATTCGAATACGGGGCCAAGATGGCCGGTTGTTCTGGAAATATCGCGGCTCTCGCGGTGACCCTGACACCGGAGAGCGTTGGTTTTGCCCGCCGCCGAGGTTGGCGGGGTTCGTAGAGTTAGCGGAAGCCGATGAACGAGCCGGCGATCATCTTCGACCGGCTGGGCATCCCGACCCGGGAGGTGCTGGGCGGCGGCCACGAAATGGAACTTCCTGCCGTTCACCCCGGGCGTGGTTGCCGGCCACTGCATCGGCGTCGACCCTTCGAATATCGGCCAAATTCAGACCCAAGCGAACGAGCCCGCAACCGAGCCTCCTCGAGCCGATTGTCGGTTGCTTACGCCCACCGCACCTGCCCGTCCCGGTCTCTGAGCGGCGCGGCGAGGTACCCCAGTAGGGGAGTGACACGCAGGCCGGGATTGCCGTGTTCATCGAACGCTGCCTCTCAAGCGGCGAGTTCGTCGCGAGCGAGTCTGTGGCGCTCGCACGCCTCCTCCCGACTGATGACCCCGGCGCGCGCAGCGCCAACGACGGCAGCCTCACGACGAGACAGGCTGCGTTCCTCTCTGGCGCTCTGCTCGATTCTGGGCCCAGGGCGGTCGTCGCGCTCTGCCTCGGGCTGGGCATCCTGTCGGCCTTTAACCTGAGGAGCTTCGAGGCCATCGACAGTCCCGCGCGACCTGGCGCGCCTCCGGTGTCGAACTGGGCTAACCAGCAGGACGATACCACCTGCGACAGACACCCCGCCGGCTATGACCCCAAGGGATCGCTGCTCGACGTGGCGAAGCCACTGTTCCGGGCATCCGCAGCGGCGAGGTACGGGGCGGCGGCTGTAAACGACAGGAGTGTCCCAAAAAGGCTGAGGATCGTTCCTAGTCCGCGCCTGCGAATACTTGTCGGATATCGCTGGCTCATCTGGAACCTCTCGCTTCTGAGCAACGACAGTTAGCATGGCTTGCCGCATTGCCTCGCCAGAAATGATCGCCGCAGCGGCAAGGTCTGAGCGCACAAATTCACTGTCGCGCATGATTGGGGGCTGATCATCAACCCCGACGGGCTCAGGCGCTGCATCGAAGGCTACGTCGTCCAGGGCAAGTGCCGCGCGCTCGCCGAGGAGGTCGCCCTCGACCGCGCCAAGGTCACCCGCACCGATTGGTTCTCCTACCCGATCCTCGACATCACCGAGGCGCCCGAGGCGGTCGAGATCGTGCCGTTCAACCGCCCCGAATTGCCGCCCGTCGACGTCGACGAGAGCTCGATCCGCCCGGTCCCCGCCGCCACCGCCAACGCCGTCCTCGACGCGTCAGGCGCGCGCGCGGCGCCCCGCCGACCCCGGAGCGGCTCAAGCCCGCGCTGGCGTAAACTTCGGGTACCCCATCGAGGTACCCGTTGCCAGATCGACTCTGACCTCATGTTTTCTTTTTTTCTTTTTTCACGTTTGCCTGATGTGGGAGCAATATAGAGATGACACCCCTCTGCAAAGTAGAGGTGACACTCGCCCGGGTTTTGGGGTCCGGGGAGGTGCACCGTGGTGGCGGTGTTGTCGATGAGCAAGCAGG
>Ga0318533_10000344_pt1 | contig 18128 bp, 14 predicted proteins | sample GRESIP053b4f27_FD_203675 | JGI IMG/M metagenome (GOLD analysis project Ga0318533, IMG submission 203675) | Tropical soil microbial communities from Luquillo Experimental Forest, Puerto Rico - GRE.SIPMG.053b4f27 | ecosystem: Environmental > Terrestrial > Soil > Tropical forest > Bulk soil...
CGGCCAACATTTTCATCACTAACTCGGGAGCGGTGAAGCTGCTGAATTTCGGCATCGCCACCTCCACCCAGGAAAACAAAGGTTCTCTGGAAGACACCACCCGGGGAATCACGGCGACCGCATCTCGCGGCAGCCAGGAATCTGCCGTATCGGAGCTGTCCTGTATCTCGCCCGAACAAGCTCGCGGTAGACCCCTCGACGAACGCTCGGACTTGTTCTCATTCGGCTCCATTCTCTACGCGATGACTACCGGGAATGTCCCCTTTCGCGGGGAAACTCCGGCCCTGGTATTCGAGGCGCTGCTCAATCGGGCCCCGGTCGCCCCAGCGCGCCTCAACCCGCGGGTCCCCTTGAAGCTGCAATCGGTCATCACGAAGCTTCTCGAAAAGAAGCGGGATCTCCGCTATCAGCACGCGAAAGACGTCCTCGCTGACCTGAGGTCGATTCAGCAGGAATTGAATTCTGGATCTGCGGTCGTGGTCCCGGGCGTGACGCCGGCGCCGGCCATTGCCCGGGCTCGGACTGCAAGGCTTGCCCGCTATCTTTCCGCGCTGGGGCTCCTGGCGGCGGTCCTCGCAGCCGTTTCCTTCCTTTACATGAAGCGCGAAAGAGCGCTCAGCGAAAAAGATGCGATTCTGCTGACGGACTTCGTGAACACGACGGCGGACCCCGTCTGGGACACGACGCTGAAAAAAGCCGTCACCGTCGACCTGGAGCAATCGCCGTACCTCAACGTCTTTCCCGAGGCGAAGGCCCGGCAAACCTTGCGCTTCATGGGCCGGGCGCCCGACGAGCGCATCAGCCTCGAAACGGGCCGCGAGATCTGCCAGCGCGCCGGTGTGAAGGCTATGCTTACTGGCACCATCGCCAACCTCGGGAATCAGTACGTGCTCAGTATGCAGGCCCTGAACGCAGCCACGGGTGAGGTGCTCGCACGGGCTGAGACTAGCGCTGGCAGCGAAGGCGAGGTGTTGAACGCGCTGCACAAGGCCGATTCGGAGCTGCGCGGCAAACTTGGGGAATCGCTGGCGTCTGTCCAGCGCTACGACAAGATGCTTTCCGACGTGACCACGCCCTCGCTGGAAGCGCTCCATGCTTTTACCCTGGGGGATTCAAAACACGCAGCCGGCGACGAGATGGCTGCCATTGCCCTGTACCAGCGCGCCGTTGAGCTGGATCCAAATTTCGCGACGGCCTATGCCCGCATGGGAACGGCGTATAACAACCTGGGCCAATCCCAGCTCTCGGAACAGAACCGCAAGAAGGCTTTCGAGTTGCGCGACCGCGCCAGCGAGCGCGAGAAGCTTTACATCATGTCGCACTACTACGCCGACAGCGGTCAGTATGACAAAGGCATCACCGCTCTTGAGCTCTATGAGCAGACTTACCCGCGCGACTCGACCCCGGCCAACAACCTTTCCAATATCTACAATCAGCTCGGGCAGTACGAGAACGCTCTGGACAAAGCCCGCAAAGCCGTGGAGCTGGAGCCTGACTCCGTCAGCGGCTACTTCAACCTTGCCCTCGCCTACGCGGGCTTGAATCGCATGGATGAGGCCAAGGCCACGGCGCAAGCTGGCCTCAAGCGGGTCCCTAGCAACGGTGAATTGCACTGGATGCTCGCGGGCATTGCCTGGAACCAGAACGACACCACAGCCCTGGAGAGCGAGCTCAAAACGACGGAAAACTCCGGCGCAGGCGGCAAGCTGCTGGCCCTGGGTACGCGAGCCGCGTTAGCGGCAGGCCATGGCGAGTTCCAGCAGATGCGATCCCTCATGGACCAGATGGAGGACACAGCCAACTCGAACAACCTTCCGGAGGCGGCCGCCGGCGGTGATGCGCAGCGCTCGGCCTGGGAGGCGCTGGTCGGATTCCGATCTTTCGCGCAGCAAGCCGCCGACCGGGCACTGAACGGTACCCCCTCTGCCAATGTTGCGTTGAACTCCGCCATCACCCTCAGCCTGCTGCAAGCAGACAAGCGCGCTCTCGAAATCGCCAATGACGCCTCCCTCCAGCGGCCCTACGACACGCTGATGCAGTTCGTCACCATTCCGCTAATTAAATCAATTGTCGCCATGAATGCCGGACAGCCAACCAAGGCCATCGATCTTCTGGATGGAGCGATGGTGTATGCGCGATCGAACGAAGGGGTGTTGTACGCGCGAGGTCTGGTCTACCTTCAGGCGAAACAGGGCACGCAGGCCGCGCAGGAGTTTCAACGGGTCATCGACTCCCGCAGCGTATTCGGCGACCCTCTCTCTTCCCTCGCAAGACTGGGTTTAGGTCGGGCCTATGCGCTCCAGGGCGACAAGCAGAAAAGCCGCATGGCTTATCAGGACTTTCTTGCCCTTTGGAAGGACGCCGATCCGGACGTCCCGCTGCTGAAAAAAGCCCGACAGGAATACGCCAAGCTTCAGTAGCGCGGGCTGAGCCGGCGGCCTGGTCCTAACGCCGTGTTTTGTGCGGCGTCAGGATGGGATTCCACAAACGCGCTCGTCTTGTGCTTTTGCAAGCGAGCAGTATCGATGGCTTCCGCGGCGTCCTCAACCTCTACTGCAACTGGATCACGAGAATTCGTCCGTCGGAATGGTACCCGCCGCCGGTTGCGTTGCGTGCGTCCTGCACGGGATCAGGCGGCAGATAGTAGGTCAGGCTCTTGATTTTATCGGTCTTCTGTAATGTTCCGCCGATATTGTCGCGTTCGCCGTCAACGGCGGGATCGATCTTGTGGGTTACGCTTCCGTTTCGCTGGTCTTTCTCGAATCCGATATCGTGCGTCCCGGCGCCCGCCCACACGTCCTGACCGTTCCATTGGAACGGAGCTTTCCAGATGCGGAAGTGATGACGGCTGGCGACGACAGCGTAAGGCTCAGCCTGCTCATAGCCGTAGTCCTGAATCCGCCCGAACAGATAAAGCTGGCTCATGGGCATGCTGAGATAAGCCTTCTTCTCATAAGTCTCCAGGGCGGCCTTCAGGACGGACTGCCTTACGTCTACGTCGGCAAGGTGCCAGTCCGCCGCGGTCAGGGCATCCTGCACTTTCTCGAGGCCACCGATGATCACGAAGTTCACCATGTCGCCCTGATGCTGGAATTGATCATTCACCCGGCGCGGCAAGCTGTCGAGGTGCTGACGCAGTTGCGAGTCCAGGGGAGAATTTGAGAGCTTCAGCGCAGCAACGGCAGCGGTGGTAGTTGTACTGCCTCCGGAACCGCTGGTCGTGCCACCGGAGGTGGCAGCGGATGAGGTCGGCTGGCCGCTCGAGGGAGTCCCTTTGCCAAACTGGCCTGACAGCCACGTTTGCGCGGCCGTGGTCAGCGCGCCCTTGATGTCCTTTACCTCTTTCTCACCGCCGGGGCTGGCCGTAGTCGTAGAACCCTGAGCCGTGCTCGACGCCTTCGCAGAGGAACCCACCAGAGATTCGGCTGCCGCGGCCTCCGCGCTGCCGGATGGAGTTTGGGTTGTATCCTGAGGCGTGATGTGAACCTTAACCACGTAGCTGCCCTGGCAAGGGGGAGCGCCGCTGGCGTTGACTCCGAGGAACAGGTGGCCATCTTGAGGCACGTGCAGACGCTGGGTGTTTCCCACCAGGGTGGGACTGCCCGCTTCTTGCAGGCGCGCAATCAGGGCACCAGCGAGCGCGGTGGACAGCGGAAGGTTTGGCGCGGAAGCTCCCATGGAGACGCCCGCCGGATCACACCCTCCGCTTCCGGCCGTAGCCGTGATCCCAACCCAGTCTCCGCTCCGAAGCTCAACCCCGGTGTCCGTCCACGACTGACTCGTGGAAATTGTGAATTTATAGTCCTGCGCCGCCAGTGGCAGACTCAGAGCGACAGTCAGAACAAAGATAGCGGAGACGATCGGCTGGCAGGAAAGGAACACATAACGCTTCATGTCGAAAACCCCGAAGTGAACAGAACCGCGAGTCAGAGGCGACCACGGACCGCCCCTATTATCTAACATCCAAGGCCAGAAGGGTTGAAGGCGCCTTTCTAAGCGGAGAGAGCAGGATCACGCTGACGGTAGTGCTCTAGGTAATAAAGGGCACCAAACGCGAGGGTTAGAGCTGCCCCAGACATCATGACCGGTCGTGCGCTGCGCAAAGGGCGATGCCAGTTCGCGGTGCTCACATAGATCGGAAGCACCAAAACAAAAGCTCCCACCGCGATCTGGAGAATGTGCGCGGCCGCCCCCTCATCTATCTGTGGGGGTTGAAAATAACCACTGACTACGGTCAGCAAATCAAGGACACTGCGAAAGCGACTCGGCCACTGACGCAGTTAATTTGCTCGCGCGACAGGACGCATTCCTTTGATCCCGACCGCCGATTCGGCGACCCTGTAGTGGGACGCTGTCCAATGGGTGGTAGTCGATGCCATCGAGATCTACTCGCACTCCCTGGTGCCGTGGCACGAGCGGTGCTTGGAGGAACAGTTGCCAGGCTCGGCCAGTTCTCCATCGGGCCCAATACAGGTCTGCGTGTGCATGCACCAGAACAGGCCGTCGTTACAGGGCTGCACGTTGGTATCCGGCTCAGAAGCGATGAACTGTCCCTTCCACCGCAACGACGAACACAGGTTCGGGCTGTTCGTATCGAAGCGCTCGCGTTTCCGGATCATGCGGCACCTCCGGCAGCTTTCAGGATGGCTCGCTTCACCGAGACCCGTGCCAATTGGACTTTGTAGCCGTTGTGCGTGAGGGGCTTTGCGGTGCTCAGGGCAGCGTCCGCGGCTTTCTTGGCGGTATCCTCGGTGATCTTCTGTCCCTTGAGCACGGCTTCGGCTTCGGTCGAAGGCCAGGGCGTGGGGGCAACATGTCCGAGGACAACGCGAGCCGACTGCACGTTGGAAGGATCGCCTTGCAGGGCTACAGCGGCAACGGCCAGCGGCCAGTCGAAGGCAGCTTTCTGGCGGATCTCGTAGTGGGCGACTTTCCAACCCTCGGCCGATGGCAGCACGACCTCGGTCACGAGTTCGTTGGGTTGGAGATCGTGTTCGCGTTCCCTGTCGTTCTTGGGGATCACGTAGAACTTCAGCAAAGGGATTTCGCGGCGTCCTTTGGGACTTTCGAGGCGGACGGTGGCTCCGTAGGCGATGAGCACCGGAACAATGGTGGACGGGCTCACGAACTTTGTCGGGCCCGAGTTACCCAGAATCGCGTGATAGCGGTTATCACCAGCATCGACGAGGTCCATGCCGGACTGGTCCTTGGGCAGAAGCCCAAGGCCATTGCGAAAATACCAGCAACGCGGCCGCTGGCAGAGGTTTCCTCCCAGCGTCGCCATGTTGCGGATCTGGGGGCTGGCCGCATCGCGGACCGCCTCCGCAAGCGCCGGGTATTTGTCTTTCACTCCTGCATCTTCGGCAATCTCCACCAAGCGGGTCAGAGCACCAATCCGAAGTCCTGACGCGCCAACCTCAATACCCACAAGTTCCTTGATCTCCTTGATATTGACCAGACGCTTGGGCGTGACCACATCCTCTTTCATCAGAGCCAGAAGATCAGTTCCGCCAGCGAGGACTTCAGTCTGGCCCCAGCTGGCGCTCAGCAGGCTGGTTGCCTGCCTCGTGTTCGTGGCGCTGACATATTCGAAAGCTCGCATCATGCACCTGCCTTCTGAGCGGAATTCATCGCGGCCAGAACTTTGTCCGGAGTGATGGGGAGGACTCCGACCCTCACGCCAATGGCGTTGGCCACCGCGTTCGAAATCGCGGCACCCGGTGAGACCGCCGGCGGCTCGCCCAGGCCAATCACACCGCGCTCGTCGTAGCCCTGGCCGGTCATCATGTGGACTTTCAATTCGGGAATGTCATTCAATCCGGCCAGGCGGTAGAACTCCATGTCGGCGTTCAGCATCCGGCCGGTGGCGGGATCCATCACCTTCTCTTCGAATAGCGAGTAGCTGATGCCCATGATCATCGCGCCCATCACGCTGCTTTCCGCAAGACGTACGTCGATGATCAGGCCGCAGTCCTGCACCGCGACCATCTTCGTGACCTTGACGATGCCGGTCTCGATGTCAACTTCGACCTCGGCCATCTGTACTCCGCCCACACCGCTGTTGGTCAGGTCCGGCTTGTTCTTCGCGGCCGCCTGATCGTTATGACCGTGGGCCGTGATGGGAGTCGCCCCGATCTTCGAACAAGCTTCCTTCCAGGTCAGTGACCGACTCGGATCGGATTTCACCTGCACCCTGCCGTCCCTGGCTTCGAGGTCTTCGGCTTGCGCCTTCAACGCCGGCGCCACCTTCGCCAAAAGCGCATCACGCGCATCCACCACCGCGCGGCGAGTGGACGAACTCACGCCACCCGGAGTTGTCGAACCTCCCGATCCTCCCGAAGGCGGATACAGCGTGTCGCCGATGTACAGCTTGATGTCCTCGGCGCGCAGTCCGAGAGCATCAGCCGCCACCACGGCAATGCAAGTCCGCGTGCCCGTGCCGATGTCCTGGGTGCCCATCTTGATATCGACCGACCCGTCCGGATGGATCGAGAGATCGCAATCGCTGGCGTGGCCGCGTCCGCCCCACGTGTGCAATGAGAGGCCGACGCCTCGAGCAATGTTGCCGGAAAGGTTCATGCCGCGCGGACGCCACTTTTCCTTCCAGCCTATGAGCTCAGCCGCGATTGGGAACTCGTCCTTATAGACCTGGGGCAGCCGCGTAAGCTCGATGTTTTTCAGGAAGAACTCATACGGATCCATCTTGAGCTGGGCGGCCAGATCATCCAGAGCACACATCGTGAGCACCGCCGCTTGCGGATGATTCGGCGCCCGCCAGGCCCGCGCCGGTCCGATGTTGTTGCGAATGGCCGTGTGCTCCTTCCGCTGGTTTGGGATTGAGAAGCAATACGGAATCGGCGGCATGCCTCCGCCACCCGGACCGCCCGTTCCCCAGGATTGCGATTGCCAGACGACCAGCGTACCGTCTTTCTTCGCGCCGACTTTCACACGTGCATACGCGGACGGCCGCGCTCCCGCAACCTTGAGTTCCGAGTCACGCTCCAGCATCATCCGCACCGGCTTGCCGTCGGCCTTCTTCGAGAGCTCGGCCGTGACGATCCCCCAGCGATCCGGCCCAAACTTGCTGCCGAATCCACCGCCTACGTGGTCCTGGTGCACGCGGATGTTCGCCGCAGGAACTTTCAGCGGCTCCGCCATCTGCCCGGCAATGCCCGACACGTTTTGTGTCGACATGTGCACGAAGAGGTGGTCGGCATCGGTCCACTCTGAAGTCGAACCATGGGCCTCCATGCAGCAGTGGGTGATGACGGGAGCGCCGTAAAGCCCCTCGGCGACTGCGTCGCATTCCGCAAACGCCTTTTCGCCATCAGCCTGCGTCTGGCTGGCCGCTTTCACGTAATTGGACTTAGTGGTCTTGCCAGCGGCTTCGGGATGCACGGTGGCCTTCTGTACCGCTTCGATGATGCTGGCGGGGACCCCTTCTTCCTTGGCCTCCTTAACGTCCTGGTCGGTGGGTGTAAAGCTGATGCCGTATTCCTGGATCATAGAGATGATCTGGCGCTCGGGGACCTGGTTGTCGAGCATGTCGCCGAGGTCATCGATGCTGAGCGGGCCCTGGCTTTCGCCGGCGCCGGCTGGCGGTTCGGCGTCGCTGACCAGATGCGGAAGCTTCTCGTACTGCACCTGAATGGCGCGGGCCGCATCTTCGGCCGTTGCCTCATCCACCGCCGCTACTGCGACCACTTCGTCCCCCGCCCAGTGAATGGTCGAACCGGCTTTCTGCACGATCTGGATACTCTTAACACCCGGCATCTTTTCGGCCGCACTGATGTCAATACTGACGACTTTGCAATGCGCATAGGGGGCACGCAGCATTTTTCCGAACAGCAGTCCCGGACGCTTTACGTCGTAGGTGTAGCGTGCCTGCCCCGAGACTTTGTCCGGTGAGTCCACGCGTAGAGTCCGCTTTCCGATCAGCGTGCGGTGCTCGGCATCGGGCCATTTATAGTCAGGCATCGCTTTACGCTCCCTTCCGCGCGACTTGCGCGACCGCGCCGCGAATTCCCGCATAGGTACCGCAGCGGCACAGGTTCCCGCTCAGTTCGTGCAGAATGTCTTCCGGAGTCGGATCGGGATGCCTGTCGAGCAGGGCCTTGCAAGCCACGACAAAGCCCGGGGTGCAGAACCCGCATTGCGAAGCGTCGTTGTCCACAAATGCCTGCTGAATCGGATGCAGCTTGCCTTGATCCATCAGAGCTTCGACCGTCGTGATCTTCTTTCCTTGTGCCTCGATTGCCAGAACGGAGCAAGCATAGACGGCGCGGTCGTCGACTAGCACGGTGCAGGCCCCGCACTCCGCACGATCGCAAACCCGCTTCGCGCCCGTGATGTCGAAGTTGTCGCGCAGCGCATCGAGCAGTGTTACTCGCGGCTCGAGGCTGGCCTTGAGCACCTTGCCGTTCACGTTGAGTTGCAAGGGAACTTTGCCCGGGCCGTGCACCGGCACGTCTGCGCCCCCTGCCATCACAACATTCGGAGCGGTTATCACCGGAACCGCCGCGGCGATCGTTGAGATCTTCAGGAACTCACGGCGCGAAACTCCGCTGTCGGTCTCATTCTTGTCTGGGGGATTCTTTCGGCGAGATTCTTCGTCGTGCATCCCTGTCCTCCGAGTGACGGGAAGGCACCGGCCGCCACCACCGGGTTGGGCCTGCCATCTCGTTTCGAGGGAGGCTTTGGAAAGAGGTTTACGCCGCGTCTACAGGTTTGAACGGGAGAAATACCGCAGGGTTCGGAGTATACAACTTTTGCGACCGATCGTGCGCCCGTCTGGATCGACGAAGCAGCGCACCAAAAGAAAGCCGGCGCCCACCCGGGCACCGGCAATCACTTCACCTTGCAGACCGTTCCTATTTCTTCATCCCGCGAATGTACTTCACCAGGGCATCGATCTGCTCCTTGCTCAGCTTGCCTTCATAGCCGGGCATCGGCTTTTTGCCCTTTTCAATCGCGCCTGTGAGGTCGGCATCCGACAGCTTTTGCACTTCGTCGGAAGCAAGATCCTTCACCTTCATGGCTTTGCCGGGTCCAGTGTCGCCCTTGCCGTCAGCCCCATGGCAGGAGGCACACTTCGCCTTGTAGTCCGCAGCCGCATCAGCCGCAAACGTCCAGGTGGAACATGCGAACGCTACCGCCAGCACAACAATACAGGTCCGGAAGATGCTCTTCATGCTTTCGTCTCCTGATCCATTGAAGAGGGCACAGAACACACCCTCCCTGGCACTTCTTCGCACACCATTGACCATATCCATCCCTCACCCTATGCGCTTGAAGTGTAAGGAAATACCTCACAGTCGGCAAGCGGACGATCTTCCAGGGGTCGGGTCAAAAAACGCGAGCCGCGGGTGAGAACCCACAAATTCGGTGCCGAAGACGGATCGCACTGTTTTTCGGAAGATGCCGCTAAGTCTTTGAAAACGAATTGTGCTGAGACCCTGCCCCGAACCTGACGGTTTTGGCACCTTGGCTGCGATTCCAGAGCCAAGCGCTTTGGAGTCGCCGCTTTTGGAACCGACGTTGATGGTCATCGGCTTGAATCACCGGACCGCTCCGGTGGCTGTCCGAGAGCGCTTCTGGATTAGCGAAAACCGCCGCAGTAAAGCCCTCTCCCGGCTCATCCTCGCCGAAGGCGTCGAAGAAATCCTTGTGCTCGCCACCTGCAATCGGAGCGAGTTCCTGGTCTGGGCGAACGATGCGAGCTTGGCCGCAAACTCCGTGCTGCGATTCCTATCAGCCGATTACGGATTGAAGCTTGGTGAGTGGAGACATTTCTATCGCCTGCTCGATGACGCGGCTTTGATCCATATTTTCCGTGTCGCCTCCGGCCTGGATTCGTGGGTCGTGGGAGAGCCTCAGATCGTCGCGCAAATGAAGGCTGCCTGGCAACTGGCCCAGGATGCCGGCAGCACGGGACGTTTTCTCGACGCGGTGATGCAAAAAGCTCTCACCCTTTCTAAGCGCGCTCACAGCGAGACCGAGATCGGTAATGGCGCGGTCAGCGTACCCACCGCGGCTGTGGAGCTAGCGCGCCAAGCTCTCGGCACCCTGCCCGACAAGAACGTGCTCGTGCTGGGGGCGGGCAAAATGAGCGAGCTGTCGGCGCACTATCTGGCGTCGCAGGGCACCAAGTCGATTTGTGTGGTCAATCGCACCTACGAACACGCCCTCGAACTGGCCGCAAGTCTCGGCGGTACGGTGGCTCGTTTCGAAGATCGTTTCCAGAAAATGTCCGGAGCGGATCTCATCATCAGTTCAGCGACGTGTCCATACACAATCCTGAATGCGAAAGACGCCGGGCTGATCATGAAGCAACGGCCCTCGCGACCACTTGTGATCGTTGATATCGCGATGCCGCGCAATATCGACCCGGCGGTGCGCGACATCCCGGGGATTTTTCTCTACTACCTCGACAACCTCGAGAAGGTCGTTCAGCACAGTTCCGGAAAGAGGGAAGCGGCTGCGATCGTGGGGCGCAGGCTCGTGGAGGAGGAAGCCAGCGGCTTTCGCTGCCGGTTGCTGGCCGAACGGATCGTGCCTACAATCGTTGCCCTGCGCAGTCGCCTTGACGAGATTTGCCGGCAGGAACTGGAGTCCTTTAAAGAAGAGTGCGGGCCGTTCTCGAAAGATGAGGACGCATTGCTGTCCGATGTGACAGGTCGCATTACTCGTAAAATTTCTGGTTCGCTGGCCCGTGAACTCCCCGTGAACTCAAGGACCTTCCAGAAAAGAGTGAGCAAGCGCGGACGACAGTTGCAGTCCAGCGCTTGTTCCAACTCGAAACGCCTGAAAAGGCGACTGCCGGCGCCAATTCCGATCTCTCTCCGACGCCCCGTTGATGCCCTCCCATCGAAGGCGTCACCGGGAGACTCGTTTCGGGTCTCCCATGCTTTCTGTTTCTGATCAGTCCCGATCAGAAAGATAAGCTCAAGTTCCTGAAAGGCGGTTCATCTGCGGCTCTCGCTCAGTGGCATGTCGATCGTTTTGCTTATTTCGCGGCCGCTGCAAAGCTTTCAAAGCCAACTTATTAGATCGTGTCTCTGCCCCATTCTCGAATCCTCCCACTTGCTCTTCCGCTCAGCAGAGCGCTGTGCGGAGAGCACCGCCTCGCTGCAACTCCACGCTGCGGTTTAAAATCAACTGCAGCCTGCTTTGCTCGAAAGGACCCGGATGGCCGCCACCGTTCTGGACGGCACCAAGATCGCCGCAGGAATTCGTGCCGAAGTTGCAACTGAAGTGAAGTCCCTTGCCGGGTCTGGCGTTCGTCCCGGCTTGGCGGTTATTCTCGCGGGCAACAATCCGGCATCCGAGATTTAAGTTCGCGGGAAAGTAAGAAGCAGCGAAGAAGTTGGCATCTACAGCGAAAAACATACCCCCTCCCAAACTGCGAGTACCCGGGAACTGCTCGACCTGGTCGAACGGCTCAATGCGCGCGACGACATTGACGGCATCCTCGTTCAACTTCCCCTTCCGCCCCAGGTGGATTCCAAACAAGTCCTGATGGCGGTCGACCCCGCCAAAGATGTGGACGGCTTCCACCCGATGAACGTGGGTTTCCTGTCCACGCAAAGGCCGGGGCTGGTGCCCTGCACTCCGGGTGGCATCATGGAGATCCTGCGCCGCTCGAACATCCCGGTTGCGGGGCAGGAAGCGGTTGTCGTCGGACGCAGCGACATCGTTGGCAAACCGATGGCAATGCTCCTTCTCAACGGGAACGCCACCGTGACCGTTTGTCACTCGAAAACACGCGATCTGCCCGCCGTGTGCCGTCGCGCTGACATTTTGGTCGCGGCCATTGGGCGCGCCGGCATGATCACCACCGACTTCGTTCGCCCGGGCGCCACCGTAATCGACGTCGGCATGAACAAAATTACCGATTACGGCGAGTTCCATCGTTTCTTCAAAGGGAATGAGAAGAGAGAGCAAGCTTTCGCGAAAAACGGATCCACCCTCATCGGAGACGTGGACCCCGCCGTCTTTGAAATCGCCGGCGCATACACGCCTGTTCCGGGGGGCGTGGGACCGCTCACCATCGCGATGCTGATGGCCAACACAGTCCGGGCGGCGAAATTGCGCCGCGGTGCAGCGATCTCAGTTGCCTGACCGGCTCCCCACCGCTCACTCCTAACAAAAGCCCGTGCAGCCGTGTTACTCAGGCAAGAAGGGGGCTGAAAACCGCCCTTCTTTTCTTCCGCCGCGCTGCTTGGTCAACTGGATGGGGATAGTGCTCAGTTAGCAAACTTGCCCGCTTCGTCCTTGGCGTTGTGTTGCAGCTTCGGCAGTTCTGGAACCGAGATCATAGCCTCTGTCGCCCGATCCATCTCGAAATAGGTCCTTTTCTTCGCGCAGCTCGAAATGCCTGCCACCTCTTCCTCCTCGGGCGTCAGCGGGGACGCTTCCAGCGCAACTGTTCCCTGGCTCGCGAATCCTAGCACGCGAAAGTTGAACGCACACTCGCGCTGATACAGCCTTGCCAGCAAGTGCGCAAAGTCCGGCTGCTGAAAAGTCCCGTTGCGGCTGTCGTAGATCAGTACCGAATGGGTCACGCCCGGCTGCTCGTACTGCCACTCCGTCAACTCGGCCAGCAGCCGCCGGCTGTCACTCGACCAGTCGATCAGGCGCAGGGAATTGCCTGTCTCGACGTCGGCTGGCTCTTGTAGAAAGCGGAGCTTGAAATCCCCCGCCTCACTGCTCACATAGAGGCGCGAATTGTTGATGCAGAGCGGTCCGCCATACCCGCTGGGCCGCTGTGGATAGATTGCGCTCGCCTCTACCTCAGCGTACGCCCGATGCTTTCCGTCGGGCGCCACCAGCACATCCCCCTTGACCGTGCGCGAGGCCAGAGGAGGCTTGTCTCCGCACGTCACGAGCGTCGCATCGCCGGGCTTAGGAGCATTCTCCGGCGCATTCAGTGCTCCAGCGGTCTGTGCGAACGCATTCCCGCCCAACAAAAACGCAAGCGTACTAGCCGCGAGTCTCGTTTTCTTCGAGAACACGGCCCGATTGTAGATCACCCGACGGGCCGGCGTCAGCGTCACACACCGTAAGGAGAATCTGCTCCTAAACTCCCGTTGCATCACCCTCGGCTTTCGCTTTACCATCGCCTTACCGTGGCCACGCTCCGGAACACTCCTCAGCTGAACAGCCGCCTGGTGTCTGCCGCGCCAGTCGAAGACGACTCTTCATTTGAACTGAAGCTTCGCCCCCAGCGGCTCGCGGAATTCATCGGGCAGGACAAAGTCAAAGAGAACCTCGCCGTCGCCATTGAAGCCGCCCGTTCCCGGGGCGAGGCAATGGATCACGTTCTCCTCTACGGCCCCCCTGGCCTCGGCAAGACCACCCTCGCCAACATCATCGCGAACGAGCTGGGCGTCAGCTTCCAGCAGACCTCCGGCCCGACCCTCCAGATCAAAGGGGACCTCACTGCCATCCTCACAAACCTGCAGGGGCGACAGGTTCTGTTTATCGATGAGGTTCACCGACTGCAGCCTGCTCTCGAAGAAATCCTGTATTCAGCGCTCGAAGATTACAAACTCGACATCATCATCGGCCAGGGCCCCTCGGCACGGACCCACACGATGGACGTGCAACCCTTCACCTTCGTTGGCGCGACCACCCGCGCCGGGTTGCTCTCGGCGCCGCTGCGCTCCCGCTTCGGTATCATGCTGCGGCTGGAGTTTTATACCGACAAGGACCTCCGCATCATCGTCGAGCGCTCGGCGGAAATCCTCGGCGTCGCCATCGACGACGAAGGTGCTAACGAGATTGCCAGTCGCTCCCGTGGAACACCTCGCATTGCCAACCGCCTGCTGCGCCGCGTCCGTGATTACGCCCAGGTCCGCGGTGGAGGCAAGATCGACAAGCAAACCGCGCAGGCTGCGCTGCAGATGCTGGAAGTCGATCGCCATGGCTTCGACGAGGTCGACCGCAAACTGCTTCTCACGATCATCGAGAAGTATCAGGGCGGTCCAGTCGGCGTGAACACGCTGGCTGCAGCCCTGGCCGAAGAACCCGATGCAATCGAAGAGATCTACGAGCCGTTCTTGATCCAGATCGGCTTTCTCAACCGCACTCCTCGGGGCCGGGTTGCCACCATGCTCGCCTACGAGCACTTCGGAATTACCCCCACGCGCCGGCAGACCAGCCTTTTTTAAGGGACGCTTCGACAGCGACCTCGGCCTGCGCACTTACTCCTCTTTGGGATGTCACTGCGATGGTGTATCGTGCAGAGTTCATCCTGTGGGGGGCAGGATGGCGCGAGTTAATTCCCGTTCGGGGCCGGCTTTGGTGCACAGGGTTCGGTTATCCATCCTTATTGTTGTTTGGCTGGCCCGCTGCAGCATCGCGCTCACGAGTCCCCATTCGGCCCACGCCCAGGTTGTTTACCCCACAGAACACCAGAATCCTCCTTCGCAGGAACCAGAATCCCGAGCAGAAAGCGAACTGGGACCTCCGGCCATAGTCATTCCACGGCTTTCGCGCGCCCCCTCGCTCGAGGACTTTGCTCTCATGAAACCGGAAGGCGAAGTGGCGCGCCAGATGACCCGCGTTTCCGGATTCGTCCAGCGCGATCCTCACGACGGTGAGCCGGTCTCTCAGAAAACTGAGGCTTATCTCGGGTACGACGAAAAGCACTTGTACGTCGTCTTTGTCTGCTTCGATGAACCCGGGAAAGTTCGTGCCCACCAGGCGCGACGGAAAGACGTCCTCGATGACGATACAGTCGAGGTCATGCTCGACACCTTCCACGATCGGCGCCGCGCCTATGCCTTTCAGGTCAATCCGCTGGGCGTGCAATGGGACGCCATCTGGACCGAAGCTCCGCACGAGGACGTCGGTGGGAACTTCGATACATCCTGGGACACGCTCTGGTACTCGCGCGGTCAGCTCACACCCGAAGGCTACATCGTCTGGATTGCGATACCTTTTAAGAGTCTTCGCTTCCGTCCTACCAGCGAGCAGTCCTGGGGAATCATTCTCTATCGCGGGATAGTGCGCGAGAACGAAAATGCCTTCTGGCCCCAGGTCTCCCAGCGCTTCGAAGGCAGACTCGGACAAGCCGCCGCACTCACAGGGCTGGAGGGCCTTTCTCCCGGGCGCAACATCCAGATCATCCCCTACGGCCTGCTGAATTCCTTCCGCGACCTCGACGCCCGCGATCCCAACGATCCCCATTTCGAAAATCGCGCCATCGGTGGAACTTTCGGCCTCGATTCCAAGATCGTGCTCAACGACAGCCTGGTTTTGGACCTGACCGCCAACCCCGATTTCAGCCAGGTGGAATCGGACGAGCCGCAAGTCACCGTCAATCAGCGGTTCGCGGTCTATTTTCCCGAGAAGCGGCCCTTTTTTATTGAGAACGCCGACTTCTTCCGCACACCTATCGATCTGTTCTTTACGCGGCAGATCGTAAATCCCAGCTATGGCGCTCGGCTGACTGGCAAGATCGGGCATTACTCCCTGGGATTGCTGACCGCCGACGATCGCGCTCCCGGCCTTACCGTAGCTCCCTCCGATCCCCTCGCAGGCAGCAGACAATACTTCACCATCGCCCGCGTGGCTCGCGATCTGTGGAACCAGTCCAGCATCGGCGCCATCTTCACCGACGAGGAGTATCCGGCAGCGAGTGGGTTCAACCGCATCGGCGGGCTCGACGGGCGCATCAAGTTCACGCCCACTTGGACCGCCACCCTGCAATCGGTCGTGAGCTCCACGCAAATTCCCGGTCTTGCTTATCAGGCCGGCCCTGCTTCACTGCTCGACACCACCTTCTCCGGTGTTCACACCAACTACGAGGGCACTTACAAGGACATCAGCCGGGGATTCATGACTCTGCCTGGCTTTGTAAACCGCGTGGATATTCGCGACTTCTCGAATCAGTTCGACTACCGCTTCCGCCCCAGCAGTGGGCCGTTGCTGGCCTGGGGTCCCTCCATGCACACCGACTGGGTTTGGGGACACGATGGGACCCGCCTTGACCTGCTCACCGATCCCTCTCTGATATTTCGCTTCAAGGGACAAAGCTTTCTCACCATCTACCCCTACACTGACTTCCACGAGCAGCTTCGCCCAGTGGACTACTCCTCGCTCGCAGCCAACCGGGACTATCACGAGCACAACAGCACGCTGCTGCTCGGTACCAGCTTCCTGAAGTGGCTGGTCCTGCAGGGCTATTACACATGGGGGAATGGCGTGAACTTCGTTCCGCCCGTGGCTTCCACTCCGTTGGCCTGCCCGGGAATACCCTCGGTCTTCTCGACCAACTGCCCGCCGTTCCTTGCGCGCTCTGACAACGCGGGAGCGACCGTCTCCGTCCGCCCGACCTCCGCCATCCGCATCGACAATACGTACCTGTTCTCCCGCTTGCGCGACCGGGAATCGAACCTGGCCATTTTCAACAATCACATCATTCGCACAAAGTGGAACTGGCAGCTCACTCGCGAACTCTCGGTGCGCATGATCCTGCAGTACACGGCCACCCTGGCCAACCCTGCGTTCACCTCACTGCCCACCACCAAGCAACTAAATGGCGATTTCCTGATCACCTATCTCGTTCACCCGGGAACCGCGGTCTACGTGGGATACAACACCGATTTCCAGAACATCGACCCTGCACTGCATCTGGCACCCGCCGGCGGACTACTTCGCACCCGCGACCACCTCATCAACGACGGCCGCCTTTTCTTTGTAAAAGTCTCCTACCTGTTCCGGTTCTGAACCGTTCGTCAGGGCTGGCTGAATGCCGAGTGCTGATTGCTGGCCGCTGATCTTCCGTTTCTCGCTACAATGTCTGGCGATGATTGCTCATCTGCGCGGCAGGTTGCTCGTCAAACACCCGAACCAGGCAATTGTGGAAACGGGCGGGGTTGGTTACGACGTGACGATCAGCGTGCCTACTTTTTCAGGCCTGCCCGCGGCGGGTAGCGAGGTCGCGCTTCACATCCATACCCATGTTCGCGAAGACCAACTCGCTCTGTACGGCTTCTTGCAGCCGAGCGAGAAGGTTCTTTTCGAGAAACTCCTGACCGTCAGTGGAATCGGTCCCAAGCTCGCGATCACGATTCTCAGTGGCATGCCCGCCGAGGAGATGACCGGGGCCATTCGCGGCAACGACGTAGCCCGACTTACACGCATTCCCGGTATCGGACGGAAAACTGCCGAGCGCATGGTGCTGGAGCTGCGCGATAAACTGCCGCCAGCCGCCGCCGGGCAGGCCGTCGAGCTCCCCGAGGTCTCTCCGATCGAAGAGGACGTGCTCTCCGCCCTGGTCAACCTGGGGTATCAACGCGCAGCCGCTGAGAAGAGCGTGGCCGCAGCCGCTAAAGTCGTCAAGACGCCTGCGTTCGATGCGCTGTTTCGAGAAGCGCTTTCCGGATTATCGAAGGGATAGTGAACTAGCTCGAACTAGTGCCCAATGAACTTCAAATAGAGGTCCCGGTCTGACTTGCAAGCCTCGGCCATTTCTTTCACCTTCTGCCAGGCCTCGCTTTGCGATTCATCCTTCGCTCGGTCTTTCACCCGCTCCCACTCTGCCAGAAATGTCTCTGCCTGGAGATGATTGAATACCGTCTTGCCAAAGGGATCGATCCCCCGCAACATGGGAAACGACTGGTCATCGCCGATGGGGATGATCCCGTGCAGGATCACCCACTCTCCGTGCTCCCCCAGGTCGTCTTCCAGCTTCACTACCAAGGACATCGGGAACTCCTGCCTGCAGTTCCGACGGAATGTATCAGGTGCAGACAAATTCTCCAAGCCGCGGATTTTCATGCATTCTTCTGCATATCAGACTCGTTCCTCCACCTTTCGAGGACCTCGCATTTGTAATGTTCTTGCGACCGAATTCCAAGCTTGCTACGTTGTGGCTTCTGCAATTTGCAGCGATCCCGTTTGACCAAAAACACACATGGAATTAATGACGGAGCCGAAGCCTAGTTCCTTACCCATCCCGTCCCACCAAGCTCCCTCGATGTCGAGCACCACGATTTTTCATCTTCGGCTCGAGCTGCGGCCAGCAGGCACGCAAAGCAAAGGGCTAGCAAGAGTGACTTCATCTCCAACCTCTAAATAAGGGGACGCTTCGGGGGGACGGGCTCTTTCCAGGGAAGCAA
>Ga0318533_10000345_pt1 | contig 18118 bp, 14 predicted proteins | sample GRESIP053b4f27_FD_203675 | JGI IMG/M metagenome (GOLD analysis project Ga0318533, IMG submission 203675) | Tropical soil microbial communities from Luquillo Experimental Forest, Puerto Rico - GRE.SIPMG.053b4f27 | ecosystem: Environmental > Terrestrial > Soil > Tropical forest > Bulk soil...
ATCTCGTGCGATTGTCGCCCCGCCGCAGATCGTCGTCGTCCGGCACTTCGACGAGGAGCTGAAGCGCCTCGTGCCGCTGAAGTGCGTTAAGCGCCGCCAACAGTCAGCCGGTCAGACATGTTCACGAGGGCTGATTCGCTTCTGCTGGCCGGCTGCGCCGCTGATGCCGGCTGAGCGCGCGATCGCCACGCCCGTAAGGGCGATCGCCGCGACGATCGCGAAGACTCGCAAGGATCGCCACACTGCCCCTCCTTTCGTCGGGTTTGGCCCGTGGAGTGCGAGTGTCGCGCCGCCCCGGGGTGAGCTTGACGTTATAATCCCTTGACCAAATCCACTATGTCCCAAGGTTCGCCGAGCTCGGCCAAAGCCTCGGATCGCGCAGTGCTCGTCGTTGAGGACGATGTGTCCGTGCGCCGCCCGCTGGTGAAGTTCCTCGAGATGCATGGCTTCACCGTCACGACCGCGGAAGCAGCCGACGAAGGGCTCGATGCGTTGAAGAAGCAGAAGTTTACGGCCGCGGTCGTCGACCTGAGGCTCAAGCGCGGATCAGGCCGCGACGTGGTCGTATCAGCGCCGGCGGACATTCCTGTCATCATCTTTTCCGGCGTGCCGTCAGAGTCGGGTGAGCTCGAGCGGTTGCGCCCGAAGACCCGACTCATCGAGAAGCCGTATTCGCTCGTCCTTCTTGTGGAAACGCTTGAGGAAATGCTGTCAGACGCTGCCGGCCTTCCGTCACAGAATCTCCATTCCGAGCGCGGATAGCGCCAGCTCGGTGCCAAGCTGCGCCGTGGCGTTCTGCACGTCGAGCGTCGGATTCACCTCCACCAGGTCCAATGCCGCCAGGAGCTTTGAGTCGGCGACGATCTCCATCACCATGTGAGCCTCACGATAGTCGAGGCCGCCCTTCACCGGCGTGCCCACGCCCGGCGCGATGAGGGGATCACAAACGTCCATATCGAACGAGACATGAATGCCTGCCGTCCCCTTGCCAGCAACAGCCACGGCCTGCTCCACGATTGACGCGATGCCCTGGCGGTCGATGTCTTTCATGGTAAAGACGTGAACCCGCGAATCCCGGACGGCGATCTTCTCGCGATCATCGAGGTTGCGAACGCCGATGATGGCGGTGTGCTCCGGCAGGACCTTCGGCGTAAAGCCGCCAATCCTGGACAGCTCAGCCGGCTCGTCGCCTAAGAGCGCCGCGAGCGGCATGCCGTGGACGTTGCCTGAGAGGGAGGTCGCGGGTGTATTCATGTCTCCGTGGGCGTCGACCCACAGCAGGCCGATGGGCAGGGTTTGGTTCCGTTTCGCCCACTCGGCCGACCCGGCCACCGACCCGGCTGCGAGGCTGTGGTCGCCGCCCAAGACGAGCGGCATAGCGCCCTCCTCGAGCGAGGCGAGCGACATCTGGTAGAGCTTCTGACAGACCTTCGCGATGTCGCCGATGTACTTCTTTCGCTCGTCGCGCTGCCTCTGTGTTTCAGGAATGGGCGCGACAAGGTCGCCCTTGTCGACGATCGTGTAGCCAAGCGCGGCGAGACGGTCGCCGAGACCTGCAATGCGAAAAGCAGACGGCCCCATGTCGACGCCGCGGCGGCCACCGCCGAGGTCCAAAGGGACACCGATAATGTGGACGGGACGCTTCACCGTGTGAGCCACGCCGCCACGGCCCCGCCCGTCGATCGTCCGTCGGCGACGCAGTCGGGAATGCCTACCACGCGAAATCCGCTGCCCGTGACGAACACGCCGGGATGCCGCGAGAGCGCGAGGTCGATCTCAGTCATTCGCGCGCCGTGACCTACTTCATGCTGCGCGTTGGCGCGCTCCCAGCGATAGACGCGCGCGAAAAGCGGGTCGTGCGCGATGCCGAGCAACGGGTGTAAGTCGGCGAGCGACCGGGTAACCAGCTCTTCATCTGTGCGCTCGAGTGCCGACGGGTCCCGGGCGCCCCCGACGAATGTTCGGACCAGCACACGCCCCTCGGGCGCCCGCCCCGGCCACTTCGACGAGAGCCAGGAACCGCCGAAAATGCCCATCCGCTCGGTGCGGGGCACGACGAAACCGGATCCATTCAGCGGATGCGAAACCGCCTCGCGGGTGAACGCGAACGCGACGGTGGCCACCGATGTGTACGGCGTCGCTCCGCACAAGCGCGACAGGTTGTTGTCCCGCTCGTGAAGAAGCGCGCCGGCCACGAACGCCGGAACCGCAAGAACGACGGCGCGCGAAGTCCATGTATCGCCGCACGCGGTCCGTACCGAAAAGGGCCCACGCCCGTCGATGCTCGTGACTCTGGTGTTTGTACGGACGGCCGAAGGGCCCAGACTTCTGACAAGTCCGCACACCAGGTCGCTCAAGCCGCCGCGCAGCGACTGAAAGGCGCCGCCAGCTTGCTTCGGCGATCGAGCTTCGAGGCTCCCGCGGTGACCATCGACGCGTCGGGTTTGCCGGAACGCGCGCAGCAAGCTGCCGTGCCGCCGCTCGGCCTCGCGGAACCGAGGGAAGAGGCTCTTGAGCGAGAGGCGATCGACATCGCCCGCGTGGATGCCGGCCAGGAGCGGGTCTGCGAGGTATTCGGTTGCTTCGCGCCCGAAACGCCGCGTGATGAACGATCCGATCGACTCGTCTTCCTCGTCCTGCCGCGGCGGAACGAGCAGCTCCGCGGCCATCCGAACCTTTCCGCGCCATGAAAACAATTGAGATCGCAGGAAGGGGCCGGCGCGTGTGGGGATGCCGAGCACCGATGCCTCGGGCAGCGGATGCAGCCGGCCGGCCCGCACGATGTACGCAACGCGGGGAGGTTTTGTGACGATGAGCTGGTCGCCGAGACCGATCTCGTGGCAGAGCGTGATAGCCGCCGGCTTCTGGATGAGCAGCGCGTCTGGACCGGCGTCGATGGTGAAGCCGTCGATCTGCTCACTGAGAATCACACCCCCCGGGCGAGGAGCCGCGTCGAGCACGACAAACGACGCGCCCCGTCGCGACAACTCGTACGCGCTGGCAAGTCCTGCGATGCCGGCGCCGACGACGACTACGTCAACGGTCATGAACAACCAACCTATCAGATAACCAGGTTCACAGGCGAGAGCGAGCGAGCTCCTCCAGCAGCGAAATGAACGTGGGGGAGGTGTTCAGCGACTCGGTGCGACGAAAGGACGTCGCGAACTCGCGCGCAGTCCGGGCTGCTTGGATGTCGATGTCGAACAGCACCTCCGTGTGGTCGCACACGAAGCCAATCGGCACCACGAGAAACTTGCGGCAGCCGTTGCCCGACTCGTCGTCGATGACCTTTTCGATCTCGGGGCCAATCCAGGGCTCGGGCGTTCGGCCCGCGCTCTGAAACGCTTGCCGATATCGCGTCACGCCGGCACGCTCCGCGACGAGGCGGGCAGTGGTGTGGACCTCGTCGGCATAGTGATCTCCCGCTTCGATGACCCGAACCGGAAGCGAATGTGCCGTAAAGATCACGAGCTCGTCCGGTCTGGGCTCGGCAGCGCGCACGCGCTCGGCAAACGCCTCGACCAGCGTCGGGTGCGCATGGAAGGACTGGACCGCCTCGAGCTCCACGCCGGCCGGCAGCGTGCTCGTGGCGGCGTCGATGTACTTTTGGACGCTCAGCGTCGAGAATTGGGGCGCCATCGGGACGCCGATGACGCGTTCCGCTCCGGCGCTTCCGAGCTCGAGGAGCGCGTCCCTGATGAACGGCTTCCAGTTTCTCATCCCAACCGCGACTGGAACGTTCGGGCCGAGCCGATTGCGAAGCGCGGCCGCTTGCGCCAGGGTAATGTCGGTCAGCGGCGAGCGGCCGCCAATGGCGAGGTAGTTGTGGCGCATTTCTTCGATGAGTTCCATGGAAGGCGGGCGTCCGCCGCGCACCAGTTGCAAGTACTCGGGCATCTGGTCGATCGAAGATGGGGTCCCATGCGCCATCAACAGAACGCCGCTTCGCTTAGGCATGCGTCTTCTGATGCACGTACCGCGCGAGCGCTTGGACGTGTTCGAGCGGCGTGGTCGGCAGAATGCCATGACCGAGATTGAAGACGTGTCCGGCCCGCCCGCTCGCACGCGCCAGCACATCGTCGGTCGCGGCAAAGATGCGATCGAGCGGACCGAGAAGGAGCGTCGGATCCAAATTCCCCTGGATGCCGCGATCATGTCCGATCCGCATCCAAGCTTCGTCGAGATGGATCCGCCAGTCAGCGCCGATGACGTCGCCGCCGGCCGCGCGCAAATCTGCGAGGATCGCCGATGTGCCGACGCCGAAATGAATCGCCGGCACGCCGGTGGAGGCGACGCGCTCGAAGATGCGCCGCGTGTGCGGCAGGATGAACTCGCGGTAGTCGGTGGAGTTGAGCGCGCCCACCCACGAGTCGAAGACCTGCACGGCGTCGACGCCCGCTTCGACTTGCGCGACGAGGTAGTCGCCGACGATGTCGGCGATGAGATCGCAGAAGCGGTGCCAGGCCGCCGCAGCGCCGTACATCAGTGCTTTGGTGTGAGCGAACGCGCTCGAGTGCCCGCCTTCGACGGCATACGACGCGAGCGTGAATGGCGCGCCGGCAAATCCGATCAACGGGATTCTGCCGCCCAGCTCCAGCTTGATTTGCCGAATCGCCTGGAGAACGTACGCAAGCGCCTCGCGTGGCTCGAATCGCCTCACGCGACCGAGGGCCGCTTCGTCGCGAAGCGGCTCCTCAATCGCCGGACCTTCGCCTTTGACGAAGTCGAAGCGCATCCCCATCGGCTCGAGCGGTAGCAACAAATCTGAAAAGAGGATGGCGGCATCGACCTCGATGCGCCGGACGGGCTGAAGTGTCACTTCCGTCGCAAGATCGGGCGTTCGACAAATCTCTAGAAGGCTGTGGCGCTCGCGAAGTCGGCGGTATTCGGCCATGTACCGCCCGGCCTGCCGCATGAACCAGACCGGCGTGGCGTCTACAGATTCTCGCCGGCAAGCCTTGAGAAACCGACCGCCGGAGTCCCTCAGTGAAACACCCGGGGCGTCAGGAGAGTTCGCGCGAGGCCGATCAGATCCTCGAGCCAGAGCGGCTTGTACAGGAGCTCAGCGCCAAGCGCCCGCAACTGGCTGGCGATCTCGTCCTCGAGGAAATAGTCGCCGGTCACGATGGCGACTGGCGTCAAGCGTTGTGCGTCCCGTTCGCGGAGCTGGCGCAGGAATCCCAAACCGTCGACGAGCGGCATTCGAAGATCGAGGATAATCGCGTCCGGCTGACTGTCGCGAGCTTCCCGCAGTCCCGCCTCGGCGCTGTTGGCCGTGTGAACTTGATACCCTTCCAGACGAAGCCCTCGTGCAAATGTCTGCGTCACGCCTTCATCGTCATCGACGATGAGAATGCGCTGACCCGTTGCTTCGCTTATTTCATCTCCAGAGGACATAGGCCCTCTGTATATTCTAACCGACCGAACGGCTTTCGTGACCTCTTCGCTGAGCCAAGGCTTGACAGATTCATGCTAAACTCTACGGTTTGATCGACGTGCGTATCCAACCGTTTGGAGGCTCTCGGTGAGCCCAATTCTCGTCCGGCCGGTGCGCGAGCAACTCGAGCACGACCGCGTCATTCGTCAGCTACAAGCCAAATTTCGGCGGAAATATGAGGTTGGCATCAATCCAGCGGGCGAGCTCAACGTTCCGGTTGGCACAGGATCAGCGCCCCTCTATCCCGATGTCGTCCTCATGGCGATGGACCGGGGGCGAAGAGTCCAATGCGTGGTCGAGGTAGAGACCGGAGAATCGGTCAATCACTTGGAAGCTCTGGCGCAGTGGGCGCACCTTTCCCGAACGCGCGTGCCGTTTCATCTGTACGTTCCAGCCGGAATGGTCGACGTGGCTCGACGGCTGTCGGAGGACAACAATATTCACGTCGCCGAGATCTGGAGCTACCACTCGGTCGGCGACCAGATGCGGTTCACGATGGCTTTCCGCAACAAGGAGACGCCGCCGCCGGTGCCGAAGAAGCCCACCGTCCCAAAAGAGCCAAAGGCGGTCGCCGCCACGGGCGGAAATGTCAAGAAAGCGGCGGCCGGGCCGGGCAGGAAGACGGCCGTCAAGAAGCCGATCAAGAAAAAGAAGAAGAAGTAGCTGTTGGCTTTTCTGCGTTTCACTCGCGACAAGCGAGGGTACGAGCACTTCTACCTCGTCGAAGCGACCACGAATCGCCGTGGGAAGACGAAGGCGCGCGTGCTCTACTGGTTTCGAACGCCTCCCGGTGTCAAGGTGGGGCGAGAGCCCTTCGACCCGGACGTCCGTCGCGCCCTCGAACTGCAGAACCCGGGAGTCCACTTCGACTGGCGCAAGATTATCGAGACGCCTATCCCGTCGGCCGATGTCGAGCGGTGGCGCGAACGCCGCCGCCTCGAGCGAACCGAGCAAGCTCGACGCCGTGGAGTCGAGCTCGACGATGTTCAGCGCCCGCAAGAGTCCCGCGATCGTCGCGATTCCAGTCCTCTGGAACACGGCGAAGCCGACGGCGAGGTTCCGAGGCCAACAGGCGGCAGAGACGTCGCTGAACACGGGGCACCGCCCGGCGCGGACCGGTCGGAGACTGCCGAAGCTAGCCTCGGAGACGTTGAAGATGTGCTCGATGAGTTTGGGGGCGCTCGTGACATCGAACCCGGCGAGTCAGGCGATCTTGCGGTCGACGCCGCGGAGCAGCAAGCCGACGCGCTTGCGCCGACAGAAGACTCGCTCGTTTCCACAGCGGCGTCCATCGAACCGGATGAAGTGCTCTCCAACAGCCATGCACCCGACGGCGCCAGGAAGGGCGAGGCGGCGTCCGGGGCGGGTAATGCCCAGCCGGCCTCGATCGGGACCAGTACGCACGAGTTCCGAAGGAGGCGGCGCCGTCGGCGTCGCCACGGTCGCGGTCAAGGTGGCAGCCCGCACCCGCCGGGAGAGTAGCGTATAATTCGCTCCATGGGTTTGAAAATGAAGGGCTTCTGGCCCGCCGGGGTGCTGGTGGTCTTGGCCACGGGGCTGTTGCTGGCCCAGGCACCGGCGCCGAACGCGCCGGCTGCAAAGCCGCAAGAGAACCCCACTTTCAGACTACAGGTCGATCTCGTTACCAACGACATCGTCGTTCGCGACGAGAGGGGGAACTTCGTTTCGGACCTGAAGCAAGGAGAGTTCGAAATCTACGAGGACGGGGTCAAGCAGGACATCGCGTCGATGACCGTGGTCACCGGCGGCAAAGTGAACAACCTGCTCGCGCCGCCTCCGCCGCCGCCCCCGGAAGGCATCATCCTGCCGCCCACGAAACCGCGGAACGATGTGTCGGGGCGTATCTTTCTCTTCTTCGTCGACGATCTCCACCTGCAGTTTCACAACACGGGACGTGTTCGCGAGCTGTTCAAGAGAATCTCCAAAGAGCTTGTGCACGATGGCGACATGTTCGGGATCGTGTCGAGCGGACCGTCGTCAATCGCGGTCGACATGACGTACGACCGATCGCGGCTCGATGAGGCCATCAAGAAGATCGCGGGCAACGAGTTGAAGCCGACCGATATCATCAACGGGCCGTCCGGCGCGGAGGGCCCGAGCGAAGTGCGCTATCGCGCGCACGTCGCATTCTCGACGGTCGACGACGTGCTCAAGAACCTTGAAACCGTTCACAACCGCCGCAAGGCGCTCGTGTACGTGAGCGACGGGTATGACTTCAACCCGTTCCAGGATGCGCGCCTCGGCCTCATGGATCCCAATTCCCCGTTCGCGCAGAACGAGTTCCAGCGCCAGCAGAACCAGGCTGCGGCGCAGAACGGATCGAGCGGCAGTGGGACAACCGATCCATACACGCAGCAGCAAAAGCAGAGCGAGGAGTTCGCCGACGCCGACCTGGCGCGCGAGCTGGGGGATCTCACACGCAACGCGAATCGAGCGAACGTCACGATGTACACGATCGATCCACGCGGGTTGGTCGGCATGGGGGACATCGACGAGCAGGTCGATCCAACGCAGTGGAATGACTTCGTGCGAAAGTCTCAGGACAGCCTTCGTGTCCTTGCCGAAGAGACGGGCGGGATCGCGGTCGTCAATCAGAACGACTTCAGCAAGGCGCTCAAGCGGATCGACGCGGAAACCAGCGATTACTACGTGCTCGGGTACTACTCGAAGAACCCGGACATCATGAAGCGCCGCCGCAAGATCGAGGTCCGCGTGACACGGACCGGTCAGAAGTGGCAGGTCTGGGCGCGCAAGGAGTACGTGCTCAAGGCGCCGCCTGCGGTCACGTCGAACAAGTAACGAGGCCCGAGCCGGCGCCCGTCACGCTCGCCGTGCCTTGTCCGTCCTGAGCGGCGCCTTCTTCATCCGCGCCTCGCCGCGCGCCGGCAATCGAGATGTCCGGAGCGTTCCCGCTTCCCGCATGCGAGCCACGGCTTCTGACAAGTACACCTCGTCGATGTCGGCGCCGATGAAGTTCACGCCGAGCCGCGCGCACGCGACGGCGGTGCTGCCAAGCCCCGTAAACGGATCCATGGCCACGCGAATCCGGCTCAGCCCATGCAGGCGAAGGCACTGCTCTGGAAGCTGAGACGGAAAGGTCGCGGGATGCGGCCGATCACGGTCGCGGCGCTGGATGGTCTCGTAGGGGATGAACCAGGTGTTGCCGCGGCATCGGACGCCGTGCGAGCCGCTCCGCCACCGCGCGATGTTCGACTGATCCTGGTACGGCACGCCGAGAGCGAGCCGGTCCAGCTCGGTTGCGCCGCCCGGGGTGAAGTGGAACACGAACTCGTGGCAGTCGTTGAGGAAGCGGTCGCTGTTGATCGGCTTGTAGTGGCCGACCGCGAGATCGCGTGTGAGCCGGGCGGCAGCGCCCGCCGAGGCGCGATCGATCGCGATGGACTTGATCCAATGAATCACGTTCTGGAGCTTCAAGTGCGCGCGGGCTGCCTGCGCGACGTCGAGGGCCGTCCAGGGGTCGGAAGGCTTGGCGCCGACGTTCAGAAACAGTGACCCGTCCGAGCGCAGCACCCGAGACGCGGCGCCGACCCAGGCATTCGTCCACATGAGGTAGTCCTCACGAGACAGCGTGTCCTGATAACGGCTGTACTGGATGCCGAGATTGTAGGGAGGCGACGTGACGATGACGTCGACGCTGTCCGGCGCGAGCTGCGCGAACACCTTCAAGCAGTCGGCAAGATAGAAGCGTCCGGTCGCGGCGCCCGCAACGACGCTTGCGTGCGGCTTCAGCAGCACTGTCATGGCTGTTTGGTGTTTTCGGTCAGGAAAGACGAGTACGTTAGGGCCGCGCCGCCACCAGCTCAGCGATGCGAGGAGACCTCGCTTCGGTCAGAGCCGGCTAAGACGCTTTTGACGTCAGGGCAATCGGTGAAACGGTCGCGAGCCGGTCGGCCGCAACGGTGTGGTTGCGCCGGTGGCTGTGACTGCCGCACGACTTGCCCTTCTCCTCGATGTAAGTCACTTCGCGGCTCGTTGCTACTTCGCGATAGCGACCCACGACGCAGCCGCAACCGAGCGTAGCGAAGCCGAGAAGTCGAACGAGACTCATGCTGCCTCCGCGCTCCAATCAACGGAACGCATACACCCGGAGTGAGCAATATATGTGCCGCGTTCTGAGAGTCTGAGCTCGGCGTGAATAGACGGCGCCCCAGGCAATGCGTCCGACGAAAAAAATCGCGCCGTCGCACAGTGGACCAGCGCACAGCCAAAAGTGGCATTCAGTTCTTTGGAGGTAGATCCAGAATCACCAATCATCGCCTGCTTGCGAGTGCCCTCACCTGGGCAACGCCGTCTCGCGCGGGTGCGGAGTGAGGATCAATGGCCAAGGCGCTCGCGAAGTACATTTCTGCCGATGACGGATTTGACGTCTGAAGTTTGAGCACACCGGCGTTGATGTAGCCGGACGCATCGCGAGGATTGGCTCGAATCGAGGCTTCGAATGCGGCCTGCGCGCACTCCTGCCGCCCGAGCGCGGCACAGGCGGTACCGAGCAGGCTCTGGGCCCGGGCATGTTCCGGGTGGGCAGCAACGACCCGCTGGGCGTCCGCAATGGCATCTTCGGTTCGTCCGACGAGGTAGAACGCCGTCGCACGGTAGTACCAGGAGTCTGCTCTTTCCGGGAATTTGGAGACTATTTGTCCAGCCAACGCGGCCAGCCCCTGCGCATCGGAGGCGTCAGCCAGGACCGAGGCGAGCTGCTCGGCAGCCCTCGGATCGCTCGGGGCCAGCCGCAGCGCCTGTGCGGCGGTTTCACCCGCCTCTCGCAGATCGCCCAGAACGGCGAGAACCCTCGAGAGCTCCATGCGAACCGCGGCATTGCCGGGCTCGCGTGTGGCCATGGCCTGGAGCCAATCGCGCTCCTGACTTATGAGATTTGCCCCGCCCGCCGCGTCCGATAAGCCAGACAGCGCCGAGGCGTTTCGCGGGTTGAGCGTGGCGGCGCGATAAAACGCGTCGTACGCCGTCGCAAACGCCTGGGCCCGCAGATCCATCGAGCCGCGCGACGTCCACGCGGTGTCGTCGGCGCGCTCGACCGCTTCTCGCACGACCGAAGGCGGGTCGGTTGCGAGCGCTCGAACGGTGACCGCATTGTCGTCGCTCGTTCGGCCGTAGATGCCGCGAGGCGCCGAGTACTCCAGCGCCGTACGGTCATCGGTCTGGGTTGCCGCCCCTGCTGCGAAGCGCGCAAGGTCGGCCGGTCCACCTGCAAAGAGCGACAACAAGGCAAACGCCGCGGTGCCCGTGGCAACCCCCACGCCCGCCAGGGCAGCCTCGACGCGCGGTTGGCGCGTCCCGCCCGCCAGGGCGGCGAGGCGCGAGACGATGTCGCCGGTTTTGGCGCCGATGAGGAGAAGGTCGCCGCCACCGACGAGCCACATCGTGCTCTGCGGAAAGACACTCGTGAACGTCCGCACGATCGATTGCAGGTCCTCGAGCTGGATGTCGTACGTGTGAGCCCACTGGCACATGAGCCCGTCCGGCTTCAGCCGGAATTTCGCGGCCTCGAAGAACTCGCGAGTGAAGAGCGTGGCGACGCCTGCCATCCAGGGGTTGGACGGCTCCGACACGATGACGTCATAGCGCCTCGTCGTGAGCAACAGGTGCGACCGCCCATCGCCGACGATGAGGTGCACCTCCGGCTGCGCCAGCACGTGTCCGTTTTCCGGGTCGAAGAAATGCGAACCGTCGACCACTTCCGGCGAGATTTCGATGACGTCAGCGCGGCGGACCGTGCCCGGCGCGAGCGCGGACCCGGCAGTGACGCCGCTCCCGAGCCCGACGATGGCGACGTCCTTGGCGTGACCATGGAGGAGCACAGGCAGCAGTCCGAGAAGACGCTGAGTCAGCATGTCCCCGCCCGTCGAGGCGTCGACCTTGCCGTCGATAGCCAGTGACCGCGTGCCGGTCAACTCGCGGACGCTGACGGTGCCCGAAGGTCCCTCCTTGTAGTAGTCGAGCGTCCCCGCGCGGAGCACGGCCTCGAGATCGGCCCCCGCCAGATACGGCGCGTACTTGTACGCGCCGCTCGACAGGAGGGAGCGGTCCCAGGGCGGAGTCGCGAGGACTACGGCGAAGGCCGCCGCTGTCAGCAACAGGCTCGTCAGAATAGTCCTTGGGCCTCGGTTCCTAGTCCTTGGTCCGTCCTTGGTCCTTACTCCCAGCGCACCGACGAACACCAACGCTCCGCCGAGGACGGCGGCGAGCGCGGCACCGCGAATCGACTCACGCAGGCCAAACATCGGAATGAGCACGAATCCAGCTGACAAGGCGCCGAAGACGGCGCCGGCCGTGTTCGCGGCGTACACGCGCGCAGCGTTTCGCGCTGAATCGTCCCATGCGCCCGCCACCGCCAACGCCAGCGGGAAGGATGCGCCAAGGGCCACCGTCATCGGGAGCAGCAGGAGCCCCACAGCGATCGCCTGGTGCCACACGACGCTGTAGAGATCAGCCGACGGGTCAGCCACCTGCGCGGCGACGCTGAGCGGCAGGCGCGTCGCCCCGTACCACGCCGCTATCGTCGCGGCCACCGCCCCTGCCGCCAGCAGCGCACCAAGCCATGTGACAGGACGACTCGTCCAGCGCGCGACACGAGCCCCCATCGCCGATCCAATGGCCAGGCCTGCGATGAACGCCGATGCCATGGTCGCAAACGCGTAGGTCGTGGGGCCGATCACGAGCGCGAGCAAGCGCGTCCATGCCACTTCGTACACGAGGGCTGAGAAGCCTGAAACAGCCGCGGCCGCGCAAGCCAGGCCCGGGGCGGGCTCATCGACGGTTGGACGCCGTGGTCGCGACGATCCCAATCGTCCCGCAGAGGCTGCGCGAATCGCCGATGCACGCAGGGGAGAGGCCGCCGGAATTCTGGACGAGGCACGTGCGATCCAGAGGGCTCCAGACGCTGCAGTGAGATTGAGCGCCACGCCGATCCACGTCGTCCCGCGCAAGCCCAGCCAGGGAATCAGCCAAAAGCCGGCAGCAATCGCCCCGCCCGCGGCGCCTGCCGTGTTCGCCGCGTAGATCAGGCCGGCGTCGAGGCGCGACCTCGCCATCGCTCTCACCGCGATGGGGAACGTCGCCCCCATCGCTGCGGCGGGTAAGCCCACGAGCAAAAAGCAGATGCCGACGCGCAGGAGCCCGAAGCGGACGGGCGCCGCACCGTTGGCGTACGCCCACGTGAGCGCCGGAACAGCTGCCCGCAGCGTAAACGGCAGGAGGAGAGCCGCCAGGGCGACGGCGAGCTCGAGCCGGGCGTAGGCGCGAAGGTCGTCGACGCCGTTTTCGCGGGGCTGACGCCGGCCTGCCAACCAGGCGCCTATTGCCAGGCCGCCCATGAACGCGGCGAGGACTGTGCTCGCGGCTGCGACCGTATGCCCAAGCTGGAGCGTGAGAAGCCGGGTCCAGACGACCTCGTAGACCAGGGCGGCTCCTCCGGAAGCGGTGTACAGCCCTAGGAAGAGACCACGCGACGCCGGAACGCCGGGATCCCGCCCGCTGGAAATCATCTGTCGAGAGTAGAAGCCAAAAAGCCCGAAGTTGAAACAACGAAGTTGAAACAAAAAGACCGGCGGTCTCGGTTTCCCGAAACCGCCGGTCCCCGACCCAGACGACTGACGAACTATCGACGAGCGGCTGTCAGACCATCTTCCAGAGTATCAGAACTCAAACCTCGCGCCGAGCTTCAGGACGCGCGGCGCGACGATTTCCTGCACGCGACCAAAGTAAGAGGTCGTCAGTCGCGCCGCGTCGAATGCCGCCTGGCTCGAATACCCCTGGGTGAGCGTCCCGTAATTGCTCTGTCCGGCACTCGAGTTCAGCACGTTGTGCAGCTCCACGATGAACGAGGCTCGGTAGCCGGCACCGAGGTGAAAACTCTTATCGCCGCGCAGGGAGAGCAGGCTGAGCGTATCAGCTCGATACGTGCCGCGTGGCTCCATGCGAAAGGCTGTTGTGCCTGTCGAGAACGCGATGTTCAGAGTCCGATCGTACGGGAGACCGGTGAGCGCCTGGTAGTTCGCGCCAATCGTGATGCCCCACGGTGCCTGGTAGCTGCCGAGCAGCTTGAACGCATGGGTCTGATCCGGTGATGTCGTACTGCCGCCTGTCGCCGTAGCGCCAAGATGAACGAAATCGATCAGGTTGTTCGGGTTCGTGTAATCGAGCAGGATGTCGCCATTCAGACGCGACCAGACGTAGGAGCTCTGCATCTGCCAGCGGTTCGCCATCCGCTTGACGACGCTGAGCTCGAACCCTTTGTACCGTTGCGTGCAGCTGACTGGGGAGTTGTTCCCGCAGTTCGTGTGGAAGATTGCGTCCTTGCCGACGTATTGCGGCAAGACGTTGTAGAAGTTGAGCTGCCGATCGTCGGCAGTACCCTTGATGTTGTCGGGACCCGGATCGAGGACAGGCAGGTTGGGTGTGTAGACCGTAGACGCGACCGTGTTGCACGGCAGCCCGTAGCAATCCTGGTCGACAGTCTGGTCGTGGAACCAGCGCTGGATCCAGTCGGCGCTCAGCGACCAGTTGCTCGCGAGCTCCCGCTGGTAGGCGAACACGATTTCGTCGTCCTTCGGATCCCGCAGATTCGGATCGATCGCGTTCGTCGAAGGGGTGAACCTGCGCTTTACGCCACCCAGATTCAAACTGCCGTCCGCGTTGTAGCCCTTCCAGGTGTACACGATTGGAATCTGACTCGAAGTCGTGCTGATGATATTCGGGTTGACGCTGGCGAACTCGGTCATGTACATGACGTCGTAGTACCGGCTGTAGCTCGCCTTGGCCACGTTCCGCCCATCCTCCGTCAGCTTGACGACAACGCCGGTGCGGGGCGCGAAGGTGTTCCAGTGGTACGGCGGGTGGATCTCGGGGTAGTTGGTCACGGGAAACCATCTGCCGCCGCCGCCGGATTGCGCCGGAATGTACCCGTCGTAATACGACCACCGCAGGCCGAGGTTCACCGTGACCCGTGAGTAGGTGGCTCGATCCTGGATGAAGCCCGCGAAGTTCCGCATTCTTTGCTTTTGCGTGAGCGGCGTGGCCCATCCCCACACTTCGAACGGCGTGCAGCTGGTGATCACGGTCGTGCTGCATGCCGCGCCGGAGGTCGCGTCGTGATAGCGCAACCGCGTGTCGTTGAAGATGTCGAAGTTTTCCGAGCCCCACCCGAACCAGTTTTCGAACCCCGTCTTCAACTGATGGCTGGCGCCCAGCCACCCGTCGATATAGTGCGTCAGCGCGATGTTCTGCTGCTGCCGGTACGAGTCGCGGAAATGCTGGCCCCCCGGGTCGGGGCCATCGATGTAAATGCCGCTGTCGATGTTGAACGTGGCAGGGTGCTGAAGATTTGTCGGCAGTGCATAGAATTCGTCGGACCAATCCGTCGGCCAGTGCATGTGGAAGTAGCTCGACGACAGCTCCAGGAACGTGTTCTGGCCCATGACCGACGTCCAGTTGCCGTTGAACAGATTCTTCGGCGACTGCTGATTCTGCGTTCCCTGCGGGAGCGGTTGAGTGACGCCGGCGGCGCGGTGGGGCTGAAACTTCTTGTTGTAGGTCCAGAAGACGGAGAGCTGGTTGTTCTTGTTGAACTGGTACTTGCCGCTCGCGGTGTAGTTTCGCAGATTCGAGAGAAACGGGTTCGTGAGGCTCCCGTCGGGGTTCACGGTCGTGTAGGTCGGGATCGCTTCAATCGTCCGGTAGTTCCGAAACGATCCGAACCACCAGAGGCGATCCTTGATGAATGGGCCGCCGACGTTGCCGTTGATATCCTGCAAGCCGCGCAGCGTCGGATCCGTGATGCCCTGCGCCCGAAGATCCGGAGTGATGTTGCTCGCCGTGAAGCCGTTCCAGTACCCCTTGCCCGTCACGCTATAGATGGCGTCGCCTTTCAGGTTGTTGCTGCCACTCTTCGGCACGATGTTGATGTTGGCGCCGCCGCCCCCGCCGATCTCAGCGCCCATTGCGGCTGTGTCGACTGAAATCTCTTCCGCCGAACCGAAATCCATGTAGTACATCGACCCGTACGCAGACGGCGTATCAGCAGTGACGCCGTAGTAGTTCAGGTTGTAGTTGTTCGCGCCGTGCGCGGTCATGCCGGTCGACGTCGCCGCGTTCAGCCCTCCGGGGTCCTGGCGTCCCATCGTCATCCCGGGCAAGACCGTCGTCGAACCGAAGATCGTTCGCGACGTCGGCACTGACTGGAGCGTCTCGTGATCCAGGCGTGCGCCGACCTTCGTGTTCTCCACGTCAACGATAGGGGCAGCGCCCGAGACGTTGACCGTTTCCTGGAGCGAAGCGAGCTTCATCGTCGCATCGACCGTGATCGTCTGGCGGACGGGTACGACGATGCCTTCGCGTACGAGCGGCGCGAAGCCGGTGAGCTCGAACTTCAGAGTGTAGGTGCCTGAATTAACGGCCGGAAAGCGATACTGGCCGCTGGTGTTGGTCGTGACCGTTGGTGTGCCCATCACCGCGGGACCTGAGAGGGTGACGTTGACGCCCGGCAGAGCGCCGCCCTGGTCGTCGGTGACCTTGCCAACCAGTTCGCCAAACATTTGGCCCGTCTGCGCTGCGGCAGGCACGAGCCCGAATATGCAGAGGATCGATACGGCAGCCAGTGCGCGGAGGATCGTGCGTGTCAAGGTGAACCTCCTCATAACCATCCACTCTGAACACCGGGGTGAATTGCAAACCGTGCCGCAAAAGATACATGTATTTTTCACGTCCGTGTCCACAATAATTTCTGGCTTCCTTACGCGGCGGATTATTGATACAAGGATTTGGATTTGAGCGTTCGATGTTGGTGGGCACGTCGAGGTAACCCTCGGTTCGGAGGTGTGCGTGAGATCAGTGTTGATGGGATTTGGGTTTGTCGCGGCGGTGGCGGCCGGAATGGCTGGCGTCTCGAGCCAGGCGCCCGCCAGCGCGCCGCTTGATGTGCTCCGCAATCCCGCCGTCAAGGCGGCCCTTGCGTCTGTCAAGGAGAACGAGTCGAAGGCGATCGACGATCAGATTCGCTTCTGCGAGATTCCAGCGCCCTCGTTCAAGGAAGAAGCGCGCGGCAGAGAGCTGCAACGCGTGTTTCAGCAGGTCGGCCTGCAAGATGTACGAATTGACAAGGTCGGGAACGTGCTCGGCACGTACCCGGGCCAAGCGCCGCACCCCCATCTGGTGATTGCCGCGCATCTCGACACCGTCTTCCCCGAGGGCACGGACGTTCACGTGCGTCGCGAGGGCAGCATCCTCAGGGGCCCCGGCATCGGCGACGATTGTCGCGGGCTGGCTGTGCTCGTGTCGGTCGCGCGCGAGATGAAGAAAGCGAGCATCCGGACGGACGGCACGGTGACGTTTGTCGCGAATGTGGGCGAGGAAGGGCTCGGCGATCTGCGCGGCGTCAAGCAGCTGTTCCGCGAGACTCTGAAGGATCAGATCGACGACTTCATCTCGATCGATGGGACCGGAGTGCACGTGACGAACGTCGCGGTTGGCAGCCACCGGTATCGCGTGACGTTCAGAGGGCCGGGCGGCCACAGCTTTGGCGCGTTCGGTCTGGCTAACCCGATGGGCGCGATGGGCCGCGCCATCGCCAAGATCCAGGAAATGCAGGTGCCCCGCCAACCCAAGACGACGTTCAACGTCGGCCGCGTCGGCGGCGGCACGTCGGTGAATTCGATTCCGTTCGAGAGCTGGATGGAAGTCGACATGCGGTCGTCGGATCCGGCATCGCTGGCAGCCGTCGACGCGAGCTTTCAGAGAGCCGTCGACGCGGCGGTCGTCGAGGAAAACCAGCGATGGGGCAAGGCGGGCGTGATCACCGCCGTGAAGGAGCTCGTCGGCGATCGCCCGGCCGGCTCGACACCCGAGAGCTCGCCGATCGTGCGAGCCGGTCTCTCGCTGGCCACGGCGTTGGGTGTCACCGCCAGCCTCGGCGAGGGGTCGACCGACTCCAACCTCCCGATGAGCATGAAGATCCCTGCGATTACGATCGGTGCAGGCGGCCGGGGACGCGACGCGCACGCGCTGACCGAATCGTTCGACACGACGGACGGATGGATCGGGACCCAGCACGCGCTGCTGCTGACGATCGCGCTCGTGCAGAAATGAGGGGTTACGGCGACCGACGGCAACGCTGACCAGACCCTGAGCCGGGCGGCCCCGGTGCTCCTTGCGTGTTTGGCCATGACGTCATCCGGCGCCTGCACGCGCCGGACCCATCAGGTAGACCTCCGCCGGATCCACGGGCAGAACGCGCTGCTCATCACGATAGACACGCTGCGCGCGGACGCGCTCGGCAGCTACGGCGGGCGAGCGGCAACCCCGGCGTTGGATCGTCTGGCGTCGGAAGGCGTGCGCTTCGATTTCGCGCACGCCCACGCCGTCGTCACGCTGACGTCGCACGCGACCATCCTGACCGGGCAGTACCCCTTCCAGCACGGGTTGCGGGATAACGCGGGGTATCGCCTGGCCCCAGACGCCCGCACGGCAGCGTCCATCTTCAAGCAGGCTGGCTATGCGACGGCCGCGTTCGTCGCGGCGTTTCCGTTGCACTCGCGTTACGGGTTGGGTCGTGACTTCGACCGGTACGATGATCGGTTCGGGGAGACGCGGGCGCCGACAGAGTTCGTGATGCCGGAACGTCCTGCG
>Ga0318533_10000350_pt1 | contig 18034 bp, 20 predicted proteins | sample GRESIP053b4f27_FD_203675 | JGI IMG/M metagenome (GOLD analysis project Ga0318533, IMG submission 203675) | Tropical soil microbial communities from Luquillo Experimental Forest, Puerto Rico - GRE.SIPMG.053b4f27 | ecosystem: Environmental > Terrestrial > Soil > Tropical forest > Bulk soil...
CGTGCATTGTCCGGGTTTTCATATCAAACTGTAATCGGCGCATCCATGAAAAGTCCGCAGTGCGCCTGACCGACCATGACGGAGGACAAGCATGCCGGCCTATTGGATTGCGCGCTCGAAAGTCAACGACCCCATCGAATACAAGAAATACACCGATCTTGTTCCCGGCATCATCGCCAAGCATGGCGGCAAGGTGCTTGCGCGCGGCGGCCGCTATCGGATCATGGAAGGCCCGGACAAGTTCCACCGCTTCGTCGTCATCGAATTTCCGACCTTCGAGCAGGGCGTCGCCTGCTTCACCTCGCCCGAGTATGATGCGGCTGCGGCGTTCCGCCGCGCGGGCGCGGGCGAAGTCGAGACCATCATGGTGGAAGGCGGCGACGCGACACGCTAAACGCGTCTTTGGCTCTGGCACCCACACGCCGTTTATCTATAAGATGCGCCTGAAAGCCAGAGCAGGCAAAAACGGGAGGAACGATGATGCCCTATGGTGCGAAATGCGGCTCGCTCGCGTGTGCCGGATCGCGCGCAGTCCTGGCGCTGCTGGCTGGTGCGCTGCTCGCCGCCCCGGCGGCGGCGCAATCGGGCGAGCCGATCAAGATCGGGTACAGCATGGCGATGACCGGCGGGCTTGGCCCGAACGGCAAGTCTGCCCTGCTCGCCCAGAAAATCTGGGAGGAGGACATCAACGCCAAGGGCGGATTGCTCGGCCGTCCGGTCAAGCTCATCTATTACGATGATCAGACCAATCCGGCGACGGTGCCGGGCATCTACACCAAGCTTCTCGACGTCGACAAGGTCGATCTCATCATCGGCGGCTATGGCACCAACATGCTGGCTCCCGCCATGCCGGTCGTGATGCAGCGGGGCAAGGTGTTTATCGGGCTGCTTGGCCTGGGCGTGAACACCGAGTTCAAATATCCGAAGTACTTCGTCATGATCCCGTCGGGTCCGGATCCGAAGCCGGCATTCACGCAGGGATTCTTCGATCTGGCGATGGCGCAGGATCCGAAGCCGAAGACGGTCGCGATTGTCGCGGCGGACGCGGAATTCTCCGCCAATGCCTCCGACGGCGCGCGCGAGAACGCAAAGAAGGCCGGGCTCAACATCGTCTATGACAAGAAATATCCGCCCGCGACCACCGACTTCGCTCCGATCGTGCGCGCGATCGCGGCCACCAATCCGGATCTCGTCAATATCAATTCCTATCCGCCCGATTCGGTGGGCATGGTACGCGCCGTGAACGAGATCGGGCTGAAACCGAAGATGATCGGCGGCGGCATGGTCGGTCTGCAGAATACGGCGCTGAAGGCCCAGCTCGGCCCGTTGCTCAATGGCATCGTGAATTACGATTTCTGGTTGCCGGTGCCGAAGATGATGTTCCCGGGTGTCGAAGATCTGATGAAGAAGTACCAGGCGCGCGCTCCGTCGGAAGGGGTCGATGTGCTCGGCTACTACATGGCGCCGCAGGCCTACGCGCAGCTGCAGGTGCTCGCGCAGGCGGTGGAAGCCACCAAGAGCCTCAACGATGACAAGATCGCCGGCAACATGCACAGCGGCACGTTCAAAACCGTGCTCGGCGACGTGAAGTTCGCCGAGAGCGGCGAATGGGCGCAGTCGCGCGTGCTGCAGATCCAGTTCCAGAACGTCAAAGGCAACGATCCCGCCCAGTTCAAGGAGATGGGGACGCAGATCGTCCTGAGTCCGACGGAGTATGCCTCGGGCAAGTTGATCTACCCCTACGAGAAAGCGAAATAAGGCTCTTCGGTCGTAGCCCGGATTGCGCGAGCGCAACCCGGGCTACGTCACAGCCCCAGATAAAACTTCCGGATCAGCTCGTTGTTGTTGAGCTCGTCCGATGAGCGGCCCTCGAATGCGATCTGGCCGTGCACGATGACATAGCCGCGGTCGGCGATGCGCAGTGCCTGCGGAAAATTCTGCTCAGCCATTAGCACGGTGAGCTGATACTTGTCCTTGAGCTCCTTGATCTTGTCGATGGTGCGGCTGACCAGCACCGGCGCGAGACCGACGGACGGCTCGTCGATCAGGATGATGCGGGGAGCGAGCATCAGCGCGCGTGCGAGCGCGAGCATCTGCTGCTCGCCGCCGCTCATGGAGCCTGCGAGCTGGCGGCGGCGCTCGGCCAGCCGCGGGAAGCACTCGTAGCAGAAATCCAGGTTCGATCTCAGGGCCGCGCGCGCCTTGCGGCGGAACGCTCCCAGCAGGAGGTTCTCCTCCACGGTGAGGCGCGCGAACAGGCGACGGCCTTCCGGGACCAGCGCGATGCCGAGGTCCACGATCTGCTCGGTGGTGCGTCCGATGAGCTCGTGCCTATCGCCGTCGATGTCGACCGTGATGCGGCCCGCGCGCGGACGCACGATGCCCATGACGCATTTCATCAACGTGCTCTTGCCGTTGCCGTTGGTGCCGAGCAGCACCACGGTCTCCCCGCCATTGACGCTCAGCGACACGTCCTCGAGCACGCGCACGGCGCCATAGGCGGCGTCGATCTTCTCGATGGTGAGGCTACTGGCCAAGATACGCCCTCTCCACCGCCGGATCGCGGATGACCTGGTCCGGCTGCCCGTCGGCGATCTTCTTGCCCGAGACCAGCACCACCAGCCGCTGCGAGAAGCGCATGACGGCGCGCATGATGTGCTCAATCAGGATGATGGTGATGCCGCCCTCGTTGAGCCGGATCAGCAGGCCGACGATGTCGTCGACTTCCGACTGCGAGAGCCCGGCCATGGCCTCGTCGGCAATGAGCAGCTTGGGCTCGGCGGCCATGGCGCGGGCCAGCTCGAGCTTGCGCATCTCGACCTGCGTGAGATCGCGCGGAAGCTTGGCCCCCTTGGCGGAGAGGCCGACCAGCGTCAGCAGCTCCGCGCAGCGTGCATCGAGCTCGAACGGCTTGAGCGCAGGGGAGCGCCGCGCATTGACCGTATAGAGCAGCGGCACGCGCAGATTGTCGGCGACGGTGAGGGTGGCGAACGGACGCGGAAGCTGGAAGCTGCGAGCGAGACCGCGGCGCGTGCGCTCATGGGTCAGCAGCCCGTCGATTTTCTCGCCGGCGAAGCGCACCATCCCGGTCTCGTTGACGAGCGTGCCGCAGATGCAATTGACCAGCGTCGATTTGCCTGAACCATTAGGCCCGATGAGGCCGACGCGTTCGCCCTCGGCGACGGCGAGATCGATCTCGTCGAGCGCAACAAAGCCGCCGAAGCGCTTGCTCAAGCCCGTCACTTCGAGCAGCGGCATCACTTCTCCCTCCGGCGCAGCCGATCCCGCACCCGCCCGACGATTCCGTTCGGCGCAATGATCACGAAGCCGACCAGGAGTAGCCCGACAATGAGCAGGTTGACGGCGGACGAGATGGTGACGGTCGCAATCTGCTGCAGCGAGCCGAGCAGGACCGCCCCGATCAGCGGTCCCACCCAGCTCGTGGTGCCGCCGATCATCGGCATGGCAATCGAGTTGACGGCGTATTCGAGCCCGAAGGCGGACGACGGCTGCAGATAGCCGATGTAATAAGGAAACGGCGCCCCCGCCATTCCCATCAGCGCGCCGGAGAGCGTGGTTGCGACCAGCTTGAGCCGCAAGGTGGGCACGCCCGACGCCTCCGCGGCGAGCTCATCGTCGCGAATGGTGGCAAAGCCATAGCCGAGCTGGGAGCGCTCGATGCCGCGCGCGCAGGCCAGCGCGAGCACCACCAGCGAAAGCATCAGCAGGAAGAGATACTGGATGTAAGGGCCGATGGGCGCAATTTCATTGGGCCGGATGATGTAGGCGCCGCGCGAGCCGCCGACGTAATCCCAGTTCACCACGAAAGTCGCCAGCACGACCGCAAGCGCCAGCGTGGCGATGGCAAAGAATGCGCCGCGCAGCCGCAGCGTGAGATAGCCCATGCCGAGACCGACGACGCCCGACACGACTCCGCCGATCAGAATGAGCACCGGAATCGGCAGCGGATTGAGCTTGTGGAAGAAGACGGTTGAGTAGGCGCCCATGGCGAAGAAGGCCGCGGAGCCGAAATTCACATAGCCGGTATAGCCGCCAAGGATATTCCAGGCGGTCGCCAGCACGACGAATTGCAATACCGTGTAGCCGGCAAAGAACACATAATCGTTGTTGACCAACCGGGCACCGAAGAAGACGGCGACTGCCACCACTGCCGAGACCAGCAGGAACATCCCGTTTTGCACGATCGGCTATCCTTGGAGCGAAACGATGCTGGACATGCTTTTAGCGCCCGAGCAGCCCTGCCGGACGAAAGGCAAGCGTGAGCAGCAGGAAGCCGAACGCCACCGCCGGCGCCCAGGACGGCCCGTAGAACGTCGAGGTGAAGCTCTCGACAATGCCGAGCAGCATGGCGCCGATCACCGTGCCCGGCAGGCTGCCGAGGCCTCCGAGCACGCAGATTGCGAACACCCGTCCGATATATTCGCGCCCGACTGAGGGCTCGACCGGCTGGATGACGATCAGGAGCGCGCCGGCGACGGCCGTGGTCGCAATCGAGATGCCGAAGGCGATGCGCTTGATCCGGGTCGGGGAGGCGGCCATGAGCCGCAATGCAAGCTGGTCCTGTGCCACCGCGGAGATCGCGCGCCCGATGAATGTCTGCGAGAGGAACAGCTGAAGCGCGCCGAACAGGGCAAGCGCTACGAGGCAGGGCACCAGCATGCGGAGCGGGAGGTCGATGACCCCGAGATGCCAGCTGGGGCCGATATACCAAGCCTCGACGTAACGGTAATCGACGCCGAAGACCAGGATCAAGATCACCTCGGTGACGAACAGCAGACCGAAGAAGAAGGAGAGGCCGCGCAGCGATTCCTGACCACGCTTCTCGAACGCCTCGTAATAGATTTGATAGACTCCTGCTCCCAGCAGGTAGAACACCGGCATCATGACAATGCTGGTCAAGATCGGATCGATGCCGAATGTCTGATTGACGATATACGCGATATAGGAGCCGAGGATGATGAAGGCGGGGTGCGCGATATTGACGATGTCGAGAATGCCGAAGGAAATCGACACCCCTATCGTTACCGCGGTGTAGAAGCCGCCGAGCAGAATTCCGGCGACCACGGCATTGATGAGCAGATCGAAGCTGAGACCCACCTGCGCTCCCCCCGCGCCTTTCCCCGCGACGTGACCGTCACCAGCAGGCGCGATGTTTTATGGCGCAGAGTGTGCAGGAAGGCTGCGGCCTTGGCTAGCCCTGCAGGTTAGGCCGCCTGCTGCCTTCGCACTTCGCGCGGAAGCGGCATCGGCTGGTTGGCGCTGTTCAGGAACTCGATGGTCATGAACACCATTTCCTTGTCCCCGAGATTCTCGAGGTCATGCACCTTGTATTGCCCCTTGCCATAGGTCTCGTGGCGGGTTTCACCCGGCACGTAGTTGTATTCGACAGTGGTGCCGTCGTGCACGTGCTGGCGCCCGCGGCCGCCGCTCACGGAAGTCCAGAAATAATCGAGCACGTGGCGGTGGAATCCGATGCGCTCGCCGGGCTGCAACCGGATCATCCAGACGCGGACGCGGTCGCTTTCCGAAACGAGCTCGCTGCCGACGCACGGGTTCGGACTGCGCTTCTCGCGCTCGAATTCGGCTGTGATCTCGGGCGGCCATGCCGAATTGTCCGAGCTCTCGGCTAGCTTGTCCACCATCGTCAGCGCCATGGCATTCCTCCCGAGCGGCCCGATATATAGCGAGCCTTCCTATTGAGAATGCCGGGATCGAGCAAATTGCGCAAGACAGGCAGGCGGGTCGTGGTCGTCGGCGGCTCGATGAGCGGCCTGCTGGCGGGGCTGCTGCTGCGGCGCGCAGGCTGGGAAGTCGAGATTTTCGAGCGGGTCGAGAGCGAGCTCGCCGGCCGTGGCGCGGGCATCGTGGCGCAGCCCGATCTCATCGAGACCTTGCGCCGGATCGGGATCGATACGACCGACCTCGGGGTCGAAATCACGACCCGCAAGATCCTCGACGCATCCGGCAGGCTCGTGAGCACGCTTGCCTGCCCGCAGGTCCTCACCGCATGGGAGCGCGTCTATCGGGCATTGCGCGATGCGTTCCCGGCGCCGCACTATCATCGCGGCCGCGGCGTGCGCGGCGTCGAGCAAGCCGCGCATTCGGTGCGGGTGCACCTCGAAGACGGGGGCACAATCGAAAGCGAGCTCGTGGTGGGCGCCGACGGCCTGCGGTCGACCATCCGCCAGCAATGCCTCCCGCACCTGGCGCCGCTCTATGCCGGATACGTCGCCTGGCGCGCGCTTATTCCGGAGGCCGCATTCGCCCCGGCGATCCACCATGAATTGTTCGGCTGCATGACATTCTACCTGCCGCCGGGCGAACAGTTCCTGGGCTATCCGGTCGCCGGGCCCGACAATGACCTGCGCCCGGGTCACCGCCGCTACAACGTCGTGTGGTATCGCCCGGCGGAGGAAGACAGCGAGCTCAAGCGCCTGCTCACCGACGAAGGCGGCACGACGCACGTTTCCATCCCGCCGCCGCTCATTCGGCGGGATGCGATTGCGGCAATGCGCGCCGGCGCCGAGCAATTGCTGCCCCCGCAGTTTCGCGCAGTCGTGCGCATGATCGAGGAGCCGATGCTGCAGCCGATCTATGATCTGCAGACCCCGCGCATGGCCTTCGGCCGGATTGCGATCATCGGCGACGCGGCCTTCGTGGCGCGACCGCATGTCGCCGCCGGGGTGGCCAAGGCAGCCGATGACGCCGCCGCCCTGGCTGCAGAGGTGCAGACGATCGTCGCCGCGAGCGAAGTTGAGCCGGCGCTGCTGCGTTTCGAGGCGGCGCGGCTTCCGGTCGGGCGGCGCATCATCGAGCGCGCGCGGCACCTCGGGGCCTACCTGCAGGCAAGCCAGACGAGCGAGGAGCGAGCGCGCTCGCAGCGCCACGGCATCCCTGAGGCGGTGCTGGCCGAGACCGCGGTGCTTGATTTCTTGCGCGCCTGATCGCCTGAAAAAAAAACCGATACGGAGGGAGTCACAAAGATGCTTGCTCCACACAGTCACATCAATCCGCCCTTCAACATCGTGCGCGCCAGTCACGTAACGCTCAACGTAGCCGACCTTGCGCGCTCGCGCGCCTTTTACGAGCAGATGCTGGGACTTCATGTCGAGGATGCATCGAATGACGCAATCTTTCTGCGCGGCGTCGAGGAGCGACAGCATCACTCGCTGGTCCTGAGCAGGTCGCGGGTGCCGCACGCGCATCATCTCGGCTTCAAGGTCGCGAGCGAGGAAGATCTCGACAGGGCGGCATATTTCTGCAAGGCGCGCGGCCTCAATCATGCATTCGTCGAGGCCGACTATCAGGGCCGCACGCTGCGCGCGCTCGATCCGCTCGGTACCCCGATCGAGCTTTATTTCAGGATGGAGAGGCGCGAGAATCTGCTGCAGAAATATCAGCATCACAGGGGCGTGCAGCCGCAGCGGCTTGATCATTTCAACGTCTTTGCGCCGGACGTGCAGGGTGCAATCGACTTTTATGCCGCGCTCGGTTTCCGCCTGACCGAATACGCGCAGGAAGACGGTCCCGGCGGAAGGATCGCCGCCGCCTGGATGCATCGCAAAGGCAACGTCCATGACCTTGCCTTCACCAACGGGAGCGGGCCGCGCCTACATCACCTCGCGTATTGGGTTCCGACCGCCCTCAACATCATCCACCTCTGCGACGTGATGGCGACTGCCGGATATCTCGCAAACCTGGAGCGCGGGCCGGGCCGACACGGCATTTCCAACGCCTTCTTTCTCTATGTCCGCTGTCCGGACGGCCACCGTGTGGAGTTTTATACGAGCGATTATCAGACCATGGATCCCGACCATGAGCCGATCCGCTGGTCGCTGCGCGATCCGCGCCGGCAGACCCTGTGGGGCCAGCCCGCCCCGCGATCCTGGTTCGAGCAAGGTTCTTTGTTCGCAGAGACGGCGCCGCGCGCGGCGTTGTTTGAAGCCGAGGTGATCATCGCCGATTAGATGAGAGGACTGAGCTTGCGAGACCCAACCTCGAGCCGCAAAGTTGTTGGGTCTCGTAAGAACTCGACCCAACCTACACGTGCTGAACTTCGTGCCGGTGCGGCTGCGTCGGAGCGGGGCTGAGCCCTATTTTCTGCGCCTGCGCTTCACCCCGGCCGCCTTTTCCAGCACCGCGCACACAGCCGCGGTGTCATGCTCGGCATGCCCGATCCGCATCGCCTTGTTGTAGATCGGCACCGTCGCATCGAGCATCGGCGTCGGACAGCGCAGCTGCCGCGCGAAATCGCCGATCACCGCCATGTCCTTCTGCCAGACCGACACTTTCATGGAGGGATGATCGTAGCGGTTGCTGACCATCATCGGCGCTCGCAGCTCGAATACGCGCGAATTGCCCGCGCCCGTTCGCACCATCTCGAACACGGTGCGCGCGGGGAGCCCGGCCTTGAGGCCTAGCACCATGGCCTCGGCGCTGGCCACATTGTTGATGGCGACCAGGAGGTTGGCCACATATTTCATGCGGCTGCCGTTGCCGAAGGCGCCAAGATCGTGCACGGCCCGTGCAAATGCTGAAAACAGCGGCCGCAGCTTGCGGATGGATTTGCTGTCTCCGCTGGCATAGATCGCAAGATCCTTTGCCTTCGCCTGCGTCCCGGTGCCGCTGACCGGGCAATCCAGCATGACATGCCCGGCCTTGCGCAGTACGCGTTCGGCATTGCGCTTGTCCTCGATGGTGAATGTGCTCGCCTCGACGATCAGGCGCGGGCTCACCCCCGCCTTGACGATGGCTGTTACCGTGGCGTCAAGCGCGGCGGGCTTGGGCAAGCTCGTGATGATCGTCGGCGCCTCGCGGGCAAGCGCCGCGACATCGGCCGCAATGCGCACGCCCGCCCTTGCCATTGCGCGATTGCGGGCAGGATCGATATCGAAGCCGACGACGCGCCAACCAGCCTTGGCGAGATTATGAGCAAATGCTCCGCCCATGATGCCAAGGCCGACAACCCCAACCCGCTTTGCCATTCCCGCCCTCCGTTGATCCGGCGGCGGACGCTATAGCGCGCTTGCCCGCGCATTCAAGTCCCGGTAGCGGATCGGGCCGTCTTTCTTGCCCCTGCATCATCCCCTATCCTTTGCCGTTTATCGGCCGAAGAGCCAGCTGGAGAATTGAATGCGGATCGGCATCGCCGGTATCGGAAAGATGGGCGCCGCCATTGCGCAGCGCCTGATCGAGGTCGGACATGGCGTCACGGTTTGGAACCGGTCCGCGGACAAGCTGCCGCCGCTTGCGGACGCCGGTGCTGCGATTGCTGCCACGCCCGCCGCGCTCGCGCGTGATGCGCAGACCCTCATCACCATTCTCACCGATGCGGACGCTATCGCGGCGGTCTATCGCGGTCCCGACGGGCTGCTTGCGGGCGATGTGGGCGGCAAGCTGTTCATCGAGATGAGCACGGTTGAGCCGCAGACCGAGATAGCGCTCGCCGGGAAGGTTCGTGCCGCCGGCGCAGCGCTTGTGGAATGCCCGGTCGGCGGCTCCACCGGGCCGGCACGGGCCGGCAAGCTGATCGGCCTTGTGGGCGCCGAGCCCGCCGATGCGGCGCGCGCAAAGCCTGTTCTCGACCAGCTCTGCCGACGGCTGGAGCATTGCGGCCCGGTCGGCTCGGGCGCGGTAATGAAGCTCACCATCAACATGCCGCTGATGATCTATTGGCAGGCGCTTGGCGAGGCGCTGGCGCTCTGCCGTCCTCTCGGGCTTGACCCCGCCCGCGTCATGGATCTCCTGTCCGATACCTCGGGCGGCCCCAACGTGCTCAAGGTACGCGGGCCCGCGGTGGCAGCCATGCTCACGGGCGGCGATGGCGGATCGGTCACCTTCGATATCGACAGCGCGGTCAAGGATCTTCGCACCATGCTGGCCGAAGGCGCCCGTCGCGGTCTCAATCTGCCGCTCGTCGAGACGACGCTCGCCTGCTACGAGGAGGTGAGGCGCAATGTCTCCGGCGCGGCCGAGGTGCACGCGGTGTCGGTCCACTGGGCCAATCGCGCCGGCAAGTGATCCGCATCCCAGCGACAACCCACGGAGCCCCCATGTCAGTCGTTACGCTTGCGCAAGCATCGAGCATCGTCGACGTCGCCCTCAGGAAGGGCCGCGAAACCAGCTGCGCGCCGCTTACGGTCGCAGTGCTCGATGCCGGCGGGCATCTGGTCGCGTTCAAGCGCGAGGACAAATCGGGCCTGCTGCGCTTCGACATTGCGTTCGGCAAGGCATGGGGCGCGCTCGGCATGGGCTTCGGCTCACGCACGCTCGCGGCGCGCGCGGCCAAGACACCGATGTTTTTCACCGCGCTGGCGGCGGCGAGCGAGGGCCGCATCGTGACTAATCCCGGCGGCGTTCTCATCCGTAACGCTGCGGGAGACGTCATCGGTGCGGTCGGGATCTCCGGCGACACCTCGGACCGCGACGAAGCCTGCGCGATTGCCGGGATCGAGGCGGCGGGGCTGAAGGCCGATCCCGGCCAGGATCAGGCGTGATGCGTGTGGCAGGTCACGTGCAGCAATAATCTGCTCGGTGGCATGCGCCGCGGATGGGCTTCGCTCATTCGCCCACGATCTCGCCTCTCTCTTTCCCCACCGCGTCCGGGCGGATAGGATTTTAACCAACGCAACGCGGCGATGAGGCCGCGCGGCGTGCAACGGGAGACATCATGGGCACGGCAAATTTCGGCATCGTCGGTCTGGACTGGCAGCAGCGCGTCAATTGGGAGCGAATGAAAAAATACCGGACCGAGCGCGCGCGCGAGCACATGAAGAAGCACGGTCTCGGCGCCCTCCTGTGCATGTACGACGAGAACGTGCGCTATCTCACCGGCACCCTCACGCCGGGCTGGAACCGGCTCAAGCCGGGTCTGCGCTATGCGCTGCTCTGCGGCGACGGCGCGCCGGTGCTGTTCGAGCAGGGCGATCTCGGTTTTCAGATCGAGCGCCACTCGCCGTGGATTCCGAAGGAGAACGTCCGCTACTCCTATGCGTGGATCAAGGGGGCCGCCGGCCCGGCCTCGCAGCAGCAGGTGAAGAAATTTACCGATGCGATCCTCTACGAGATGAAGCGCCATGGCGTCGCCGGGGAGAAGCTTGGGGTCGACTTCATCGACATCAACATGATCAGCATCTTCAAGGAGAAGAAGATCAACTGGGTTGACGGCATGACGCCGATGATGGAGGCGCGCGCCGTCAAGAATTCCGACGAGCAGGAGTGCATGCGCATTGTCGGCGCCATCGGCGACGCCACGCACTGGGAATGCATGAAATTCCTGCGCCCGGGCATCACCGAGAACCAGGTCACTGCGCACCTGATGAAATATCTCTACAGTATTCCCGGGATGGAGGACGTCGAGGATGTGATCGTGTCATCCGGTCCCAACACCTGGCCGAACTGGCGAAATTTTTCCGACCGCATCATCCAGCCCGGCGACATCGTTTTCATGGATTTGGCCGCGCTCACCTGGAACGGCTACAAATCCTGCTATTACCGGACCTACTGCGTAGGCAAGGAGCCGACCCGGGAACAAAAAGAGACCTATGCCACCGCGTTGGAATGGCTCTACGATTCCATCGACGCGGTGAAGGCCGGCACCACGACGCGCGAGATCGCCAAGAAGTGGCCTTCGGCCAAGCAGGCCTGGGGCTACAAGGAAGAGGATCAGGCGGCGGCCAATCTATGGGGTCACGGATTGGGTCTCGCCCAGTACGATCCGCCGGTGATCTCGCGCATCTGGTCGCTCGATCACCCGGTCGAGATCCAGGCCGGGATGACCTTTGCGCTGGAGACCCAGCACGGCAAGCGCTTCCGCTACGGCGTACGGATCGAGGAGATGCTCATCGTGCATGAGAAGGAAATCGAGATCATCTCGAATTTCCCGGTCAAGCAGATCACCGTGGTGGACCCCATTCCGGGTTATGGCGACCACGTGCGATGAAGGCTTTGTTAACCATATCCAGTGTTAATTCGTTAACTGTCTTCCGCGGGTTTGGTAGCCTCAATGCGGCTCGTTCGGCTTATCGCTGTGGTGATGATCGCGGCCGGGCAGGCCGGCTGTGCCGGCCTGCCCCCGTTGCCCTGGCTCGAGCCGGCGGCGGCGGTCGCTCCCCCGGATCCTGCCGATCTCGACAGCATCATTTACGGTCGCGGTGCGCCGGTCGCTCCGGCGATCCCCGCGGCCCTGCCCCTGCCGGCGGTGCCCCTTCCGGTGCCGGTTGCGGTCCTGCCCGGCCCGGCGCCGGGAGGCGATGAGCCCTACACGCTCGATTCAGGAGATCGATTGCGTGTCGTGGTATTCGGCCAGGACGGCCTGAGCAACTCCTACGTGATCGACGTGTCCGGCAAGATCACCATGCCGCTGATCGGCCCGGTCTCGGCGCGTGGGTGCACCACCATCCAGCTCGCGCGCGCGATCGCGGAACGGTTGCGCAACGGCTATCTGCGTGAGCCGCACGTCGCAATCGAGGTGGAGACCTACCGGCCGTTCTTCATCCTCGGGGAGGTTCTGGCGCCCGGCCTCTATCCCTATGTCCCCAACATGACGGTGGAGACCGCGGTTGCCATCGCTGGCGGCTTCACGCCGCGCGCCTATCGCTATGACTTCGAGGTCAGCCGCTCGTCCATGGGCGTCACCTCGCGCCAGAAGGTTCCCCTGATCGCGCCAATTCGTCCGGGAGACACCATCACGGTGAGCGAGCGCTGGTTCTGAGCACGCCCTGAGTTGGTGCGCTGCCCTCGGATCTGGTCCGGGGGCTGCCTCATCAGGCGCAGGCCTATTTTTTCACGTGCTTCTTGAGGAACTCCATGGAGCGCTGCCAGGCGAGCTTGGCGCTCGACTCGTGGAAGCTGCCACGCTCATCGCAATGGAACCCGTGCGCGGCGCCCGGGTAGACGTAAATCTCGCAGTCTCCCCCGCGCTTCTTCTTGATGATCTCCACGTCGCTTATGGGGATCGACGCGTCCTGGTCGCCGAAATGCATGAGCGTGGGTACTTTCGGCTTCTCGTCGGCATTCTTTGCGATCTGGCCGCCGTAGTAGCACACGGCAGCCGACAGTCCGTTGAGCCTGCAGGCGGAGAGGAACGCAATGGTGCCGCCCATGCAGAAGCCCATGATAGCGGTTGCCCCGGCAGGCTTGAGCTCGTCGATGGCGGCCTGGGTATCGCGCAGCATCGCGCCCCAATCCGGATTGGCGACAAACTTGCGCGCTTCGGCAATCTCGTCCGGCGTGTAGCCGCTCTGAAAATCCTTCACCTGCCGGTCGAACAATGCCGGAGCGACGGCGGCGTAGCCTTCACCGGCCAGACGGTCGCAGACCGCGCGAATGTGATGATTGACCCCGAAAATCTCCTGGATGACTACGATGCCGCCCTTGGCGGCGCCGGCCGGGTCGGCGCGATAGGCTCCCAGCTGAAACTTGTCGGCTGACGTGAGCGAGAACTGCTTACCCAAAAGGACCTCCTGTGCGTGGAACGCGATCTATTGCCGTCGCCGGCACAGGCGCGGCAGGCCGGCAATTTCTCGCTTTTGATCGAACAAAGCAACCGTGTACGCCTATGCGGGTGGGTGCAGCCCAAATGCATCTGCGAGCAGCTCGTAGGAATGCCGGCGCGCCTCATGGTCGTAGATCATGGTGGTCACCATGACCTCGTCGGCCTTGGTCGCAGCGATGAAGGGTTCCAGGCGGGCCAGCACGGCTGCCTTGTCGCCGACGAAGAGGCGCTCGCGATTGCGCGCGATCAAGGCGCGCTCGGCGGCGGAATAGGGAAATGCCTCGGCCTCCGCCGGGCTTGCAAGCGGCAGATATTCGCCCCGCCGCCGCCGCACGAAATTGAGGTCGACCGTGGCCGCGAGCCGTTGCGCCTGCGCGTCGCTGTCGGCGCAGACGACCGCGCAGGCCAGGATGGCATAGGGCGCCGCCCGCGCCGGCGAAGGCTTGAATGCCTCGCGGTAGCTCAGCATGGCAGAGACGGCATCGTAGTCAGCGAAATGATGGGCAAAGGAGAAACCGGCGCCGATCATGCCTGCAAGCTGTGCGCTATATCCGCTTGATCCGAGCAGCCAGATCGGCGGCAGCGGCACGTCCTGCGGCATGGCCCGCACGGTACGGAACGGATGGCCTTCGGGAAAGGCGCTGCTCTCGAACAGGATCAGCTCCTGAAACCTTTGCAGAAAATCGTCGTCGGCTGCGCCGTCCTGGCGGCGCCGGAGCGCGTAGGAGGTCACCGGATCCGTGCCGGGCGCGCGCCCCAGCCCAAGATCGATGCGCCCTGGAAACAGCGCTTCCAGCACCTTGAAGCGCTCGGCGACCATCAGCGGCGCGTGGTTTGGGAGCATGACGCCGCCGGAGCCGACCCGCATGTGCTGCGTCGCCGCCGCGATCTGCCCGATCATGATGTCGGGCGCCGAGCTCGCGATCGAGGGAAGGTTATGATGCTCCGCGACCCAATAGCGCATGTAGCCCAGCCGGTCCGCCAGACGGGCAAGATCGAGCGAATTGCGCAACGCGGCGGCGCCCGAAGAACCGGATGCCACGGGCGAGAGATCGAGAATGGAGAACGGAACCACGCTATGCCCGCCGCATTCACTGACGGTGCAGGCGCCAATCTTTCTTCCAGCCCGTCAGATGGCCGTTACGGAACTGGAGTGCGATCGCCGAGGCAACCGGGTAGGCGCGAAGAACTCCGGCCTGCCCGTAAGCGACATAAATCTCGGAGCCATCGTGGCCGGAGTAGTAGAAGAGCGGCACTCCGAGGGCCACCGCCGCCTCCTCCAGCGTCATGCCGAAGGCAAGCGGAACGGTGTTGGATTGGTATCCGCAGTAAACCGCCCAGCATACCCAAAGCGACGCCACTACGCGTTTCATTTGCAAGCTCTCGCCGATTAAGCTCGCATGCGCAAGCCCGGCAACGAAAAGCCGACAGTGCCCGGCAAGCTTGAGCCCAGTAATGTGTTGTGTCTAAGGCGGAATATTGGGACATCGAGCCCATCGCCGTCCGCCAAATGCCTCTTCGCCTGTACCGGCTTCGAGCCCCGGCGTTTACCTGCCGGGGTCGGGTCGCCCGTTCTTGCGCCGGGCAAGCCAGCGACCGCCGGGATAGGTCTCCCGCAGCAGCAGAAATATCCCGGACGCAACAACAATGATCGAGCCGATCACCACGCCGATCGTCGGTACCTCGCCCCACACCATGAATCCCAGGATGCTCGCCCACACCAGCGAGAGATAATAGAACGGCGCTACCGCCGAGGCGGGCGCCAGATGCAACGCGCGCGTCCACCAGAACTGTCCCACCGCATTGGAGGTTCCGTTCAGCACGATCAACGCCGTATCGAGCGCGGCAGGCGCTACCCATTGCCACGGCAGGACCAGGGCAAAGAGCGCTGAGAGCAAGCTCAGCTGATAGAGCGTCAAGGTTTCCGCGGATTCGGTTTCCGTCATGCGGCGCACGCCAACGGTCACCGATCCGTACAGCACGGCGTTGCCGAGAGCAAAAAGCGCGCCGATCTGGAATGTCTGCGCCGTCGGGTTGGTGACAATGAGCACGCCGGAGAAGCCCACGAGCAGCGCCGTCCACCGCGCGGCGCCGACCGTTTCCTCGAGCAGCAGCGCCGACGCCAATGTCGTAAACAAGGGCGCCGAAAAATTGATCGCGATGGCGCCCGCGAGCGGCATCAGGCTGAACGCGATCAGCAGGAACGTCTGCGAGCAGGCCTGCGAAGCGCTGCGCAGCACGTGGTGGCGCAGCCGTCGTGTGCGAAAGACCGACCATCCGGTGCGCGGGATGATGAATGTGGCGCACGCGAGGAAGGCGACCACCGTTCGGCTGAACAGCACTTCCCCTACCGGGTAGCTCTGCACCAGCCATTTCGAGATGGCGCTCGATGCGGCGAACACGACGGTCGCGGCGACCATGAGCGCGATCGCGAGCGGGACATGCTCGCGCCGCTTGGGGTCAGCGGATTCCGGCCCGTTATCGCTGCCCGCCTGGCGCACGCCGATGTCTCGGGATTTCCGAAGAAATTGCTAGCGTGGCGGATTTGAAGTTCCTACCAGCATTGCCGCGGTCATTCGTAGGAACGTCAAATCCAAAGCCACACTAGCAACATATATTTGCTAGTGTCCCTTTGGATCCGACGTTTGTATAAGCGCGTGCTGCAAAGGAATACAAACGTCGGAACCGGGACACTAGGTGTTATTGCACATGCCGGCCGGCTACCGGCATGTCCGTGCGGCATGACCGTCCGGCAATTTTGGTGCATAGAAGCCGCATGCCGCCCATTCTCGACAACAAGAACCCGAATGCCGCGTCGATCTTCCAGCCTGCCGCGCTTCTGCGCGAGGCGCGCAGGCAGAAGAGCCTGGGCGTGGTCGAAGTGCCGCGCATGTGCATTCTCGATCCCGATGGCGACATTGTTCGCCGGCTCAGGCGCGCCGGGGACGCGCGCCGCTTCGAGGGATGGCCCTGCTATCACAGCGAGCTGGACCAGTTCACGCTTGCCGGGCAGACCGTCGGCATCGTCGGGTGCGCCGTCGGTGCTCCCTTCGCCGTCCTGATCGCAGAGCAATTGCTCGCCTGCGGCTGCCGGTTTCTGCTGAGCCTGACATCGGCGGGTCAGATCGTGCCGGCTGCCCGCCCGCCCTATTTTGTCATCATCGACCGCGCGTTGCGCGATGAGGGGACGAGCTATCACTACGCCGCCCCTTCTGACTATGCCGAGGCGGATGCGCGGCTGGTGGAGATGGCGCGCGAGGCGCTGCGGGACAAAACCATTCCCTGCATGGTAGGGGCGAGCTGGACGACGGACGCCCCGTTCCGGGAGACCGCGGAAGCGGTCGCCGCGGCGCGCTCCAAAGGCGTGCTCGCGGTCGAAATGGAGGCTGCCGCGCTCTATGCCTTCGCGCGCGCCACCGGAATGAACGTGCTCTGCCTTGCCGCCATCACCAACGTCATGGGACAGATTGAAAACGATTTCGAGAAGGGCGATCTCGATGGGGCGGCCGCTGCGCTCGCCTTGCTCGAGGCAATTGCATTCCGCGCCGCCGCGCGGTTTTGCTGAGGTTCATCGTGTGTGCGCACCGGCGCGGCGACCGGCGTCGCCGGGCGGCCTCACGCCGTCACGAGAGGGGACGCCACGGCCGCGAAGCCCGATTTCGGAACCCGCGAAAAGGGCAAGGCTGTCGCCAAGGCTACAATTTGGTCCATATTTGCGCTAACTTGAACAGGGCAGGACGATGAAAACTCATCCTGCGCTGGGGGTAGCGTCGCAAGTGGAGCGTGTAATGGTCAATACTGCATTTCAAGACTGGCGACGGGAGTGCGAGGCGGTGCAAAAGGAGATGGATCGCCTGATCGCGGCCGGACGGCCGCAATCGCCGGAGGAGCGCCAGGTCCGCCAGCTGCAATTCAGCGCGCTGATCGAGCGGCGAGACGCCGCCGCGCGCAATCTTTTGCGATCCTCGGTTCGTCCCGACAAGGAGCAAATGCCCGGGTGAGCGCCGGCCGTTTGCCGCAATGGCCGGATATGGTTTCCAAAAGGTGAATCAATGCCCGCGCAGGCGGCCCTTGCGCTAAACTCTTTAGCAACGCCTTCTTTGCTAATGCACATGCATCCGACCGGACGACCAGGAAATTTGGAGCTTCCGGAGCGATGCTCGCCGCTCGAACTCGCAGGTCCGCCACGCGCCTGATCCGGCGCCTGGGAGTTTTGCGGCTCATCCGATGCACGGACGGCGCGATTGCCGTCGAGTTCGGCCTCGTAGCCGCGCCCTTCGTCGCAATGCTGTTTGCGATTCTGCAGACCACCCTGGTTTTCTTCGCAGGGCGCGTGCTTGACACGGCGGTCGCCCAATCTGCCCGCCTGATACTCACCGGTCAGGCGCAGGATCAGGGCATGAACCAGAGCGCCTTCGCCAGCGCGGTCTGCGGGAAGATTTACGCGCTGTTCAACTGCAGCAGTCTCATGATCGATGTGCAGACGGCGGGCTCCTTTTCGAATGCCAACACGTCGAT
>Ga0318533_10000352_pt1 | contig 17983 bp, 18 predicted proteins | sample GRESIP053b4f27_FD_203675 | JGI IMG/M metagenome (GOLD analysis project Ga0318533, IMG submission 203675) | Tropical soil microbial communities from Luquillo Experimental Forest, Puerto Rico - GRE.SIPMG.053b4f27 | ecosystem: Environmental > Terrestrial > Soil > Tropical forest > Bulk soil...
ATCGACATCATCACAAACATCAACCAGAACACCGGCGATCTCAGCATTATAATTGGTGCATATCCGACTTCCTTTGTCGCGAGCGTTGCTTGTCCGGTCATTCTTTCTTCGGACGGCGACCTCAGCATCAATGCACCGATTAATCCGATGACTCCAAAGACCGCTCCGAACACCACTAAAGTGTGCTGATAGCCAGATGCTTTAATCATGCTGTCAATGGGAAAGGTCGTCAGAATTGCGCCGAAGCCATAGCCGGCCGCGACGACGCCGGTCGCAAGACCTCTGCGGTCCGGAAACCATTTAACCATCAGACCAATGATGCCGATGTAAACGATCCCGGTACCAATCCCGCACAGCAAGCCGTAAGTGGCATAAAGGCCCCAAATCGTCTGGATGTATGACGACGCGATCCAACCGGCGCCGTTCATCAACGCGCCAAGCCCAATCAGGAGTTTCGGACCAAAACGCTCAACAAGGAACCCTTGCATCGGCGCCAGCCAAGTCTGCAAGACGATCAAAATGGTGATGGTCCACTGCACCTCGGAAAGGATCGAACCGGTGGTCTTTTGGAACGAGGGAACGAATAACGTCCAGACGTACTGTGGGCTTGAAATCGTCATCATCACGATGAAGCCCAAAAGAAGCTGGATCCAGCGTGCATTTACCGCCGCTATTTGACTTGGCGCCGCTACCTCGAATGTCTGACTCTGTGCCATTGTTATCTATCCGCGCAGGGTGTCGCCTCGATGCGCGGCAAAATTTGTGCCACCGGCCGCTTCACAAGAAATGTTGTCTGCGGCCTTCGCACGGCTCCGCCGATGCCCAAACGATTTGCAACATGCCTTTATTTTGGCAGTCCAATTTTGACGCCCGTTATAATGCACGAACAAGCGCCAAAGGCGTTCCACCCAATCGCAAAAATAACCGCACGAATGTTGCGATGCATGAGTCCGCTTTTGGCACAAAGCGGACATCACTGCCTGGCTGATCCATGTCCGCTATTGGGGGTAAAGCGGACATCGCTCAGAGATGGCTGAATGTCTGCTTTTGACCCAAAGCGGACATTCCGGACCACTGATCCGGCAAGAAACGTCGAAGGGAACCAGCTCGGACTCCGGATTTACCGCACGACTACACCGGGGAGCTGCCGTTTCTGATCGGTAGCGTGATCCGGAAATGTGCTCCATGATTAGTGCTAGGCACTAGGACAATTTGACCACCATGCCGTTCAATAATCATTTGAGACAAGGCAAGACCTAATCCCATTCCAGTTGCCTTCGTCGTAACAAACGCATCAAAGACACTGGTCATTTTCTTCGGTTCGATTCCAGGACCGGAATCCTCCACCGAGATGGCAACTGTCTTCCCATCTTGATGGTCGGTCCCGACGCGGATCACTCGACTCCTGTCGGTTATGGATCTCATCGCGTCGATCGCGTTTTGGATCAAGTTAAGAAGCACCTCCTGTAGCTGCCCCCTGTGGCCCATGATAGATGGAAGCTCAGTGGCGAGCTGTGTGTTGACGATGACGTCATATCGACTTAGCTCCTCACGGATAATCTGTATTGTTTCGAGAGTCAGTTCATTTACGTCAATTGGCTGTTGCTCTGAATTTGTGCTGCGAAACAGTGCGCCGACGCTCTCAAGTACTTCGTCGATCCGAAGGCTGGCGCTTGCCAAGTCGCCGAGGATTGATTGTGCTCGATCGATATTGGGCGGTTCTTGCCCGAGGTATCGTCGCGCAGCGGAACTTTTAGTACTGATGCCCGTCAGTGGTTGCCTTACCTCATGCGTGATTGCCGCAACTACCGCTGCCAGGTTCGTCAATTTGTTTTCGCGCTCACGGCGGAGCAACTTGTTGGTGCGTGCAAGACTTGCATACACCCGCACGGTTTCGGAGAGCATCGCGGACAACACTATTGTCGAAACGACGACCGATAATGTCCGGACGGCGTAAGCTCCCACACTGTAACGGTTAAAAATAAACAAGCACGATATCGCCTGTTCAACCACGGTGGCAAAAATCGCGACGGCTAGCCACAGATCGAGGACGGAGCGTCGCCGAATCCAAAGGACCGTGAACGCGAGCACACTCGTCGTCAATGGAATTGCAGTGACGTAATTGGTCAAACGCGTGAAGTTGACCTCATTGGTAAGCAGTCGTGGCCAATATTCTTCTTTCACCACAACGCTCCACGTGAGGGCGCAAACAAGCGTAATCACGATGGCCACACTCAAGCAGATGGCCGGCATGCCCGACTCGTGAATAAATAACTTCTTGGAATTTGTATCTAACAGGCAGGCATAGCCAAGGACGCTCGCCGAAAAGCCGAAATGCCAAAAGACGTAGAGCCAGGGCGTAGCCTGAATTCCAGGACCGAGCAGGCCTTTCGGTGCAAATGCGCCGGGATAGGAAAGCGCATGCGGAATGACAATTGACGCAGCAAAAAGATAACCGCTGGCCAGTAACAGGAGCTCGCGTGAGCCGAGAATCGAGAATTGACTAAAGAGCAGAACGGCGGTTGTGAGACTAGTGACGAATATGATCCCCTCGATGGTCGGAACGAAGCTGGCAATCTGCACCGCTTGCTTGGCCGCGAAGGGAGCGATGGCTACGAACGCAATGGATAGCATTCCGACGACTGCCAATGCCGACCGTTGCTGCCGCAACGTTGGGCTCATCGTCGCGATCGAGAGTTCGCGCTCGTCTGCTATTTGATGGTCGGTCAATTTCTTTTCTCAAGACCACCCTTCGACTCACATGCACAATGCTGATGATGTGGCATTACGAAACTTGGAGTATTTGATCTGAATCAAGCTCACGTTTGGGGGGAGACCTCGATCGGTTGCCGTTTCCCACCGCCGGCTCCGCCGAATTCTATGGGTAAAACCCGGCCGCCCTGCCAGTGATGCAGCTCTCGCTCGCGCCGACGAGGTGATCCAATAGTGGCTGGGCCTGATGTCCGCTTTTGACCCAAGCGGACATTGGACGGACCCACCGCTGTTTGAGCTAAGTCAAATTCCTCAAATATGGCCTGTGATTTCCTTGGTTACCCAGGGCGGCCCCGATAACGTGTCGGCGAAATTCCAAAAGAGAACTTCAGAGTCGCCTATTGCTCGTTCGATGTTCGCGCATCGTCGCGGGAGGAACCGAACATGACCACTGTCCGTGAACCTCGTCTTGAGCCCGTCGCCATATTGGATCTGCGTCCAACCCAAATTACCGTCGGCATGCGTGAGGTTAAGGCCAAACGCAAGCATTGGCGTGATGAAAGTAAAAAGAAAGGTGAAGAATTTCTCGGCAAACACATGATACCCGTGATCCTTGGCCCAAAGAACCGGCATTACGTCATTGATCACCATCATCTTGCACGTGCACTGCATGACGAGGGTGTCAAGGAGGTAGCCGTCACAGTCATTGCCAATCTCAGCAAGCTCGATCAGGATTCGTTCTGGTTTGTCATGGACAATCGCGATTGGACCCATCCTTTCGATGAGGATGGTCGTCGCCAAGCATACAGTGACTTGCCGAAATCGGTGGATAAGCTCATCGACGATCCATTTCGTTCATTGGCGGGCGAACTGCGGCGCGCAGGCGGCTTCGCCAAGGATACGACCCCATTCAGCGAATTCCTTTGGGCCGACTTTTTGCGGCGGCGCATGAAGCGTAAAACCGTGAAAACCAATTTCGATGGTGCGCTTGAGAAAGCGCTCCAATTGGCAAAAAGTGACGATGCCAATTACTTGCCGGGCTGGTGCGGTCCGGTACCAGAGGAATAGAAATTTCGGCGCAGTATCACGTCGAGCCAACCGCAAACGATGAACCACATTCCGCTCGAGAGCGCGTCCATGGGACGCGGGGAATATTGGAATTGGTTTCTGGCGAGCGGTGGCACACTGATAGATGGTCTCTCCATTTTTTCGCTCGGCGTGGCAATGCCGCTCATCACGAGCCGCTTTTCGCTCAGCGCGCTCATGGTCGGTCTTATCGGCTCCGCCCTGGTTCTCGGCGCCGTGTTTGGTGCAGTCATCGGCGGGCCGGCGGCCGATCGCTTCGGTCGCAAGCCCGCCTTTTTAATAGACATGACGATCATCACGGTCGGAGCGCTGATCAGCGCCTTAGCCGACGCGCCGCAATGGGTCTTGCTCGGCCAGTTCATCGTGGGAGTTGGCATCGGCGTCGATTTTCCCGTCAGCTCATCCTACGTGTCCGAGACCATGCCTCAGCAGGTTCGCAGCCGGATGGTCGTGGCGACCATTGCTTTGCAATCGGTCGGAATGCTGCTCGGTGCTGGCGTCGCGATCGCGATCCTGTGGCTAAGGAGCAACACCTCTGACTGGAGACTGATCGTCGGAGCGACTGCTGCGGTGGCGTTTTTGTTTCTTCTGCTGCGCTTTTGGCTTCCGGAGAGTCCGCGGTGGCTTAGGCAACACGCGCAGAGCAAAACCGTTACAGGAGGCGCAGCCACGGCGTCGCCAGGCACTGGATTCGCTGTCTTACTCTCACGGCCTTATCGCACACGCACGATGCTGGTCTCGCTGCCGTGGTTTCTCATGGACGTCGCTACCTATGGAGTCGGTCTGTTTACACCGGTGATCCTTGGCGCCATCCGCTCTTCGTCCAAGACCACAGGACCTGTGGCCGCCGAATTTGCCGACGCTCAAGGCAGCGGCGCCATCGATCTTTTTCTGCTCTTCGGGTTCCTCGTCGGATTGTGGGCGGTACCGCGTTTCGGCCGGATCCATATGCAGGTTATCGGATTCGTCGGCATGACCCTTGGCATGCTGATTCTGGTAGCCCCGGAAGTGGCGGCCGGTGGCGCGGCGGCGCACGTATGGCTCGTGTTTGCCGGGTTCATTTTATTCAACCTGGCCATGAACGCCGGACCCAACGCGACCACTTTTGCTCTGGCGCCTGAGCTATTTCCTACCAAGATTCGCGCTTCCGCCGGCGGCTTTGCTGCAGCCACAGCCAAAGTTGGGGCCACGTTGGGAATCTTCGTGCTTCCGCAAGTAAAGGCGCATGGCGGCGTCGCAGCGGTGCTGATCATGATGGCCATCGTCAGTGGTCTCGGGGCGGCCGTAACCGCTATCCTGGCCCGTGAGGTTGGAGAAATTCCGGAAGGCCGGAGCATTGACGAAGCGGAAGCGCTATGACCGACAGCGCGGGCCAGGATCGTCACGCCCGAGTCTGACGGCGGGTCAAAACGTCTTCACATATTCGGGCACATTAACCGGTGTTCCAGCGAGTGCCGCGCCAAGCATCTTGAACAAGGCCTATACCATTACCGCCGAAGTAGAAATTCCCGACGGCGGCGCTGAGGGCATGATCGTCACTCAGGGTGGACGCTTCGGCGGTTATGGCTTGTTCTTGAGCAAAGGCGAATTTGGCCTCAATCACGGGCGCGTTGTCTTCCTTTATAATTTACTCGACCTCAAACGCACGATCTGGGAGGGGCCGGAGCTGACAGCCGGGAAGCACACCATCGTGTTCGATTTCAAGCCAGACGAGCCGGGTCTGGGCAAAGGCGGTACGGGCGCGTTGTCGGTGAACGGCAAAGAAGTGGCGAAGAATGCGCTGGAGCACGCCACTCCGATCCTGTTCCCGGGGGATGAGACCTTCGATGTCGGCGAGGATACCCGTACTGGCGTCGCGTTGGTCGAGTATCGCTACGATGTTCCCTTCAAGTTTACAGGCAAGATCGACAAGCTGACCTTCAAACTCCAACCGGAGCAGGAAGCCAAAGCCCAATAGCGCGATCGTCGTAGCGATGAACAAGGTGCTGCTTTTTTCTGCTGTCGCCGAGGTCGCAACGGAAAAAGCGGCAGAAGTGGAGAAGTTGCGCGCCAATGCATGCCGAATAACACGGTCATTTCATTGCAGGCATGCGATGGGTTCGTTTTTGATCTGAATCAAATCCAAGATTCTGTTTTACACACTACCGTTTGCCTTCCGGGCGGCTTTCGTCGTTGTTGCCGACGGCGATACGTTCGACGCCACAATTATATAAGGTATATAAGGCTCCCTGGTGACCGACGCCGGTATTGCATCGATAGAACGGCCGCGGCAGCAAACAGCACCGCCGAACATGATCTGGATCCCCGGCGGCACGTTCCGCATGGGATCGGACAAGCATTACCCTGAAGAAGCGCCCGTTCATCGCGTCACCGTCGACGGCTTTTGGATCGACCGCACGCCGGTAACAAACCGGCAGTTCAAAGCCTTTGTCCGCGCCACCCAACATAAGACTTTTGCGGAAATTCCGCCTGATCCGAAGAATTATCCCGGCGCCCTGCCGCATATGCTCTATGCCGGCTCGTTGGTGTTTACGCCGCCGGACCATCCGGTCGATCTGAAAAATTGGAGCGAGTGGTGGCGGTTCCTAAAGGGCGCGGACTGGCGCCATCCCTATGGTCCGAAGAGCAACACTCACGCTCTGAACAACCATCCCGTCGTGCATGTCGCTTATTCGGACGCCCTTGCCTACGCCAGATGGGCCGGAAAGCATCTGCCGACCGAGGCGGAATGGGAATTCGCCGCACGCGGCGGATTGGATGGCGCCGAGTTTGCCTGGGGCGATAATTTCACGCCTGGTGGACAGCACCGCGCCAATACCTGGCAGGGCAACTTTCCGTTCGAAAACAAATGCGAGGACGGTTTCGACCGCAGCTCGCCGGTTATGGCATTCCCGCCGAATGACTACGGCGTCTACGACATGATTGGCAATGTTTGGGAGTGGACGGCCGACTGGTGGTCGGCCAAGCACGAAGCCGAAGCAGCGAAGCCGTGTTGCGTCCCACAAAATCCGCGCGGCGGGCGTGAAGAGGACAGTTACGACGCCTGCCTGCCCAACATCAAAATTCCTCGCAAGGTGCTCAAAGGCGGTTCGCATCTCTGCGCGCCGAACTATTGCCGCCGCTACCGGCCGGCCGCACGTCATGCTGAGCCGGTCGATACGTCAACTAGTCACGTCGGATTTCGTTGTGTGATCAGAGAAAGAGGAGAGCCTTCATGAAGGCCACGGATGAACGCGACAGAAAAAATGCATTAGACCGCCGCAACATCCTGCTTGGATCGACGACGCTTGCTGCGGCTTCGGCGCTGGGCACGGCTGCCGGTGTTCAAAAGGCCATCGCCCAGGCGCAGCAAGCCGCGCCACCCGGCACTAAGCCGAACATTCTCGTCATCATGGGCGACGATATCGGCTGGTTCAACATCGGCGCCTACCATCAAGGCATCATGTCGGGCAAGACGCCGAACCTCGACAAGCTCGCCGCCGACGGCATGCGCTTCACCGATTATTACGCCGAGGCGAGCTGCACCGCCGGCCGCGCTAATTTTATTACCGGCGAGCTGCCATTGCGCACCGGATTGACCACGGTGGGCCAGGCCGGCGCCGATGTCGGTATTCCTGACGAGGCATGCACGCTGGCTACCGTGCTGAAGTCGCTCGGCTACGCCACCGGACAGTTCGGCAAGAACCATCTCGGCGATCTGAACAAGTACTTGCCGACGGTCCACGGCTTCGACGAATTCTTCGGCTATTTATATCACCTCGACGCAATGTCCGATCCGTACTGGTACTCGTTCCCGGTCGACCAGAATTTCTACAATCAGTATGGGCCGCGCAGCCTGGTGCATTGCTACGCGACCGACACCGACGACGCGACAGTGATGCCGCGCTGGGGCAAGGTCGGCAAGCAAAGGATCGTCGATGAAGGGCCGTTGCCGCCATTCGCAGACATGTCGAACGTGCCGAACATGCACGACCTGCCGTTCCTGAAGCCGAAATACGACATGACCACCTTCGACGAGGTGCTGGTGAAGGCCTCCAGCGATTTCATGGACAAGGCCAAGCAGGCCGGCAAGCCGTTCTTCGTCTGGCACAACACCACGCGCATGCACGTCTGGACGTTCCTGTCGAAGAAATACTCTTCGATGCAGAACAGCCAGACGAACTACGGTCTCGAGGAGGCCGGCATGGCGCAGCTTGATGACAGCGTCGGCGCGCTCCTCAAACACCTTGACGATATCGGCGTCGCCAATAACACCATTGTCATCTTCACCACCGACAACGGCGCCGAAGTCTTCACTTGGCCTGACGGCGGCATGACGCCGTTCCGCGCCACCAAAGGCACGGTGTTCGAGGGCGGCTTCCGCGTGCCATGCATCATCCGTTGGCCGGGCAGGATCAAGCCCGGCAGCGTGGAGAACGGCCTCATTTCCGGCTTAGATTGGTTCCCGACGCTCGCCGCGGCCGCCGGTAATTCGAACATCACGCAGCAACTCCTGCAAGGCGTGACACTTGGCGACCGCACCTACAAGAACCATCTCGACGGCTACAACCAGACCGACTTGCTCACTGGCAAGGGACCGTCGGCACGCCGCGAGCTCTTTTACTTCGGCGGCCCGACACTTGGGGCCATTCGCATCGACGATTTCAAGTTCCAGTTCTACCAGCAGCCTTACGGTTGGCCGGGAGAAAAAACGACGACGGACATGCCAACGATGTACAACATACGCCAGGATCCGTTCGAACGGACACCGTCCATTCGCGGCGAAAACTTGAACGCCCTGGGCGGCGGATACATGAACGACTTTTACGCCCGCGAGTTCTGGCGCTTCGTCACGGTCCAGCAGGAAGTGGCCAAGCTCGCCCAGACAGCGATCGACTATCCGCCGATGCAGGCGCCGGCTTCGTTCAACCTCGAGGCCGTGAAAAGACAGGTCGACGAATTAATCAAGGCCCACGAAGGGCAATAGCCACATGAACGCGGCGGGCGTATGATCTGCGCCCGCCGCATTCGGTCTTGCGCAAAGGGGCTCCTCATGATTCGTCATCGTTTATTCATCGCGACGTTTGCGCTTACGCCAATCGCAGCGCTTGCACTCGCGGCGCTGATTTCCGTTTCCGCCACGGCTCAAGCGCCGCAGTCGTCCCAGTCCTGGACGCAGGTCGGCGGGCTGACGTGCAAGGTCAATCCGAATATTGGTTTCATCATTGTCGGCCATCAACCGATGGAGTGCACCTATACGCCGAGCCTCACCCCGGCGCCGCCGGAATATTACGACGGCGCGATCAATACCGTGGGCATCGATATCGGCGTGAGCGCCGGCAGCATCCTGGGCTGGGGCGTGTTTGCGCCGACGAAAGGTCTGCCTGCGGGTGCGCTTGCCGGCGAATACGTCGGCGCTTCCGGCGATCTCGGCATCGGGCTCGGCGCCGGCGCCAACGTCCTGATGGGAGGCTCGGGCCGCACCATCGCGTTACAGCCGCTGTCGCTGCAAGGCTCGATCGCGCTCAATGTCGTGCTCGGCGTGTCGTCACTCCAGCTGCGCCCGGCGACTTCGCGCTGAGAACTGGCGATGAGACTTTGGCGATAATATTTTGGCGATGAGCCTGATGCTCATCCTGACAACGATCGCAACGGCCGCTGTTCTGGCCACGGCGGCCGTGCCGGCGCGCTCGCAGGAGATTCCCAATCTCAACGTCGATCCGGTGTGCCGCGGCATCGCCCAACAGGGGTCAACCGTCGCGGAAAAAGGCAGCCCGGATCTCGCATTCTCGCAATGCATCCAGAGCGAACAGGCGATGCGGCAGAAACTTGCCGGTGAATGGTCGACGTTCTCGCCGAGCGAAAAGGCCAATTGCATCGGCGCGACCTTATCAGTTGCCTCGAAATGGCGCGGGACGCGCGGCAGTTGAACCAGGGCAAATAAAAGTCAGCGTCCTCGCATTGCAAATCTGTTATTTGCGGGCGTGCCAAAATAGTCACGCCGCGCAAGAATCTGCTCCCGAGCCGCATTTCGATCTCAAATCGCCAACATCCGTCCTAGACTCTGCTCGTGCCGGCCCTGTGGGGGTTGAGGGAGACGGACGATGCACAAGCACCTGGCGATGCGGACAGCGTGCGCGGCGTTGTTAATCGTTGGACTGATTGCGATCCGAGATGCGATCCGAAACAGCGCGCACGCCGACGAAGACGGGGTCAGCTTCTGGATCCCCGGTTTCTTCGGCAGCCTGGCTGCCGCTCCGCAGCAGCCAGGATGGTCGCTGACGTCGATGCTCTATAACACTAACGTTTCGGCGAGCGGCAATGCCGCCGTGGCCCGCGAAATCACGATCGGACGATTCAATCCCAAGATCAACATCAGCGTCGATGCCCACGTCCACGCAGACGCGACCATCGGGTTTGTCGCTCCAAGCTACACGTTCGCGACCCCGTTCTTAGGCGGCCAAGCGTCTGCCATCCTCCTTTTCGGCTACGGCAACAACGACACATCGCTGAACGCGTCTGCGACAGCGAGCACCGACCTTCTTCCATTTTCCATCACAAGATCGGTGGCGCTCTCGCAAGACACGACGGGCTTTACCGATCTCATTCCAATGTTCACCGATCGCTGGAACGCCGGCGTCAACAATTACATGGTCTATATCACCGGCGACATTCCAGTTGGCCTGTACAACTCCAGCAATCTGGCGAATATCGGCATCGGCCATGGCGCGATCGACGGCGGCGTCGGCTACACTTATTTTGACGAAAAAACCGGCCACGAATTCTCAGCCGTTGCCGGCTTGACAGGGAATTTCGAGAACCACTCAACGAACTATACCAACGGCATTGATTTCCATCTGGATTGGGGCGCATCACAGTTTTTGACCAAACAATTGCAAGTCGGCCTTGTCGGCTATGTCTACGAACAGCTGACCGGTGACGACGGGTGCGCGCCTGTCCTCTGCCCTTTCAAGTCCCGCGTCATCGGCGTCGGCCCGCAGATTGGATATATTTTTCCGGTGGCAGGCATGCAGGGCTACGTCAATCTTAAGGGCTATGGCGAGTTCGATGCCGCCAACCGACCCGACGGCTGGAACGTATGGCTGACCTTTGTGCTGTCGCCGGCGCCGACCGCCGCGCAATCTTCGCCGCCGCCGATCATTACCAAGACGCCTCGTAGTTGAAGTTATGTTGGATTTCGAGGTTCGAACGCAGCGTCGGCCCGACGGTAACATTCACTATATCGATTGTTCTGTTTGCGTGTCATTTTGCTGATTTTTCCTTGAAACGGCCTAACTTTCTCGTCGGACACGACCTGCTCGCTCCTGCGGTTTGCGACGATCCAGTGTTTCGAGAGCGTACAGCAGCCGGCCGGCCTGGCGCCAAAGGGTCGCTTCATAACGACTGAGGCGATCGAGCGCGAAATTGGGTAAATTGGCGAGCCGCAAAAAGCAGCGGGCGAACTCGACAGCGCTAGAGACGGACACTGTTTCTATTTTACTCACGGCACTGTTCGAGACTTCATACAAATTCGTAGAATCGTCTCGCCCAAACAATGCCTGAATAATGTCATGGGATTTCGGAGCCACTCGGCAGTTTTGTCTATAATCACGCAAATGTTGAGCTTGAATTCGAACAATCCCGTTTCCATGGTCGTAGCACGACGCAGGCGCCACAGAATGCTGGCTAGCCGCAGTACGAGCTCGCGTTCGACTGCGGACTGTGCATCATAATCGGCGATTTGGCTGCCTCGAATGCCTTGTAATCTTCGGCATCCTCGAGTGCGTCGATCACTGTCTCGGCTGTAAGGCCATGGCGTACAGCGTTGCAGCGCGATGAATGCTTCCCAGCTTCAGTTTTCGGCCCGGTGCTCTTAAGGGCATTTCGGCGATTGGCCTCGAGCTGCCGATACGAGGTCATTGGGGACACACCAAATTGGATTCGTTTGGTAATTTTGCGTCGGCTCCGACTGGTAACGGATGTGTCTTCAACCAAAGCATGCGAGCAGCGGCGATCGCATCAATGCCGGTCTTGTTCCACCACGCGGCCTCATCACCGCACCGATGCACCTCGCGATGATGACCACGGCAGAGCGGTACCGTGAACTCATCGCTAGCTTTTCGACCCAGAGTCGGTGGCTGTGCAAAACGGAGATGATGCGCATCGGCGGGACGCCGGCCGCAGACCAGGCATGGCTGCTTGGCGACAGATTTGACATGCTCCCGGTCGCGAATTCGACGGGGCACAGGCAACGCCAAGACCGTTTTGTTGACACCTGTTGCCCGATCTCGCCTTCTGCGGCGCCTTCTAGGTATTTCGGGTTGCGCCGCGACGCTCGGCTGGTCTGTCACAAGGGTCGAGAGCTTTAACTGAAAGGCTAGCTCGACCTGCCTGGCATCGGCAGAGCCGAGATTATCTTTTGAAGCAAGAACCCGATGGGCCCAATCGGCAGCTTCTTCGGACGAATTCAGAGCCTTCAGTTGGGCAATTAACTGGTCACGAAGTACCGCCGAAGCTTCGGCCTCAAGCGTTCGCGCGGGACTTGCTGCTGTGTGCTGGCCGCTACCTGACGGCCCCTGGCTTGGGTAATTCGGGCCGCCGTTCAGGCGGCCTTTCGTTCTTCCGGTCTCGGTTTTCGGCGCGGGCGTCGTTGGTGCGACCAGATCGGGTGCATCGAGATCGTCCTCACCAGCAATGCCGACTAGCGTGAACAGCGCGTAACGCCGGGCATAGGTCAATGCCGCGCCCATGCGATGGGGTGTTGCCGTTTCGCTGACGGTGCACACCGGCCAATCCGAGGCAATCCATTCGCCGGAGGCATGCGCGAGAACGGTGCTGAGCCGGACGATGCCGGCATTGTCGTCGATAGAAGTGGTTTGCACCGTCGCGATCTCATGCTGGCTTAAGGTCTTGCGCACGATGTCAAGCCCACTCGACAGCGGCGCATAGCGAAAGGTCTGTTCAGTCCCGCGCCGTCCCTCTGAAGGAATGATGCCGACGAGTGACTTCTCCGGGTTAACGAGCTGGGCTTGGGCTTTGGCCAGTGCCGCAGCGATCGTGCCAATCGTCTCACTAGAGCGCTGCACGGCTACCCTCCACTCTGATAAGGTCGAAGCTGATTGCGCCTGATTTTGACCGCTTGGCCCGGATACCATGACCAATCGCCTCTTTAGCGTCCTCCGGCATCAGTGCTTTCAGCTCGACCCTCGCGCGCTCATGCTCCAAAAAGGCTTGTCGGGTGGTACGGAAGATTCCGGCAAGTTCTGCCCAGGAATTTGAGGCGCTCATATCAACAATCCGGACCGCTTCGATCCGAGGCTTTGGTGGCTCAACACCAAACAGGCGAGGAGGCTCGCCGCTCTCGACACAGCGCCAGAACTTCCGCTCAGCCGTGACAATGAGATGTTGATAAAGCGGATCGGCGTGGGTGGTGATCTCAACCCATTTGCCGCCGCCCGTAATTACACTGAGGACAGCGCTTCTGTTCGCAACCACCCACATGTTGTGCTGCAGCTGAGGCATATACTTTTCGGCCGCCGCCTCTTCTGAGAACGACCAGGGCAGCATGAATTTAGCTTCGAACACCGCCCCGGTCGCTTCAATGCGACCGTCGAGTGTGGCCGCCATCCACTTCAGTACCGGGTGCCGAATATGCCGCTGGATATCTGTGAGTACCTGACCGGCATTAGTCTCATACCAGCGCCGGTTCAGGTCCTCGGTCGCCAGGCCAAGCTGGACGACGAGATTTCCCGACAGGTCTTCGGGCTCGATCTCGCCTCGTTTTTCCTGCCAAAGGCGGAGGAGGGCAGCCTCATCTTGGCCCATGATGATCCGGGCATCGGAGCCACCCACGAAATCGCGGCGTTGGAGGCTGACCTCCCGTTTTTTCTGGAACGGCACTGATTCGCTGAGCATGTTGGACCTCGCTGGCAATAATTACTCACATTATTTAATTCAGTTATCACAGATGATCGATAATCTATCAAGTTAGATGAATTGTCAAGTCGTAGGTAGGATCGGCTAGGAATGAACCAGGAAGGCGGATGCTCGCACCAGCACAAATTCGAGCAGCGCGGGCTATTTTGGGCTGGCGTCAGGAAGACCTTTCGAAGGCTTCTGGTGTTGGCACCGCCACGATTCACCGCATCGAGAAGAGCAATCAGCCTGTAACCGGTTATGCTTCGACAATCGTGCGAATTCAAGAAGCCCTTGAAGATGCGGGAGTTTTGTTCATCGATGACGATGAGACGGCTGGTATCGGCCTTCGGCTGACTAAGAAGAGGAAGAGGCAGCGATAATATCGACGGTGCTCGCGACGAGAACGGCACCAGGGGCAGGAGTGCGGCTGCGAAAACGGCAGCAGAAGAATAAAGAGCTAGAGGATGCGACCGGCATTTGCGCACGCGGAATTTGATCTTGCACAGATCCGCGCACTGATTTCGCGCGTCATCGCATTTAGCGGACTCGGAACGCCGGACGACCACTTCAACGGGGGGCGTGTCCTGTTACGAAAGCGGCACCAGAACAGGACTAGGCGCGGCCGACAGCAAAAGGAACAGGCCCTCCCGCTCCGAGGCAATTTGCCGTCTGATCGAGATTGCTCTAAGCGCCCAAAACAAAACGGCAACCCAGTCGCGGCGGACATTTCTCCGGACAAGTCAGACCCTCTCGGCCCCGCTTTGAAGAGCTCCTCCTAATTCTTCCTGAGTCACTTCTATTATGCGGTTCGGCGGAATGAGATAGACTTTACCGGTGATCGAGGAATAGTGCGTAGTCTCGCCTGGAAATCGCAGAGAAATCGTTCCGGATTGGCTCGTTGAGATCTGCGCAGCCTGTTGTCTGTAAGCTCTTAGAATTCCCGGTTCCGGATGCTCCGTGATCCAGGCGAGTGCGAATACCGTTGAATCGACTTGATCGTCATTCTTTGCGTTGGGAAAGCCGAGCAGCTCGCGCAGATAGGCATCGAGCCAAGGTGCGTCATTCGGAAACAGAACAGTACCATTTTCAATTTTTGCGGTTTGGGCGATTAGCCGCATTGTCTTGTCGCCGTCGATCTTCGGTGCCGGTTGAGCGAACGAATAATTATCCGCTCTCAGTTCCTGCAACAAAGATGTCCCAGAGGCCATGTCTTCGATGAGCACAACATTGGCGCGGTACAATTTTGCACGGTCTACGATGGCACGCTTAAGATCGGGAAACTCCAGCTTTTTGCGGAACACATCGAGAAGATAGAGCGAACGATCTTTGATGCCCCAGGTCGTGCACACGCTAAAATTGGCGAGCTCGGTATCTTTGTTCGCGGTATCCCAACTTTGCAGGATTTGATCGAACCGCTCCGGCTTTTCGTCCGGACGGTAGTATTTTAGCCACTCTCGTTTGACGATGATACCAGAGGGCGGCTGAGGATTTTGTTGGTATTGCGCAAAGAAATTGTAATCATTCATCCCGCGCCGCTGTTCGTCCAACGACTCGCGTGAGACCAGGGCCGGTTGCAGAACCTCGCCGGCTTTTCTTTGCGCATGCCGCCGTCCATAGGGCGTCACAAAGCTGTAGCTCTCATCTTGTTCCGCAAAGGCCGGAAATGCCAACACATCCCATTGGCCTTTTTCCTGAACGAAGGCCACCAGATCATCGGCGTGCAGCCGCTGCATGACAATAATGATTGCGCCTGCTTCGCGATTGTTGAGTCGGCTGAGCAGCGTATTGGCAAACCAGTTGTTCACCGCGCGGCGCCGCGTCTCCGATAGAGCATCATCGGCCTTCAGCGGATCGTCGATTATGATGAGATCCGCGCCACGACCGGTGAGCACGCCTTCAACTGAGGTCGAAAACCGAAAGCCGCCCTCTGTCGTCGCAAAGTCCGCAACGGCCTCCCGGGACAACCGGGTCTCAAAAAGCGCCTGATAAAACGGGCTGGTGATCACGCTGCGACAGTTTCGCGCCAGCGTTTCAGAGAGATCCTGCGCATAAGTCACCGACAGGATCTGCTTGCTGGGCTCGTGTCCTAGCAGCCAGGCCGGAAACGCAACCGAGATGGCGTGCGACTTGAGGTGCCGCGGCGGCACGTTGACAATGAGCCGCTTGCAGCGGCCGTACCGGACATCCTCCAGTTTTGATGCGATGAGTTCAATGTGCCAATTCGACTGAAACCGCGTTTGCGGATTGAGTTCTAGAAATGAGCGATGGATGAACGCGCCGAGATCGTGCCTCAGCACATAGGCATACATGTCAGCGGGCGAGGAGGTCATGCCTCGGATTCCCTGATCTTGTCCGCATCGCATTGTTTCAGCCGCTCATAGACTGCACGAAGAACTTCGATATCGTGTTCGCCCAGAGGAAATTCGGCGGGCTTTTCCCTTGCGGCCTGGGTTTGAATCTCATCAACCCAGTCGAGGAACGCCGCCATCGACTTTGGATCGCCTTTCGCCGCCTTATTGGCGAGTTGCAACGTAGTGGCTTGAAGGTTCGAAATCCTTCGTTGTTTCCCGTCGATCTCAATCATGGTCGGCTGCTTGGCCGCTTCCAACACCAGGGTCCTAAGATTTTTACTGCCCCTGGGTCTGCCCCTGAGATTGCCCGAGGTACCTTTGGGAAATTGGGTGTGCTTTGGCGGATTGCCGCGGCCAATCTTTGGCTCGAGCCCCGTTATCGCCTTTACCTTTGGCTCTGGATCGACCGCGGTAGCGTCCCTTATTTTTGGCTCGACCTCGGTGGTCTTTTTTTTCTTGGTTTTGGTCATCGTTTTCCCTGTCTAAATGTCGCGCACCGACAGAAGCACGGCCGCTTTTTGTTGGCAGTTGGGATATCGCGAGCAAAGCCCGCGCGGTGGAGAGAGTTCGAGAAAGCTTCAGTTGCTTTCCCTGTTTTTTTAGGCTTTTTCCCTGTTATTCGACCGTACTTGCCTGTTATGGCAAAAATCGTTCCCTGTTATTCTTCGCTCGCCAAAAGTTCAAGAAATGTCGGTCAATATTGGACTAGTTCTCTGTACAGTCGAGTTTTCCACGATCATAACTCGCAATTTCCCTGTAGATTTCCCTGTTAATCGGTTGGCGAATATCGGCCTCGGCCATGGTGCCTTCGACGACGGCGTGGGCTACACTTATTTTGACGAAAAAACCGGTCACGAATTCTCGGCGGTTCTTGGATTCACCGGCAATTTCGAAAATAACTCGACCGGATATACCAGCGGCATCGATTCCCATCTTGATTGGAGCGCGTCACAGTTTTTGACCGCAATTGCAAGTCGGCCTTGTCGGCTATGTCTACGAGCAGCTGACCGGTGACGACGGGTGCGCGCCTGTCCTCTGCCCTTTCAAGTCCCGCGTCATCGGCATCGGCCCGCAGATTGGATACATTTTTCCGGTGGCAGGCATGCAGGGCTACGTCAATCTTAAGGGCTATGGCGAGTTCGACGCCGCCAACCGACCCGACGGCTGGAACGTATGGCTGACCTTTGTGCTGTCGCCGGCGCCGCCCGCCGCGCAATCTTCGCCGCCGCCGATCCTAACCAAAACGCCGCGCGGATAAACCATGAACAGCAAATGCTGACGTGCTAGTTTGCCTGTACACCGAGCGCTGAAAGAGCGTACAGCCAACCCAACAGCGTCACGACCGAGAGCAACGTCGTGATCGAGACCGTAGCCGCGACCAGCGCTTCCTCGACCTTATACTCACCTGCCAAGATATACACCGTCTTCGCAGTCGGCACGGCGGCACAGACGACGGCAGCGATCGTGTAGAGCGGACCGAGCCCCAATGCCACACAGAGGCCGTAGACGATCAGAGGCATGATTACGAGCTTCACGGCGGCGAGCACGATGGACGCTCTCAGGCTCGAGCGCACATCCTCGACCGACAGGCCAAGCCCTATCGCGAAGAGCGCACATGGCGTGAGCGCAGCCGCGAGTAAATTCATATAGGTCGCGATCGGCGTCGGAATCGGCCAGCCTGCGATCGCCCAAGCTAGACCGAGCGCGGTTGATAGTACCAACGGATTGAGCACGATCTGCTTCGCCAGCATGGAGGTGCGCGCCGCGGCGTGTCCCTTGCTTTCCAAGAGGATGACAGTCAAGGGGAACATCACCACTGCCACGAACACGGTTGCGACGGCGGCGGGCAGGACGGCAGGCTGGCCATAGATGGAGTGCAGGATCGGGAGCGCTATGAACCAGTGTTGGTCATCGCCGCCGTCATTCCATAGATTGTG
>Ga0318533_10000360_pt1 | contig 17883 bp, 18 predicted proteins | sample GRESIP053b4f27_FD_203675 | JGI IMG/M metagenome (GOLD analysis project Ga0318533, IMG submission 203675) | Tropical soil microbial communities from Luquillo Experimental Forest, Puerto Rico - GRE.SIPMG.053b4f27 | ecosystem: Environmental > Terrestrial > Soil > Tropical forest > Bulk soil...
CACCGTCGCCCGCCGCTATCGCGCCGAATAATTTAGCGGCGAGGACTTCTTCGGGTGGGGGCTCCGGGACCGGAGCCGGGGCAGGGCCAGGCACACCCACCGTGGCCGCCTCGCCGGCCTCAGGCGGGTCGGCGGCGGCAGGGACAGCGGCGCGCTCAAGCTCGAATAATGTCCCGGCTTGGCTGCTTTGCCCGCCTTCGGGGGCTACGGGGATGGCTCCGTTTGTGACCGGAACCAACCTTTCGTGCGCACCTTAGCGCGCTCGCGCTACGGCCGGCGGAACGGACGATTGAGGATCGCCTGCTGCTCCGGCGTCAGCGCCTGGTAAAGAGCCTGGACCGCCGGCTTTGCTGCTTGCAGCGCCTCGAGCCGCGCCGAGAGGAACTGCTGCATCCGATCCATCCGCTCGAGCATCGTAGGCTCCGCTCCCGGCTTGAGGCCCGCACAAAGCTGGCGCTCTTTTTGCTCTTCGGTCTGCGCGGTGCTCTGCACCTTGTCCCACAGCGGCTGCTGCTGGGCAGTCAGATCGAGCTTTGCTTCGACATAGGCACGCCGGGCAGCACGCCAGGCGAGCCGATCCGTGCATCGCTCCTGCGGGTCCTGCCGCCGCATCTTCATGCGACGCATCATCATGCCGCGCATCATCGGCCAGCCGCGCATTTCCGGGCGATCGCCGCCAGGCATCCCATGCTCGCCGCTGTCCGCGCTCATTGGCCCAGCCTGAGCATATTGAAGATCGCCCTCCTCGGCCGAGCGGGCGAGGAGCGGGACAGCAATGGCGACAGTCGTAGCCAGCCAGACGGCGAGCAATGTCCTTTTCACGGAAAACCTCCGTCAAGATTGGTATCGAGCCCGAAGTCACCTCTGATAGCGACGCCTCGGGAGCGGGCTTCGAGCATAGGATATGCAGTCCCTGACGGAACGATCCCCAGGGTTGCGATCGCACGGCAAGAATTGAAGCAGGCTCGTCAGATCGCCGATCGCCGGCCGGTTGGCCGGGACATAAGGGTCCGACGGGTCGGCGACCGGGTTCGGCAGATGGTCGCGGCTCTTCGGCGATAACGGGTCGAGGCGCCAATTCGCCTCGATGAATTTAAGGATCGAAACGTGGTCGGTATAGGTGTGGTCGACAACGCCTTTCTGCAGAGGGCGAGACCGCGATCAACGGGGTGCGCGTGCCGTCCCCGAACGGGTCGAGGATTTGAATAGACCCGCTGTCCTAATAACCGCCGCTCTCGTCGACCGTGACGAGGACGGCGGTCTTTTCCCACAATGCCCGATTGCCCTGCACCTTGCCGATCAGTCGGTGCACGAATTGCTCGTAGCGCGAAACGGTCGAGGAGGCCGGGTGACCCGACTCGCTGTTGGGCGGAATTACGAAGGCGACCGCGGGCATGCCGTCGCTATTGTCGATGTCGCGGAACAGCGCTTCGTGATCCTGTAGGTTCTTTTTCAAAGGGCCGGTCATGATCGCACCGGAAAAGATCAGCGGATCGCATACCGGGCAATATTTCCTATTGATGCCGTCGCCGTTTCTCCCGCCGGAAGACCATTTCCAACTCACTCCTTTCCTCGATAAGGGCCTCCGTTATCGTCGGCTGCGCTTGGGGCGGAATGCGAAACACCTGCGATCCAAGTGCCGCCGGCTCGCCGGTGGGTAGGAAGCCGGCATTGTAGTTGTTGACGAGGTAATAGGCGCCCGGCTCGCAGTTGCCGTCATTGAAGCTACGATACGGCAATTTCGCCAAATAGCGGTGGAGCGCTGCAATACCGGGCTCGCTTGCGTCCGAGCAATTGGTATACGAGCCGCTCGAATAGCCGGACTGCGTGTACCAGTTGTTGGTGTCGTAGCGCGGGTTCGGGTTTTCGATCTGGTTTGTCGGCGGCTTCGCCAGTGCCCCTCCTCCCGATACGCGATGGCATGCGCGGTGGCGAGCGCCTGAAAATTGGCACCCGTTCCGGCCATTGCAGGCTGACGGTAGTTGTCGCTCAGAGCTAGGTGTCGAGCTCGTCGAAATAGAGCGCACCGCCGGCGGCCATGTTGTAGAAGCCCATCGCGACCGCGCCCTGTTTGGTAGCCGAGATCGGATCGGCGCGGTTCTGTGAGCCCTCGCCCGAGGTCTCGGCGACCCAGACAAAGAGATCGCGCCGCCCGCCACCGACTTCTGCCACATCCGGAAGAAACGGCGCACCGGATCGCCGATCGGCTCCTCATAGCCGATGTGCTTGGTGATCTCGAACGGCGTTCGGCAATAGCTCCGGAAAGTACTGATCGGCGACATTGCGTGGCAGTCCGACGGCGTAGGTCGTCCCGGGCTGCGGCAGCATCTCGTAGGTGCCGGCTATCCGCGGCATCACCTCGTATAGGTCGTGCACCTCGGCGCGACGCTGCGTGGCTTCGACGAAATTCGGGCTCGGGGTGCCGTCGGGTTCACAATTCCTCCCGACGACAGATTGTGAACCGCGTCGCCGGACTTCGGCCGATAGGTGCCGAAGAAATTGTCAAAGCTGAGGTTTTCTCCGACGACAACGATCAGATGGTCGATCGGCGTTGTGCGGGGGGGGGCCGTGCGCTCACAGACGCGCTGAGCGCGAGGAGCGTCAGCGCCACGAGGAGCGCGGTCCGCCCTGGCGAGCAGCAGCTCAGCTGTCGAGTCGCGCCAGATACTGCGCGACGAAATCGCAGCCGACCATCCTCTTATAGGCGTCGATCAGCCTTTGGGTGACTGGACCTGGCATCCGGCCAGCGCCAAAAATTCTGCCGTTCAGGCTGCGCACGCCGCAGATGCACAGGCTCGTTGAGGTCAGAAAGCACTCGTCAGCAGTATAAGCGTCGTAGAGGTCGAGATCCTTCTCCTCGAACGGAATCTGCAGTTGGCCGGCGAGGTCGATCGTAGCTTGGCGGCTGACCCCGGGCAGCACGTAGCGTTCTCTGGGCGTCGTCAACCCGCCGTCGCGCACCAGGAAGATGTTGCTGCCCTGGCCCTCGGCAAGATTGCCGTTGACGTCGAGCAGCACCGCCCAGGCGTCGGGATTCTGCGCCTTCACCTCGCGGTCGGCGAGGACGAGGTTGAGGTACTGATGCATCTTGGCGCGCGGCGACAATGCGTCGGGCGGCGTGCGCCGCAACGAGGGGGTGACGACATCGATGCCGTCGCGAAAGTGCTTGGCACGCTCGCGCAACGGCAACGGCACGCAGTCGACGATGACATTCGGCCCGTAATGGTCCCAATTGTCGGCCGGTACCCGACCGACGCCGCGGCTGATCCGCTGGGCGAGCCAGTAATCCTCGCCGGGGCCGAGCAGGTGGCGGTTGAGCGCAAGCACCTGCTCGCTGATCGAGGCCATCTCCGCGGGCGATACGCCCGGGTCGATGTCGAGGTATTTTAGCGAGCGGTAGAGCCGAGCAACATGCTCTTCGACGCGAAAGGCCTTGCCGTTGAAGCTCCGGGTCATGTCGAAAACCGCATCGCCGCGCAGAAAGCCGTGGTCGCGGAACGGGATCAAGACTTCGCTTTCGCGGACGATCTTGCCGTTGAACCAAGCGACGCGTTCATTGCCGAGAGACATCGGTCGGCCCTCGCCCTATTCGGCGGCTTGTGCGATCGGTGCCACGTGAAAGTTCTTAGGGAGCCCGGCCTTGGCGATCGCGCCATGCTGAACGACGTTCGGCAAGGCGCGGGCGACGAGCTCGCGGACCGCGATCAGCTGCTCAATCTCGATCCCGGTCTGGAAGCCCATCGCCTCGAGCATGAAGGCCAGATCCTCGGTGACGATGTTGCCGGTGGCGCCGGGGGCATAGGGGCAACCGCCGAGCCCGCCCAATGAAGCGTCGAAGGCGCGCGCACCGGCATTGAGTGCGGCCAGCACATTGGCGAGGCCGAGACCGCGGGTATCGTGGAAATGGCCGGTCACCGGCAGTGGTGCTACGTCCGCGATCACCCGTCGGAAAACGCGCTCGACCGCCGACGGTTGGCCGTAGCCGACCGTATCGGCGAGGATAATCGCATCGGCACCCGCCGCGGCGACCTCAAGGGCGACGTCGCGCACCCGATCCTCATCGATGGTGCCTTCGATCGTGCAGCCGAAGGCGGTGGCGAGCCCGCAGGCGACTCGCGGGCGCCGTTCGGTCGGGGCCGTGTGGCACAATGCGACGACGCGTCGGAAGTCCTCGATCGATTCGGCGGTCGTGCGGTGGACATTGGCGCGGTTGTGCCCTTCGCTGACCGACAAGACGAAATTCATCTCGTGCACGCCGAGCGCCAGACCGCGCTCCGCCCCTCTGAGGTTCGGTATCAGCGCCGATACGGTGAGCCCGGGAAGCGACATCGCGTGACGCACGACGGCCTCGGCGTCGGCGAGCTGAGGCAGGAGTTTGGGCGGGACAAACGAGCTGACTTCGATCTCGCTCACGCCGGCGGCGTGTTCGGCGTCGAGCCAGGCGATTTTCTGTTCCGTCGGCAGGATCTCGGCAATGCTTTGCAGGCCGTCGCGGAGCCCGACTTCGCGAACATGGGCACGCTCTGTCATTTTCTCCCCTCCCGTCAGGGTCTGGACGAACGCTAAACCGGCGACGGTATCAGAGCAATGCCCTCAGACGACGTGTTCGGGGGTCAGGACGCAGGTCTCGTCGGTGTCGGCGAGCTCGATTTGGATCGTCGCGTGGTGGATGCCGATGCGGTGGTGAAGTTGCTGCGCGATGCCGTTGAGCATCGCGTCGCCGGGGTGGCCGCCCGGCATCACCAGATGGCAGGTCAGCGCCGTCTCGGTCGTGCTCATGCCCCAGATGTGAAGATCATGCAGTCCGATGACCCCCGGCGCGGTCAACAGATGCGCGCGGACCGCGGCCGCGTCGACGCCTTCCGGTACCGCGTTGAGGGCGAGGCCGATGGCGCTCTTCACCAGCCCCCAGGTGCCGAGGACGACGACGGCGGAGACAAAGAGGCTTACCGCTGGATCGAGCCAGAGCCAACCGGTGAGCCAAATCGCAATCCCGACAGCGACGACGGCGGCAGTGACGAGAGTGTCGGCGGCCATGTGCAAGAATGCGCTCTTCAGATTTAGGTCACGCGGGCGCCCGGAAGCGAACAGCAGGGCCGTGACCCCGTTGACCAGAATGCCTGCGGCGGCGACCCAGATAACGATGCCGCTGACGACCGGCACCGGATGGCTCACCCGCCTCACCCCCTCCCACGCGATGCCGCCGGTCACCACCAGCAGGATGATCGCATTGGCAACGGCGGCGAGGATCGAGCTGCTGCGCAGCCCGTAAGTGAACCGGTCGCTGGGACGGCGGCGGCTCAGCACCGCCGCACCCCAGGCCAGCGACAGACTGAGCACGTCGCCGAGATTGTGCCCGGCATCGGCAATCAGCGCGAGCGATCCGGAGACGATCCCGGCGACTGCCTCGCCGACCACATAGACCAGGTTCAGGGCGATGCCTATGGCAAAGGCGCGGCCGTAATCCAAATGGGCATGAGAGTGGCTATGCCCGTTCGGGTGCCTGTCGTGACCGTGCTCCATATCACCGATAATAGCCGAAAAAATCGCCTGGGAGTGGCGACAACCCGTTAACGACCCGTCTACGATCCGACGTTCAGGTTAAGGAGCTTTGCGTATGGCGCGGATCGCGGTCGGCGGGTTCCAGCACGAGACCAACACCTTCGCCCCGCTCAAAGCGAGCTGGGCTGATTTCGAGCGCGCCGATGCCTGGCCCCCCTTTGTGCGCGGGCCAGGGCTGATCGAAGCGGTCGAAGGATTCAACATCCCGATCGCCGGCGCTGTGCCGGCGTTACAGGCGCTGGGGCACGAGCTCGTGCCATTGTGCTGGTGTTCGGCGCCGCCTTCCTCTTATGTCGAGCGCGAAGCCTATGAGAAGGTAGCCGGCTGGATCATCGAGGATCTGCAAGCCCACGGGCCGGTCGATGCGGTCTATCTCGATCTGCACGGTGCGATGGTGGCCGAGCACTTTGAGGATGGCGAGGGCGAGCTGATGCGCCGTGTCCGCGCGGTAATCGGCGAGCGCGTCCCGCTCGTCGCCAGCCTCGACTATCACACCAACATGACACCCGAGATGGTGCGCCATGCGAGTGCCATGGTCGGCTATCGTACCTATCCGCACATCGACATGGCCGAGACCGGCGGTCGCGCTGCCCGGCTCCTCGACCGAATGCTGAAGGACCGCCGTTCGCTCCACAAGGCCTACCGACAGCTCGACTTCCTGATCCCACTGGTCTGGCAATGCACTCTGATGGAGCCGGCGAAGGGCATCTTCGAGCTGATCGGCGAGATCGAGCGCGGCAGCGATGGATCGGGCGGCCCGACCAGGACACTCAATCAGGGGATCGTCAGCATCACACATACACCCGGTTTCCCGCCGGCCGACATCGCCCAATGCGGTCCGGCGCTCGTCGTCTACGGCCATGATAGGGAGGCCGCCGAAGCCGTAGCGGATCGACTTGCCAGTTTTATCAAGCAACAGGAGGCGGCTTTCGCCGGCCGGCTGTACACCCCCGACGAAGCGGTCGCGGGGGCGATGCGTTTGGCGCGGACCGCGACAAGGCCGATCCTGCTCGCCGATATTCAGGACAACCCCGGCGCAGGCGGGACCTCCGATACCGTCGGGTTGTTGCGCGCACTAATCGCCCATCAGGCACGGGGCGCGGTGATCGGCATGATTGTCGATCCGGGCGCGGCCGAGGCGGCGACCGCCGTCGGCGAAGGCGCGGTGCTCGATCGCGGCATCGGCGCCTCCGTCGGCTTTGCCGGCGAGAGGCCGGTCGAAAGACCCTGGCGGGTTGTGCGCCTCGGCAGCGGCAACTTCACCGGGTCGGGGCCGATGTATGGCGGCGCCAAGTTCCGCATCGGGCCGATGGCGCTCCTGACAGACGATGAGAGCGGCGTCTCGGCGGTGCTCGCCTGCCGCCGAATCCAGGCGGTCGACCAGGAGATGTTCCGCCATGTCGGGGTCGAGCCGTCTGATGTGCCGATCCTCGCGCTCAAATCGACCGTCCATTTCCGCGCGCACTTTCAGCCAATCGCCGAGGCGGTCCTGTGCGTGCAATCCCCCGGCGCCCACGTGACCGATCCGGCCGAGCTGCCCTACCGCAATCTGCGCAAGGGCATCCGGCTGCGGCCCCAGGGGCCAGTTCATCGCTGATGTGCGGCCACTCCAGCTTTGGCGCAGTCGGCGCTTTGGTATTTGCGGTCGCGACGCTCTCCGCGACGGGATCGTCGGGTATGGAGCTGAAGATTGCCGGCAACCAGCTCATTCTCAGCGGGCGGGTCGTCGGAGACGAGCCGGGAAACGTGACGGACGTCCTAGCAAAACATCCGGAAATCGACACCGTAATTCTGCGCAATTCACCCGGCGGGGACGCGCCAGCGGGCTATCTGGTTGGTCAGGTGTTGCGCGAGCATGGTTTGCGTACCGCCGTTTCCGGCTATTGCTATTCATCGTGCTCTAGGATGTTTCTCGGCGGCCGCACTCGTTATTACACCGATGATTATCCACCGGAAAACACCAATGTCGGCTTTCATGGACACTATTACGCCAACGGGCGCCTGAACGCCGGCCTGGTTAGTCAATACGGTCTGCGCGACTGGATCATCAGATACAGCGACGGCAAGGCCGACCCGCAATTGGTCGAGCGCTGGATCAATATTCCGTACAGTCGCGGCATGATCCATTTCTTTCATCCCGAATTGCTGAGACGCGCTGAAGTCTCGACTTTCATGTGTCAAGGGGATGAGGCGACGGGGCTTGTCTTCGCCTGTGAGCCGATCGCCAAGACGGCGCTCGACCTTGGGGTCGTGACCTCGTTGGACATCGTGAATAGCGCTGACCGAGCAGAAGTAGGAGCGCCGATCGGAGCCCGATAGCGTCGGCCTCTCGACTCTAATCACCGGCCGAGGCGTTGCTCGACCTCGTCTAGCGACTCCAGGCGCTAGCGCCGGATTGAATCGGCCGGGACAGAGTTCCCTGGTCCCCGGGAAGATACTGCGAAAAACCCGATCCCGGCTCGTGTGGCGACTCAGTTGTTGTCCGTATGTAATTGATATCGCGGAAGACCCGCGTGCCATTTCCCTACGCGGCCGAACACGGAAATAAATCCGACGAACAGGGAGACAAAATCGAGGATCAGTGAACTAATATAATTCGGCCGAACACCGAACGGCCGATTCGTCAGATTGGAATGGCCGCAGAGGCGGGCTGGACTTCCGTCGGTCGGAGCTGCTTCGGGCTCCCTCCGTCGTCGGTGCTCGATCGCAGGGCTTGACAGGAGCTAGCCGACACGAGGAGATGCCGGGGAGGAGGAACCGACCATGCTCGACGGCTACATCTACAACGCCTTGCGCACCCCCTTCGGCCGCCACGCCGGCGCTCTCGCCCGAATGCGGCCCGACGACATGCTGGCTGCGGTCATTTCCGAAGTCGTCAAGCAAAGCCCTTTCGACCCGAATGCGATCGAGGATGTCGTTGTCGGCTGCGCCAATCAGGCCGGCGAGGACAGCCGCTGCGTCGGACGCCATGCGGGGTTACTGGCCGGGCTGCCGATCGAGGTCGCCGGCTCGGTCTTGCAGCGCAATTGCGGCAGCGGGCTCAACGCAATCGTCATGGCGGCGCAGGCGGTTACCTGCGGCGAGGGCGAGACCTTCATCGCCGGCGGGGTCGAGAGCATGAGCCGCGCACCGTTCGTCATGAACAAGGCGGAGACCCCGTTCAGCCGCGATGGCCGCGTCTTCGATTCGACGATCGGCGCGCGCTTTCCGAACCCGAAGATCGAGCGCCAATTCGGCGCCGACACGATGCCCGAGACCGCCGACAATTTGGCCCGCGACTACCAGATCACTCGCGAGGCTTGCGATGTGTTCGCCGAAGCGTCGCAAAAGAAGTACGCGGCCGGGAAAGCCGCCGGCTTTTTCGAAGGGGAGATCCTGCCGGTCGAGGTACCGGCCGGCCGGGCCGGGCCGATCAAGGTCGCCGAGGATGAGCACCCTCGTCCGCAGACCGATCTGGCGGCACTCGCCAAATTGCGGCCGTTGCAAGAAGGCGGGGTGACGACCGCAGGCAACGCCTCGGGCATCAACGACGGTGCGGTGGCGATGATTGTCGCCAGCCGCCGCGTCGGAGAAGCCGCCGGAGCCGAGCCGCTCGTCCGGGTGCGCGCCAGTGCCGTTGCTGGCGTGCCGCCACGGATCATGGGCATCGGCCCGGTCACGGCCTCGAAGAAGGCCCTCGCCCGCGCCCGCCTCAGCCTCTCGGACATCGACGTGATCGAGATCAACGAGGCCTTTGCCGCCCAGGTGCTGGCATGCCTGCGCGGGCTCGAACTAGCGTTCGACGACAGCCGGGTCAACCAGAATGGCGGGGCGATCGCGATCGGTCATCCGCTCGGCGCCTCGGGGCCGCGCATCGCGTTGACCGCGGCGCGTCAACTGCAGCGCACCGGTGGTCACTACGCGCTGGTGACAATGTGCGTCGGCGTCGGCCAGGGCATCGCCGCGGTCCTCGAACGCGTCTGAGGTAATGCAACGGGTCCTCGTCCTCGGCGCCGGCTTTGCTGGGCTGTGGAGCGCCATCGGCGCCGCCCGCAAACTCGACGAGATTAGCATTGGGCCGGACCGGGTCGAGGTCACCGTCGTCGACAGGAGCGCTTTCTGCACCACCACCAAAGCGCCGTAAAGTAGTGCCCAAGGAATTTACCGCCGAGAAGCGCCAGACCATCCGTGACCTCATTCAGTACCGTACCTTATGGAAAATTCGCCGAAGTTCTTGCGCCAGAAGCCTCCCGCACGTTCACCAAGAAGATTGAAGCCAATGGGTAAAGCCGATGTCGGTGAGAAAGAAGGCAAGGACGGGCGGCATCGTACTTTCAGGGATTGTCCTTGCCCTGGTTTTGGCGCTGCCGGGGTGCAACGCTAATTGGCCGCCGATAGGGTCGAAGGAGGAGGCGAAGTTGATCGCGCAATATCGTGGCACCACTGGCCAGAAGGGCGCGGGGCATGCTGGCCAGGGAGTATTGAAACCAAGACAGGGCGGGCTTTACGGCCCGCCCATTTTTTCGGTTGAACAGCGGCCCGCGCTTCACTCCCGAGGATGGCCAGAACTTACGGAGTTTCTGTACGTGGGATAGGCACCCATTTCTGATGTTAATGCTTGGGGCAAGCGGGCAAGGGGCACAGAGACGACAACCGGGTTCTCGGCCGTCCGGGAATCTTTCCACCCTGCGGCGCTCGCTTGCGGGTCGAGGTAACTTTGGCCGCGGTCGTGGTCGTAACCAAGCTCTCGGTGGCATTCGATCCGGGTGCCAACTACGAGGCCGACCTCGACGGGACTCGGGTCCCGTTAGACGAGGTGCTGCGCCCGATCGGCGTAAGACGCGTTGAGGCAGAGGCCGCGGACATCGATTTTGCGCGCCGAGAGGTTGCCTGCACAGGGGCGGGGCAGCAAGTCTCCTACGACCGGCTGGTTTTCGCCCTCGGCAGCCGGCTCGCCCGCCCGCCGATCCCGGTCTCGACACTTATGCCTTCGATGTCGACACTTATGAGGCTGCGAGCCGCCTCAATGCGCACATTGCCGCACTTCCCAGCCGCCCGCCGTCGCCGGACCACGACACCGTTCTCGTGATCGGCGGCGGGCTGACCGGCGTCGAGGCGGCTGCAGAGACGCCGGTCAAATTGCGCACTGCGTTCGGTGCTGGTGCGCGGGCGCGGCCCCGCGTCATCCTTGCCGACCGGCAACGATGGATCGGCTCGGATATGGGTGAGGAGGCCCGCACGGTCATCGACGAGGCGCTGCCGTGCTCGGCGTCGAGACGCGGCCCTGCGTCTTCATCGCAGCGATCGACGAGGCGGGCGCCACCCTGACGACCGGCGAGCGCATTGCCGCCGAGACCGTCGTCTGGTGCGCCGGCATGCACGCCCACCCCTTGACCGGCCGCTTTCCGGTGGAACGCGACCGGTTTGGCCGGCTGTCGGTCGACACCTTTCTGAAGGTCAAGGGCTTTGCAGCCTAGTTTGCGGGGGGCGACACAGCGTGGTTTCTGATCGACGGCTCCCGACCTTGCGTGATGTCGTGCCAGCACTGCCGGCCGATGGGCCGCTTTGCCGGGCACAATGTCGTGTGCGACCTCCTCGGCCTGCCGATGCTGCCGCTCAAGATCGACTGGTACACGACGATCCTCGACCTTCGGCCCTGGGGCGCGGTCTGCACCGCCGGCTGGGACCGCCATGTCGCCTCCACCGGCGTCGAGGCTAAGCGCACCAAGGAGCTGATCAACCGTCAGCGTATCTACCCGCCTCGGTCCGGCGACCGGCGCGAGATCTTGGACGCGTCAGCGCCCGTTATTCAGGCGCCGCCACCGTTCTTTCTTAGAGCCTGAAACCGATATCTTGTGAACTTTGAGAGGGCATTTACAGATCATTGATATCCGTGGTCTTCAGGCCAGATAAAGCTCTATGACCCAAACTCCGACTTTTGCGATCCGGCCGAGCTTTCTCGGCGTTGCGCGAACGAGCCCCGACGCGGCGATCTGCGTAGCCGGGATCCCGTTCGACCTCGGCACCTCGAACCGGCCAGGAGCGCGGTTCGGGCCGGCCGCGATCCGTCAAGCCAGTCGCATGCTCGTCGACGGTGACCATCCCGCGTCTTGGGCCGAGATGGATCGGCTGGACCTCGCCGATGTCGGCGACTTCCGCATCGTCCATGGCGACATCCCGGCCACGCTCGCCAAAATCGAGGAACAGGCGGCACCCCTCAAACATCTCGTCGCGCTCGGTGGCGATCACACGATCACGCTTCCCCTGTTGCGCGCTCTCTCTCGACGCGGAGGCGCGCTGGGACTGGTGCATTTCGACGGACACGTCGATACTTGGCCGGAAAGCTTCGGTCTCGTCTGGGGGCACGGCTCACCCTTCTATCACGCGATCGAAGAAGGCCTCGTCGACCCCCGCCAGATGATCCAGATCGGCATCCGCTCGCCATTGCACCGCGATATCTTCGATTGGACCGTCGGCAAAGGCGTGACGATCGTAACCGCAGAAGATGTTCACGAAAGCGGACCACAGGCGGTCGCCGAGCGCATCCGCGCCGTGCTCGGTGACCGACCCTCATATCTCAGCTTCGACATCGACGCGCTCGACCCGGCCTTCGCGCCGGGGACCGGAACACCCGAAGTGGGAGGGCTCGCGACCTGGCAGGCGCGAGCCATCTTGCGCCGGCTCGCGGGGTTGCACTTCGCCGGGATGGATGTCGTCGAGGTGTCACCACCTTATGACGTCGCCGAGATTACCGCGCTCGCCGCGGCGACAATCGCGTGGGATTACATCGGTTTGCTGGCACCGCGCTGAAGATTTTGAAAGAAGTCTTGTATCGGCTCGTCGTTCTCCCATCTATGGGCTCCGACGCAATCGCACGTGCCTAGAACCCCGACTTTCGCGAGGGGTGCTGCTACGACGTAACGCGTCTCTTTCGGCCGAGCCGGCCATCAGTGGGCCGGTGTCCTTAAGGGAAACGGATATGTTCCGGCACGCGATGCGAAGTACTCGCACGATCGTCTGACGCCTCGGGGCGCTTCGCCCCGTCGCGGCAATCCACCCCGTTGGTCACCCCGCCTCCGGCGTCCTCGGCGCCCGAGCGGTGTGTCGCCTCCTGGTTTCGGAGGATCGTGCGATGGCAAAAGTCCGTCTTGTTTCTGCCCGTCCGGTCGGGCGCGCCATTCTCCCGCTGGTCGACGCATTCACCGCGGCGTCGCGGCCGACCGATCCGGTTCTGTGCCTGCGCCCGGCGGTGATCGCCGCCGCGGCACGGCGGTTTGTCGACAGCTTTCCGGGCGATGCCCTCTATGCCGTCAAGTGCAATCCCGAGCCGCGCGTCTTGCGGGCGCTGTGGGCCGGCGGCGTCAGGCATTTTGATTGCGCCTCGCTCGGCGAGGTGGGGCTTCTGCGCAAGCTGCTGCCCGCCGCCGAGATCCATTTCATGCATCCGGTCAAGGCGCGGCCGGCGATCCATGAGGCCTTTCACCGCTATGGCGTGACCGACTTCGCGCTCGACAGCGCCGACGAGCTGGCCAAGATCCTGCAAGAGACGGTGCCGGTTGGGCTTGTCGGCGATCCGCCGACATTGGGGCTCTTCGTGCGGCTGGCCTTGCCGAAGGGCGGGGCGGTCTACGATCTATCGGGCAAGTTCGGCGCGCCGCTCCAGGAGGCTGTCGACCTGCTGTGCGCCGCACGGCCGCACGCCGCCCGTCTCGGCATCTCGTTCCATGTCGGCTCACAGTGCCTCGAGCCCGGCGCCTACACGCGGGCGATTGCGCTCGCCGGCGAGGCGATCGCCCGCTGCGGGGTCGACGTCGACATCGTCGATGTCGGCGGCGGCTTCCCGGTCAGCTACCCGGGCATGGCACCGCCGCCGCTCGGCGACTACATCGCGGCGATCGATGCCGCTGCGGCCGAACTTCCTGCCGCGGTTCGGCTCTGGGCCGAGCCCGGCCGGGCACTCGTCGCCGGCGGCGGGTCGGTCGTGGTCCAGGTGCAATTGCGCCGCGGCGACACCCTTTTCGTCAATGATGGCGTCTATGGCAGCCTCAACGACGCCGGCGCGCTCGGCTTGCGCTTTCCGGCGCGGTGCATCCGGCTCGGCGAAGCCGACCGAGTCGACGAGGAACTCGCCGATTTCGAGCTGTTCGGGCCGACCTGCGACAGCGCCGACCGCATGCGCGGGCCGTTCCGCCTGCCTGCCGACATGCGCGAGGGCGACTGGGTCGAGCTCGGGCAGCTCGGCGCCTACGGCGCCTGTCTGCGCACCCAGTTCAATGGGTTCGGACGAGTCGATCTGGTCGAAGTCGCCGACCCGCCGATGCTCGTAACGCCAGGCTACGAAGAGGGTTGAACCGAAGGGTTGGCGTAGCCCGCCCTCGCTTCGTCCTTGAGCCCACGCACCGCGGCCAGGATCGTCCGGTAGTAAGTAGGCGACTCGACCGCGAACTGTGCACGGATCGCCTCGACGGGCTGGGCCAGCAAAGCCTCCCAATCGGCGCCGGGCAGCCATCCGGCGCTGCGGCCATGGCGGTAGCCTTCGAATACGGCTCGACGTACCGGTTGACCGGGACGGGAGCGGGCGATTCTGCGGGCGGCGAAGACGGCGATCACCGCTAACCCCTTGAGCCGGTTCTGGGCATAGGTAAAGGCCACGAGGCAGGCTTCGCCAAGCGGGTCACGGCCATAACCCGTCACGACATGCAGCAGGTCGTGCATCTCGCGGCCGCGCTCGCGGAACAGGGTCACGTCATCGGACGCCGGCGGTCGCTCAATGCGCGAGGCTTCGACCAAACCCTCGGCCGATAGGTTCTCGGCGGCCATGAAGTCGTAATAGGCGCGGCCGAGCGTGCCCGCCGGCAATGCCGCAAGGCTCGCTCGGTCGCTGAGCTGATCGAGCAGTCGCCGATTTTCGCCGAGCACGGCACGGCCCGTTTCCGTCTGGCGAAAGCGCGCGAATTGGCGCAGCGTGGTCTTGCCGCGAAGAGCCTCGATCAGCAGAAATACCTGGTGGGTATCCTCTCTGTTGCGCATTAGGTTGCGCACGGCGCGGAGTGCAGCAATCGGACGCAGGCGGGTGCTCGCAGGCTGCGACATGAGCTTGGTCCTCGGTTGAACTCGACTCGATAAAAATCGGGTATACTGACAATAATGTCAATAGCGATCGCCGGGCGCGGCAAACGGCAGCGCCGCACGCCGGAAGAGGCCCGCCGACTGATCCTGGAGGCGGCGCAGGCCCTCGTCGCCAGCACCGGACCCGAGGGGCTCAGGTTGCAGGACATCGCCGCCGCGGCCGGGATTTCGCATCCGTTGATCCTGCACCATTTCGGCAGCCGTGAGGGGCTCGTCCGGGCGTTGACCCGTCAGGCCGTCGCCGAGCTGCGGGACAAGCTCGTGGCCGCGATGGCCTCGAGCGAATACTCGGTCGAACAGCAGCTCGATCGCGTGTTCGACGCCTTCCGTGATGGGCTGGCGCAGCGGCTGGCGTGGCTCGTTACGGTCGATCCCGGCGGCGGCGCGGAGGGGACGCAGCTGATCATGCGCGAAATTGCCGACAGGCTGCATGCCCGCCGCATCGCCACGGCACCGCCCGGCGCGGCAATCACCCGCGGCGATACCGATGCGCTGATCCATCTGGTCGCAACGGCCGCGTTCGGCGATGCGCTATACGGCGCGCAACTGCACCGCAGCGCGGGTTTGCCCGCGACAAGCGATACGGATCGCCATTTCCGCCTGTGGTTCGCCGCGCTGATCCGCGCGCATTCGACGCAAGATTGAAGTCCTGTTTTCCGCGGCAGGCTGATCCCAAGACAGACTCAGGCGCCGGCTACCGCGCATCGAGCGTTGCCTTGCGGGGCTCGGCGGGCCTATCCTCATGGTGAATTTCTCAACGCGAGGAGGAAAGCCATGACGGTTGTGCGGGCAGCGGCACGGGCAACGCGACGCGGGGCGGCCGCCAACTTCACCGGCGAAGTATTTCAGGACGAGGTGCTCGTCGGACAACCGCCGTCGCGCATGCGCGCAACGGTCGTCTCGTTCACCCCCGGCGCGCGTACCGGCTGGCATGCCCATCCGGTCGGGCAGACATTGTATTGCCTCTCGGGTATCGGCCGCATTTGCATCGGCAAAGGCTCGCGGCCACAGGCGATCTATCCGGGCGACACGGTGATGATCCGGCCCAATACGATGCACTGGCACGGTGCGGCGCCCGATCGCCTGTTCGCCCATCTGGCGATGTCGGAAAACGGCGAGCAGGGTCAGGGTACGGATTGGGCCGAACACGTCAGCGACGCCGAATACACGATGCAGCCTGCAGCAGACTGAGCATCGGGGTCGAGGATCCGGATGTGAGGTAGTGCCGCCTCCGACTCCCAACCACCGATCCTGGTGCAGAGCCGCGCGGCCGCAATAGGAAAAGATGGAGGAGCGCAGATGATGACGAAACGGGGCTGGTACTCCGTCGCGGCGGCGGTCGGCGCCGCGGCAATGCTGGTTGTCGCGCCCGCTCGACTCAGCGCTCAACAAGCGACCGCCGAGGGCGCGCCGCAGATCGGCGCCAACGACATGGGCGGCACGGTCACCAGCGCGAATGGGCCGGAAGCGGGTGTCTGGGTCATCGCCGAGACGACCGAATTGCCGACCAAATTCGCCAAGATCGTCGTCACCGACGATCGCGGGCGCTACGTGATGCCCGACCTCCCCAAGGCCAATTACAATGTGTGGGTGCGCGGCTACGGGCTGGTCGACTCGCCAAAGGTGCAGACCGTTCCTGGCAAGATCGTCGATATCACCGCAACGCCGGCACCTAACGCGACGGCAGCAGCACAATATTATCCGGCGATCTACTGGTATTCGATGCTGAAAGTCCCGGACGAAAGTAACTTCTCCGGCCCGAAGCGAGACGAGAACATGCCGGAGAACATCAAAAGTCGCCAAGCCTGGTTGAATATTATAAAGACCACCGGCTGCATCGCCTGCCACGGCATCGGCACTCCCGGCAGCCGCACGATCCCCGCCGCGCTCGGCCATTTCAATTCCTCGACAGAAGCCTGGGCGCGGCGTATTCAGTCGGGACAGGCGATGACCGGGATGGTCAATACGATCAGCCGGCTCGACCCGGAGCTGGCGTTCCAATATTTCGGCGACTGGACCGATCGGATTGCCAAAGGCGAATTGCCGTTTGCGCAGCCGCCGCGGCCGCAGGGGGTCGAGCGCAATATCGTGCTGACATTGTGGGACTGGAGCCGCGAGACGGCCTACCTTCACGACCTCACTCCGACAGACCGGCGCAACCCGACCGTCAACGCCAACGGCAAGGTCTATGGCACGACGGAGGACAGCACCGACTATCTTCCGGTTCTCGATCCGGGACACAATTCCGTCGCCGAGATCAAGCATCCAGTGCGCGACCCGAACACGCCGACGTCGAAAACCGCGTCGATGGAGCCGTCGCCCTATTGGGGCGCCGACCCCATTTGGGACAGTCAAACCACCACGCACAACCCGATGATGGACGAAAAGGGGCGGGTCTGGTTCACTGCCAGGGTCCGTTCGCCGGCGAACCCGGATTTCTGCAAGAAGGGATCAGACCACCCTTCGGCGCAGGTGTTCCCGCTGCAAGAGGCCAACCGCCACCTCTCGATGTATGACCCGGCGACCGGGAAGTTCACCTTAATCAGCACCTGTTTCCCGACCCACCATCTGAACTTCGCGGCCGACGCTGACAACACGCTGTGGACCAGCGCCGGCGGTCCGCAGACGCCGGTCGTCGGCTGGCTCGATCGCAAAATGTTCGAAGAGACCGGCGACGAGCAGAAGTCCCAGGGTTGGTCGCCCTTCGTCCTCGACACCAACGGCAACGGCAAGCGCGACGATTATGTCGAGCCCGACCAGCCGGTTGACCCGACGAAGGATAAGCGTGTCGTAGCCGGCCTTTATTCGGTTGCCGTGAACCCGGTCGACGGCACGGTCTGGGGTACGTCCTTGGGATATCCCGGCTACGTGGTTCGCGTGAACCCGGGGCCCGATCCGACCCACACGGCTCTGACCGAGATCTATGAGCCGCCATTGCCCGGGTATGGGCCGCGCGGTGGCGACATCGATGGCAAGGGCGTCTTTTGGGCGTCACTGGCGAGCGGTCATCTGGCGAGCTTCGACCGCAGCAAATGCAAGGTGTTGAACGGCCCGACCGCGACCGGCAAGCACTGTCCCGAGGGCTGGACACTCTACCCGTTCCCCGGGCCGCAGTTCGAAGGCATTTCAGACACCGGCAGTGCCGAGTCGAGCTATTACGTCTGGGTCGATCAGTACAACACGTTGGGGCTCGGCAAGGACGTGCCGATCGGC
>Ga0318533_10000364_pt1 | contig 17847 bp, 14 predicted proteins | sample GRESIP053b4f27_FD_203675 | JGI IMG/M metagenome (GOLD analysis project Ga0318533, IMG submission 203675) | Tropical soil microbial communities from Luquillo Experimental Forest, Puerto Rico - GRE.SIPMG.053b4f27 | ecosystem: Environmental > Terrestrial > Soil > Tropical forest > Bulk soil...
GCGATCGTCGTGTCACTTGCTGCGGTGTCAGGCATTGCCGCGTCGTTGCTGATCCCGGTCACGCTGGCGAACGTGCCCCCCGCGGAATGGGACGGACTGGTGCGCGTGGAAAACAGGCGCCTCGACCACATGTACCTGCTGCCCGATGTAAGCTTCGCCGCCTACACACGCGTACGGCTCGATCCGGTGGAGGTGTCTTTCTACCGGAACTGGAGCCCGAACCGCAGCCCATCACAACGGCTGCGGCGGAGCGACGTGGAGAACATCAAATCGAGTCTCGCAAATGAATTTCGCAGGGTACTCAGTGACACCCTCACCCGCGGCGGCTATAAGCTGGTGGACGAGGACGGTGACGACGTTTTGCGCGTGCAGGCTGCGATCGTCAATCTGTATGTCACCGCGCCGAGCGCGGCTGCCCCAGGCCGAAGCCGCACCTTTGTGGCCAACACGGGTCAGATGACGCTCGTCGCGGAGGTACGCGACTCCGTGACCGGTCAGTTGCTCGCTCGCGCTGTGGACACCGTCCAGGGGCGACGAACCCGCGGATTCCAGTTGGCATCACCGGTAACCAACATGGCTGACGCCCGCAGCGCAATGCAGCAGTGGGCGAACGTGCTCCTCACCGGCCTGGACGATGCGGAGGGCCGTTCATCGACCACCCAACCGACCTCGTAGAGCACGAAACCCCATCACGCGCTGGTGGTGCCAGCCCGATTCGCTCAGCAGTGCCTCAGCCTCGAAGCAGTCTGCTCGCTTTCTTCTCCTTTTTTGCGGCCCGCTTTTCCATCAGGCTCTTGGCAGGCTTCTTCCTTTCGTCCTTCTTCGTGTCTTTTGCCTTGCTCATGACCGACTCCGACGTGCAAGCCACACTCATCGATTATACGCACGCCACCCGGTAGTGCAGTGGGCGCGGACGACTGTCAGCAACGCGCCGGTCGATACGGTATGTGTTACGCGCGAACATGATGGTCTATTCGTGGTGCAAACGCTCAGCTTAGCCTTGGGCGGAGGAGGTTAGCCATGAGCCGTCTTACTGACTCTCCGTTCCTTACCTTGGTCGTTTCTTTCCTGACCTTGTGGGCGTGTACCTGGATCGGAGCGAGAGTTCTGGGCAGATACGCGTCCGAAGGAAAGTATGCGCGCGAGGATTTCCGCACCGTGCTGGCTGCGTGCCTGACACTTCTGGGCCTGATAGTGGGTTTCAGCTTTTCCATGGCAGTCAATCGATACGATCTGCGCCAGAGCGCGGAATCCGCTGAGGCCGAGGCGATCGGTACCGAATACGCTCGCGCCGATCTGCTCCCTCCCTCCGAAGCTGAAACGACGCGGCAGTTGCTCCGCAGCTACCTCACCGAACGCATTCAGTTCTTCGGCGCCCGGGATAAAGATCGTTTCCGCCAGCTCGACGAGCGAACCATGCATTTGCAACAGCAGATGTGGGCTGCTGTGCGGACGCCCGCCGTGCAGCCGAATCAATTCACCGCTCTCGCAGTTTCCGGAATGAACGATGTCCTGAGCTCTCAAGGCAACACTCAGGCTGCCTGGTGGAACCGTATCCCGGCCGAAGCCTGGGCGCTGATGGGACTGATCGCAATCCTGTGCAACCTGATGCTCGGTGTTTCCGCCCGCCACCTGGAAGGGCGCAGCTCGTTCTTTGTGCTACCACTCGTCATGGCAATAGCATTTTTTCTCATCGCCGATATCGATAGTCCGGCTGGTGGTGGCGTCATTCACGTAACGCCGCAAAATCTTCTGGATGTCGGCAAGCTCATGCGCTGATCGCACTGGGCTTGATCTCCGGCCCTCTGCCGGAGAGCCAGCTGCTCGGCGCTCCAGAAGCGGTGTTCCGTAACCCCTTTGGGCAAGGTTCCCGGCTCCCGCCCAGGCCTGCGGCCACAGTCCGGGATGCGTGACGGTCTGGAGGCCGATCCTGTACATTCCTGATGCATCGATCCGCATTCCCTGCTTCACGGGGTGCGCGTCATTCATCGGGGTGAAAAGTGTCGTTATTGCGCCGCGTGGTAGTTGCGCTTTGGATTTTCTCGTCGATCAGCGTTGCGCAGGCCGCCGACTCCCGTCCGGCTCCAGCGCTACTGCAGGCGCTGCACTGGCGTTCCATCGGGCCATTCCGCGGCGGGCGGGTGCTGAGCGTGAGCGGCGTGCCTGGTGAGCCGCACCACTTCTATTTCGGGGCTGTGAATGGTGGCGTGTGGGAGACGCGCGATGCCGGTCGCACATGGGCACCGATTTTCGATTCAGCGCCGGTGGGCTCGGTTGGCGCCATCGCGGTCGCACCGTCGGACCCCAAGGTTCTCTATGCGGGCAGCGGCGAGGCCGATATGCGCTCGGATATCGCGCAGGGCGCGGGCCTCTTTCGATCGACGGATTCCGGGCGGAGCTGGCAGCCGATCGGACTTGCCGACTCGCAGCAGATTGGCCGTATCCTCGTCGACCCCGCCAATCCGGAGGTGGTGCTCGTAGCGGCGCTGGGCCATCCATACGGCGCTAACGAGATGCGGGGCGTGTTCCGCTCCACCGATGGAGGCAAGAGCTGGCGTCGGACGCTCTTCAAGGATTCTGACACGGGCGCGATCGATCTGGCCTACGAGCCCGGGCGGCCCCGCACCGTGTACGCGGCGCTGTGGCAGACTCGGCGGCCGCCCTGGAATGTCTACCCACCCGCGAGCGGGCCGGGTGGCGGCCTGTACAAATCAACCGATGGTGGCGATAGCTGGACACCCCTGACCGGCCACGGTCTGCCGGGCAAACCCGGTCGGATAGGGATCGCCGTCTCACCCGCGAGGCCGCAGCGTGTGTTTGCGCTGGTCGATGCCATGGATGGAGGCCTGTACCGTTCCGACGACGCGGGAAAGAGTTGGGCGCTGATGAGCGGTGACCGGCGCATCTGGCAGCGCGGCTGGTATTTCGGCGGCATCACCGTCGATCCGGTCGATGCGGATGTGGTCTATGTCTGCAACACGGCGATGTATCGCTCGGCCGATGGCGGCAAGACCTTCGTGCCGGTGAAGGGCGCTCCGGGGGGCGACGACTACCATCAGCTGTGGATCGATCCGGCCGACCCGAAGCGGCGCATACTCGGCGTCGACCAAGGCGCGCTGATCACTCTGGACGGCGGCACCACCTGGAGCTCCTGGTACAACCAGGCCACCGGGCAGTTCTATCACGTCATCACCGATAACCGCTTCCCATACTGGGTGTACGGGGCACAGCAGGATTCCGGCGCGGCGGGTGTCCCCAGCCGCACGGACAACATCGACGGGATCAATCTCACCCAGTTCCGCGAAGTCACGGCAGGCGGCGAGAACGACAATATTGCGCCGGACCCGGACGATCCCGAAGTCATATTTGGCGGCCGCGTCGACAAGCTCGATTTGCGGACCGGGCAGACGCAGAGCGTCGCGCCGATGTTGGTTTACCCCGATCTGTACCGCGTCACGTGGACGTTGCCGCTCGTGTTTGGCAAGCCGGGAAGTCATGCACTGTACTTCGGGAACCAACGAGTGTTCCGCACCACCGATCAGGGCAAGCACTGGGACGTCATCAGTCCGGATCTGAGCCGCGAGAATCCCCAGACTCCCTCCAATCTCGATCCCCCTACCATCGAGGATAGCGAGCGCGTCGGCCCGCGGCGCGGCGTCGTCTACGCCATTGGCCCCTCGCCCCTCGACGAGCGGCTGATCTGGGCTGGCACCGATGACGGCCTGCTGTGGCGCACCCGTGATGGCGGCAAGCACTGGCAGAATGTAACGCCGCCGGACCTCGGCGCCTGGTCCAAAGTCGCCGCCGTCGAGCCCTCGCACTTCGATGCGGACAGCGCCTATATCGCCGTGGACCGGCATCGCCTCGACGATCCGCGACCCTACATTTACCGCACTCACGACGGTGGCGCGAGCTGGGTGTTGATTGCCGATGGCGTTGCCGATGAGCCGATTCTCAACTCGGTCAACGTGGTGCGCGAGGATCCGATGCATCGCGGCCTGTTGTTTTGCGGCACGGAGCGCGGCGTGTATGTCTCGTTCGATGACGGCCGGCATTGGCAGACGCTGCAGCAGAATCTGCCGCGCACCTCAGTGCGCGACCTGCAGGTCCACGGCGACGATCTGGTGATCGCGACACATGGCCGCGGGCTGTGGATCATGGACGACGTTGCACCGTTGCGAGCGCTCGCGGACGATGCCAGCGACGCCATCCGCCTGTTCCCGCCTGCGACCGCCTATCGCGTGCGGCCCACGGGCTTCACTGGCACGCCCATGCCCAAAGACGAGCCCATGGCGGCAAATCCGCCGGCCGGGGCGTATATCGACTACGCGCTCGATGCTGCGGTCGGAGTGGTCACGCTGACTATTACAGATGCCCAGGGCGCAGTGGTGCGCAGCTTCAGCAGCAGCGACAAGCCGACCCGCCCGGATCTCGCCAAAATCGAAACCGCACCCGATTGGATCGATTCGCCGCCGCCGCCCGCAACAGGCGCAGGGCTACACCGCTTCGTATGGGATTTGCACTACGCGCCACAGCCTGATCTCGCTTCCGACGATCCGGAGGAGCAGGAGCACGGCGTGTGGGCGCCTCCCGGCAAGTACTGGGTCGAGTTCAGCGCCGGCGGCAAGAATTACCGGCAGCCGTTCACGGTCGCGCCCGACCCGCGTGTCAAATTGCCCGCCAGCGTCTACGCCCGGCAATTTGCACTGGCCCGTGACATCGAGCATGCACGCGTTCAGATTGCAGCGACGTTGGCCGAGGCAGGGGAGATTCACTCAACCATCGGTTTGCGCAGCAAGAGCGCCGGCAGCAGTGGCGCTGCAGCGCTGTCCGTCGCAGACCAGCAACTTCTGGCTGTCAGCGATCTGCAGCCACCGAAGGACTCGCCCGACTCTACCGGTCGGCCGCCACAGAGCATCGCCGGCCTGCGGTATCTGGGCATGGCATTCCACGAGCTCGCGCGGGCGGTCGATCGCGCGGACGCGGCGCCGACTGCGGATGCCGTGGAAGGCTATGCCAAACATCGTGCCTTGCTCGACCACGCACTCGCGGCCTGGGCCGCATTCAAGACAACTGAGCTCCGACAGCTCAATACCCAACTGCAGGCGGAGGGAGCGGCACCGATCGGGCCGTGAGTGAAACGAGACAACTCACGTCAAGATCGCGCCAAGTCGCTCCAGCAGAGATTCACTCAGCCTTGGCATCCCTAGTAATCTGCAGCGGGGTTTCGCGGCGATTATGCAACGTTGGTCATTTCGCAGTGCCAGGGAGAGCTCATATGCCCGTGCTTCATCAGATGCAGACGTCGGGCAACTGCTACAAGGTCCGGCTCGCGGCGCGGCAGCTCGGAATTGAGCTTGCGCTGAAGGACTACGGACTTCACGATGGTGCGACGCGTCAGCCTGATTTTCTCGCCAAGAATCCGAATGGGCGTGTTCCTCTGCTCGAATTCGACGACGGACGAACGCTTCCCGAGTCGGGTGCGATTCTGTGGTTTCTCAGTGAGAACACGAGGTTGCTGCCGGCCGACCGCTGGGCTCGCGCGGAGGTGCTGCAATGGATGTTCTTCGAGCAGTACAGCCACGAACCCTACATCGCCGTGGCACGTTTCTGGCTGTCATTCGCGTCAAAGGAGGAGCTCGAGAAGAGACGCCACCTTGTTCCTGAGTGGCATGCGAAGGGTAAGGCCGCGCTCGGCGTCATGCAGACACACCTGGCGCACCATGACTGGTTTGCAGGTACGCGATATACGATTGCGGACATTGCGCTCTACGCTTACACGCACTGTGCTGCGGACGGCGGCTTCGATCTCGGTGGCTATCCGGCGGTCCGTGCATGGCTCAGGCGGGTCGCGAGCGAGCCTGATCATGTTCCGCTCGAGGCTACCTGACATCTTCAGTGAGCAGGACCACAAGCGCCTGAGCGGGCTCACGGGTACTGGCATTCCAGGTTGATATGTCATACGCGGAGGCCGGCTCGGCCCACGTCTGGCCGGCGCGATATATGCCAACGCCCGCTCCCCACGCGCTGGCGGTTACCGACCCCGACAGTACGTGCACCAGGACATAGCCGGACGTGGGCGTGCGGTGGAGGACGGCTGATCCGCCGGGCGCAAAATCGATGAGGAACGTCGCGAGAATGGGGTTGTGGAGGTTCGACGTTCGCTCAACAGATAACAGGGTGACGCTCGTCCGCGTTCCAACCGGGTGATCTGCCGGAATGTGGCTCGTCAGATCAACGAGCTCGCGATCCCCGTCGCTCACACCGAGGGGCATCGACGCGATGGCCAATTCCGGCTCGAAGCCTGTCTGAGGTTCATCCTCAGCAATGGCGAGGCAGCCGACAACTCCGATAAAGAGGAGTGCGATCACTGTGGTGGCCCGTCGTGCCGAGACCCGCAGGGATTCTTCGGCAGGTACAGCGTCGCCGGGAGCGCAATGGCAGACCGCGTCGGGATGGTTACGGCAGTTGTCGGCTGGATCACATCGGACGGTTTGAGGTACATGCCGCTCATAGAATCGCCCCGCCAGGAAATCAACGCAGGGAATCGTGCGTGCAGCCGTTGAGGAAATGCAGCGGCTGGTAGCTTAACCGGGAGAGCCCCGTTGCCTGCGACGTTCGGTCGGGGCCGATGGAATGGCGGACGGTGCGCCGCGGACCGCCACTGACCGATGAACTCCAACAACTGCGACAATACGGCACCGATAGAACCACCCAGACCCAGCATGATGAGCTCCATCTCGATCTCCTCGGCGTGAACCACGGGAATTTGCTGCGAGCTTTCGACGTAGTCGCATGCTTGCAGAGGAGCGAGGGAATGTGTGCTAAGAGTTGTTTTTGCCGCGACGCGCGCGGACGCGGCGGGGCACTTCGCGGCCCTAGATGTGGATGATGCCGCGCTTCACGGCGATGATCACGCCGTGAGTTCGGCCATCAGCACCAAGTTTCGCGAGAAGTGCCGCAAGATGCGCCTTGACCGTACTCTCTGATATCTGGAGGTCTGTAGCGATTGCCCTGTTGGAGCGCCCTGCGGCAACTCGTCGGAGTACGTCGAGCTCGCGAGCGGTCAATGCCTCGGCGCCAGCGTATTCCGCGATCTCCGCGGGGACGCGCCGCAGCCCTGCATTCACCGCCCGAATCGTGGCGAGGAGCTCCTTGCGTAGCGTGTGCTTCAGTAGATATCCAGAGGCTCCGGCCTTCAGCGCAGCGACCATCCGGGCATCTCCGGAATAGCTCGTCAGGAAAATGATTCGCGCGGTAGGAAATTCGGAGCGGATGCGGACGGTGGCTTCGATGCCATCGATGTCCGGCATATACAAGTCCATGAGGGCCACGTCCGGACGATGTTTCCGGAAACTCTCGATCGCCTCGCGGCCGTTCGTGGCTTCTGCGACCAGTTGCATATCGGGCTCGGGCTCGAGGATCGCGGCGATACCCTCGCGCACCAGCGGATGGTCATCGACACTCAGTACCTGGATCAGACTCGAGTCGCTCATAGCGTCCATCTATTCATACTCTGTGACTGCATCGCGTGATCTTTCGCGGCCGGCCCCGCCAAAAGGCGGTCTGGGGCGCCACCAGCTCCTTTGCTCGAGGCGCCGACCGTCGCGGTAGACGAGTTCAGCTTTCAGCGAGAGCTCGATTTCCGTTCCCGCGCCCGGGCTGCTCCAGACTTCCAGTGTGGCGCGGATCTTCCGCGCCCGCTCGCGCATGCCGGGCAGTCCCCAATGTCCCGGCCGCCCGCTCCTGAGCACCTTGGCGTCCGCGCCTCGACCATCATCGCGGACTCGCATTTTCAGCGCGCTGTCGCCGTAGGCGACCTCCGCTTCGATCGTGCTGGCACCGGCGTGTCTGAAGGCGTTGGAGAGGGCCTCGCGGCCTATGAAGAGGAGCTCCTCGCGCGCGATCGGATGAAGATCGCGCGGCACCCCTTCTACTGAGCCCCTGAACTGCGCCGGATAGATCGACGCGAGCTGCTCGCCGGCCGCAGCGAGTGCCTGTGCCAGCTCGCCGACATGCCCCGCGCCCTCGCGCAGATTCAACACCCGATTACGACTCTCTTCCAGCACCTGATCCGCCCGTTCCAGGGCGCGATCCAGCAATTCGGCGACGGGCTGCCGCTTGGCAATGCGGTTCGCAACCGCCTGGAAACGCAATATCAGACCTTCAACGCCCTGCAGCAGGGTGTCGTGCAGGTCGCGTGCGATTCGTTCGCGCTCGGCCAGGCGCTCTTCCAGCCGACTACGCACTTTGGCGCGGATCTGCGCCACGCGGAAATCATAGAGACGCCACAGTAGAACGAGACACAGGCAACCACAAAGAACGCGAAACCAGGTTGTCTGATAGTAGGCCGGCTTGATCGTAAAGTTGAGTGACGCCGCGACGGGGTTCCATACCCCGTCGTCGTTCGCTGCCGTGACGTGGAAAGTGTATTCACCAGGCGCGAGGTTTGTGTAGAAGACCTCCCGTTGCCCTCCCGCGTCCTGCCATTCGTTATCGGAGCCATCGAGCCTGTAGCGGAAGTGCACCCTCTCGGGGATGGTCAGGCTGCCGGCCGTGTACTCGATCTGCACCTTGCTCGTGTGGGCTGGCAGCTGCAGGGCCGCCGAGGTGACCGGATAACGTCGTTGACCGGCGCTCACCGACCAGACCGTCACCGGGGTCGGCAGGGTATTGCGGTGCAGTCGCGTGGAGACAATCGATGCCAATCCGTTGGCGGTGACGAACCAAAGAGCGCCGTCCGGCGTCTCGAGTGCGGAGGGCAAGGGTCGCAGCTGCACGGCCATCCCCGGCAATCCGTCGAGATGGTCGAACGCCTCGTAGCGCACTCGATGGCCTGAGTCATGAACGACCTGATGTATTTCGTCGGGCGAGAGGTGGAAGACACCCTTGTTGCCATTCAGCCAGAGGTCGCCCTCTGCGGCTTCAACGATTCCCGTGATGCCGGTGAATGAATCGTCCGAAGTGCCCTTCACTGCAACGAAGTGGCTTCCATCGAAGCGCGCAAGTCCGAGCTCACCGCCGACCCACACGTGCGCTCGGCCGCCCGCAATGGCCGTAACATTGCCGAGCCTGAGACCATCCTTCTCATCAAAGAGCCGTACTGCGGTCCCCTCCACCCGCGCGACACGATCATGCGTGTAACCGAACCACAGGCCATGGCGCGGGTCGGCGGTTTCGACGATCGCGGTCTCATGCGGCAGCGCTTGCAGACCTCCATTGGCGAGCCACTGGCCGTCTGACAGACGAAACACACCCCTGCGAACCATGGATACCCACAGGGCACCGGTGTAGTCGCGCACGATCGCCTGCACATCCGAGCCCACAGCCTGCTCTGGCAGTGCCTGTGTCAGCAACCGCGTGCCCTCGATGTGGGCGAGCGCCGTTGGGCCGCCGAACCACGTGGTGCCATCTGGATCGCGGTAGGCCGTTGAAAAATCCGGTGCAGGCTGTTGTGCCACGACTTTGCCGTTTCGCACTCGCAGCAGCACGCCTGACGGATATTTCGTCCGCAGTGCAACCCACAAGGCATTGCCATCGCCGGGCGCGATGACGGGTCCTTCGATCGGATCGGCAACCTCGAGGTTTGGCGGCAAAGCGAGTCTGACCACTTTGCTGTCACTGAAGCGGTCGACCCCGAGCGTGGTGCCCGCCCAGAGATTCCCTTCACGGTCTTCGAACAGACAGAGGACACTTGAGCTCGTCAGGCCATCGGATTTTCCGAAGGCTTCCGGCTCGTTCACCCCCAGGTTCCTCGGGTCGGCCAACTGCGTGCTCCTCGACACACGTCGGACACTATGGCCTCCGAGCCACAGGTTGCCTTCGCGATCAAACAGCAACGGGCCTTCGGCCACATTAGGAAATCGTCGGTTGCCCCGCGGACGAGCACTCGCGGCCGAGTCCATGCGCGTGAGCCCGCCGGCATCGGATGTCCACACAGCGCCATCGGGCGCCACGCCCAACTCCATATGTGGACCGTTGGGTGCATACGCTCGCGCCGCGATCTCCTGGAATCGCCCCGTGCCGGGCGCTTGCGCCAGCACCCTGTCCGGCCCGAGTACCCAAAGCGTCCCAGCCCCGTCCACGAGCGCCCCGTAAGGGGAAAGCTCATTTTTCTCAATCGGCACGCGTTCCCAGCGCGTGCCGCGCAGCCGAGCCAGCCCACCTCGTGCCGCAACCCAGGTTGTACCGGCGCGATCCCAGACTATGCTTTTGACGGTCCCATTCGGCAGACCGTCAGCCTCGCCGTAGTGGGTAAAGCGACCGTCCTCGAGAACACCGACACCGCCGAAACGGAAACCGAGCCATAGTGCCCCCTCCGGGGAGGTGGCGAGTGAGGAGATGTTGTTCGATTCGAAAGGTTGACCGGGAGGTCCTGCATAGCGGACGAAGGTCAGGCCGTCGAATCGAAAGAGACCCATCTCGCTGCCGAGCCACAGCGTGCCATCGGGCGTCTGGGCGAGCGCGACGACGTTACCGGGCGCCCCGTTGGCGGCCGTCCACCCTTTGTGATTGAGCTGCTGCAGCGTGAGGTCGGGTTGCAGAGACCAGACGGGACTGCTAAGCAGCAGTGCCCCCAAGCATAAGCCCACGGCTCGCAAGTAAACGCTCCTTTCGGTCCGACGGACCATACGGTGAGGTGAAACCTCGTCCGGCACTGCATACAGAGAGGCTCTGAGCCGCACATCCCCAAAAAGGTAGACCCGCCGGTGCGCGTTCGGGCAGGTGCTGCTCTTCTAATCCGAGCCGCGGGCGGTGACTACCCCAAAAGGACCATCCGCAGGCAACGCGTTAGTCGGTATCCGCTGCTTGTCTGACCGAGCAATCTCTTCGCCATGCAGAGGTTGTTTCGTTGTCATCACTGTGATCGATGCGGTGGTACTTGCGCCGGGATGCTCGGGAAAAATGGCGCTCGGCCTGCACGTGCAATCGTTCTGCCTGGAGGCTCAGTCGGTTTATGAGAGTTGATATGCAAACGTCGAATGGAGCCGCTATCGCCTTTGGACCCTACCGACTCCTGCCCTTACAGCGCATCCTCCTGCGCGACCGCATGCCGCTGCAACTCGGCAGCCGCGCGCGGGAGATACTGGTTGCGCTGGTAGAGCGCGCGGGCGAGGTTGTAGAGAAGCGCGAGCTACTCAAGCGCGTCTGGCCGGGCATGGTGGTCGAGGAAGGGACTCTCAGGGTTCACATAAACACGCTTCGCAAGGCGTTGAGAGAAGGTGAGGCTGGCGCACGCTACGTGGAGAGTGTTACCGGCCGCGGGTATAGGTTCGTAGCGCCAGTTGTGCCGGTAAGTGAAACCACTCCAACGCAGTCCACACCGTCAGCGCCGAGCCGCCGACTGGACGAGGTCCCGAACGGAAGGAAGGAAGGGTGTCGGCTGCTTGCATTCGTTCATGTGGATACGACCAGTCTCGCCGGAGTCCGGCAGCTCATTGAGTTGAAGGAGCTGCCGCAGGTGGAAGAGATTCACTCGGTTACAGGCGAGAGTGCCATGCTCCTGAAGGTACGCGTCCGCGATACGCGTGAGTTGGATCGCGTGTTGGAGCGCATGTCTGCGATCGAGGGATTCACAGCCACCCGCAGCTACATCGCGCTCTCGACGTACCTCGAGCGTGGACCCGGTGGCTCGAACGAATGACGGCTGAACACCTCTTAACGGCGATATAGGACAGGTCCGCTTACAATCGCGGAACAGAAGTCGCGTGTGAAACGGAGGCTGCATGCCCGATATCACTGGTATGGCGATCCTCATCGCAAGTTGCGCGTTGCTGGTCTGGTTGGCGTTCCGCGCCTGGCGTGCAAAAAGCGCTCTGGTACGATGGAGCGCCGGGGGCCTCGCAAGCCTGTTGGCGATAGTCGCGTCTCTGTTGGTCGCAGTGTCGATCTCGGGGCTGTCGCGGGCGCATACACGTACCGCACCCGCTCCCGACCTGAAGATCGCACCTACGGCCGCGCAAATTCAGCGTGGTCGGGCCATCGTCGACAGCTTCTGTAGCGGCTGCCATTCCACAACGGACCGTCTCACCGGTGGCAAAGATCTGGGCAAGGACCTTTCCGCTCCTATCGGGTCTTTCGTGTCCTCTAACCTGACGCCGGCGGGGCAGTTGAGGCACTGGTCTGATGGGGAGATTTTTCGTGCAATTCGCAACGGAATCGACGCCGAGGGACGTTGGCTGGTGATCATGTCATATACCAACGCCGGGAAGCTGACCGACGAAGACATAGAGTCTCTCATCGCGTACCTGCGCAGCCAGCCGCCCACCGGGACGGCAACCGTGGATCCGCCGGATCATTTCAATTTGCTCGGGCTCATCATGTTGGGAGCGGGCCTGCTCCCAGAGGGTAAACCCGTATTCACCGGGGTCGTCACTGCGGCGCAAAAGGCTCCTACAGCGGAATATGGCGAATATATCGCACGTTATCAGGATTGCCGCGAATGCCACGGCGCTGATTTGAACGGCGGTAAGCCAGGTCAGATCGCCCCTATCGGGCCCGGGTTGAATTTGGTCAAGCAGTGGCAACGGGAGGAATTCATCGCCGCAATGCGCACTGGCACGGACCCATATGGCCATCAGTTGGGAGAGCAGATGCCATGGCGTTACATCGGAAGAATGGATGACGAAGAACTGACCGCGCTCTACGAATATCTGGCTCACGGGCGGGACTCCCGGTCCGCGGCAGCGAACTGAAGCGGGCAGCGGACCTCAAACAGCTCTTACGGCAGATGGAGACAGAGTTGAAGACACTATCGTCCGCGGTGTTGCTCACGACCTGGTTGCATTTGACTGAGTGGGTCGTGAGCCCGCGAGAAGAATGTCCACCAGCCTTCTGGCACTTTCCGGCCAGTCCGGCACTGAGGACACGTTGGAGACGCCGACGAGTGCCCGAAGCAGGTCAAACGGGTCGAGGTCCGGGCGGATGTCGCCGCTCTTGATCGCCCGGTTCACCAGCGAATCAATCGCACCGTGGATCTGCGCGCGCGCTGACTCGAAGAGCTTCGAAGGTCCTCCAACTACTGTGTTGAGCGCCGCAACGACGATCTGTTTCGTCGCAATGTAGTCGATGAACAGCAACATCCACGCCCGCAACGCCTTGATGGGGGACATCGTCCGCGAAAATTCCTTCTCGGCGGCTGCCAACCTTTCAACCTCGGTGCGATAGACCGCCTCGAGAAGCGCATCGCGCGTTGGAAAGTGGCGATAGAGGGTTCCCGGTCCGACTCCGGAGTGCTTGGCGACTTCGTCCAGGCTGACGTCAGCGCCGGAGCGCGAAAAAGCCGCCTTGGCGACCTGCAGGATGCGCTCGCGGTTACGTTGCGCGTCAGCGCGCGGCTTGCGACGAACGTTCTTACTCTTCTTCGGACCGGTCATGGCGCCTCACTTGCAATCGGAGATGGTCTCCGCTTAATATAGACGGAGACGCTCTCCGTTTCTATCGTTTTCCACCCAGCCCGTCAATTTGTAATACGCCATGGGTGGCGGGTCCGTTTTGAGGTGTGCCGCTGAGAAGTCTGCTGCGGCTTCTCAGATCGAATGCAGGCACCAGCACGAGAAGTGAATGGGCCGGATCGAGATTGACGCAGATCTGCAAAGGAGTTCGCGATGATTACATCTCGGGAGCTACTGGACACATCGATTGCGCAGCTTTGGACGCTCGCTCGCTTTTTGGGTGAACAACTCGGCGAGGACAGAGACGGAATAGAGTCCGATACGGCAGAGACTCGTGCATGCCATGAGATCGTTCGGTCCCTCAGGGAGCTGATTCTGAGCCTCGAGGCAGCTGGCGATGTACGCGGCGGTGATACCGAACTGCCGGCGACCCGGCGGAGATGGCACGAGAGTTACCCGCATGGGCACCGACCAAAGTCGAAGCGCGGCGAGCTTTGTTCACTGGTTGACAAGGGCGCTGCTTCGCGACCTTGGTGATGGGAGGTGCATACTCGTAGTTGCCTCCGGAGGGACGGAGCCCCTTTAGAAGGGTTACGGGTCCGTTGAACGCCAGGATGAGTTGACGCTCAGCGACGTTAGAACATCAGCGTTCGTGGTGACCCGTTCGGAAGAACTCGACGAGGGGAAGGCGCTTGGATCGAAAGGAGCGTTGCAGCTCCCTGCCACTTTCAGAGTATAGCGCACCGGGGTCTTGCGGTAAGGCCCGGGTCGTGGTCCAGCATCGCCGGCCGATGCCTCAATGGGCCGAAATGGGATCGGAGGGTGGCCATGACTGAGCATGCGGTGGTGATTGCCGGAGGAGGTCCGACGGGACTGATGTTGGCAGGCGAGCTGGCATTGGCGCGGGTCGACGTCGCCATTGTCGAGCGACGTGCCAACCAGGAGCTCGCTGGCTCGCGTGCGGGCGGTCTGCACTCACGCACCATCGAAGTTCTCGATCAGCGTGGAATCGCCGATCGGTTCCTCTCAGAAGGGAAGGTGGGTCAGGTCGTGCACTTCGCCGGGATCCCCCTGGACATCAGCGACTGTCCCACCCGCCACAACTACGGGCTCGCACTCTGGCAGAACCACATCGAGCGCATACTCGCGGACTGGGTCGCCGAGCTGGCGGTGTCGGTCTATCGCGGACGTGAGGTTACGCGTTTCGCGCAAGGCGACAGCGGCGTCCAGATCGAGCTGTCCGATGGCCAGTCGCTGCGATCGGAATATCTCGTCGGGTGTGATGGCGGGCGCAGTCGGATCCGTCAGGCAGCCCGCATCGCGTTTCCTGGGCGGGAGCCGACGACCAGCTGCCTGATCGCCGAAGCTGAGCTGGCCGAGGAGCCGGAGTGGGGCATCCGCCGAGATGCACTCGGTGTCCATTCCCTCGCCAGGCTCGAGGATCGTGGCCAGGTGCGGGTCCTCGTCACCGAACAACACCTCGGGCAGAGCGGGGGCCCCACCTTGCGCGATCTCAGTGAGGCGCTCCTCGCCGTGTACGGGACCGATTATGGGATCCACACTCCCACCTGGATCTCCAGGTTCACCGACATGACTCGGCAGGCCGCGGCGTACCGCGACGGACGGATCCACCTGGCCGGCGACGCCGCACACGTTCATCCCCCGGACGGTGGACAGGGCCTCAACACGGGTGTGCAGGACGCAGTGAATCTGGGATGGAAGCTGGCTCAGGTGGTCAAGGGAACATCGCCGCAGAGTCTCCTGGATACATACCATGCCGAGCGCCACCCGGTCGCTGCCCGCGTGCTCCGTAACACGATGGCGCCGGTCGCGCTGCGTCGCTCGGACGACCGCACCAGGGTCCTGCGCGACACCATCACCGAGCTTCTCACCATGGACGAGCCGCGCAAACGGTTCGGTGCCATGCTGTCCGGTCTCGACGTCCATTACGACCTCGGCGAGGGACACCTGCTGCTCGGACGCCGTATGCCTGATCTCGACCTGGTGACCGCCGACGGTCCGTTACGGCTCTTCACCCTGCTGCACGGTGCCCGGCCGGTGCTGCTCAACCTCGATGAGCCCGGCGGCTTCGACATCACTCCGTGGACGGATCGGGTTCAGCTGCTCGACGCCAAGTACGTCGGTGCGTGGGAGCTCCCTGCACTCGGGCCAGTCACGGCTCCCGCGGCCGTGTTGATTCGGCCCGACGGATATGTGGGGTGGGTGGGAGACCTGACTCGGCTCGGGCTCGCTGACGCGCTAACCACCTGGTTCGGACCGCCGACTTCCCCATCCCACACATGTTCGTATCGCAAGGGACTGCGGCATCAGGTCTCAAATTCATCTGGCGATCACTGACCTGACATCACCGGGACATAGCCTGGTGGTTGCATCCCCAGGGTCCCGCTGTAGGTTAGCTCTGACAGCAGTAAGTAGGAGTTTTCCGGCAGATTTTGAGTCGTACGTGGCTACACTCCGCGGGTCCGTGGATATCGGCAGGGACGGCGATGCGGACCAAACTTCCGAACGCTCGCACGCGAGCCGATTACTACAGACAAATGGCACAGTCGCTGCGCGAGCGCGTTTCCACCTTGAAAGTCTTCGAGGCCCGGAACGAGTTCCGGGCGCTCGCAGCCGAATATGAACGTCTCGCGGACTTCCTTCAACGAGCCGAGCTATGCGATGTGCGTCCCCGTCCAGAACTGCATCGAAGGAACTCGTGCGGAGGGGGTGTTCGTTCTGACATCAACGGGCGAGTAGAATTGGCACTGCGGTCTGGCACAAATTCAATAAACCGCCCGCAGGACACAGAACTCATGCCTACCGAGCCGGTGTTTACCGAGAGCGATCTCCGCTCCCGCGTCCTGCAGCGCATTGAGGACGGCCGATTGCCATTCATGCTGTCGACCAACATCGAAGCAGGATACGGCGCGGGAGGCAGGTGCGATCTGTGCGATCATCCGATCGCCCCCGACAAGATCGAGTACGCTGTTCAACGACCCCGTGGCGCTAAGTGCCTGCATTTTCATTTTGCTTGCCACTCGGCCTGGCAGCGTGAGTGCGTGCTACGTTGGCGAGACTTGCCACCACCTTCCACGCAAAGCTGAAAGAAAAACGCGCTGCCCATCCTAGGCAGCGCGCTCTCGTGAGATTTAATGGGACGAGGGGCCCCATTGTATTGCGAAGTGTCGCGAATCCCACGAGGTCTGGAATAGTTGCAGTTGGAAGTTACGAAGCGGTGAAACGCTATCTGGGTGCCGTTCCCGGCAGGGCGCTTTCGCGCTGATTCACCGGGCGATCACCGGCCTGACATCACAGGCGCGTACGTTGACGCGGGTTTCCCGGGCTGAGGCCTTGTTACGCGTCAGGCGCGTCGACGAGCCATTTCTCGGCGACCATACGGACGGCACATCTCAAAACGAGCCAAACAGGCTGCCTATAAAAATGACCGCCACGAGCGCTATGATCGGACCGGTCATTGCCGCCATGACGATGTCGAGATAGCTCGTCTTGTGAGTCGCGCCGCATACCGCCAGCAGCGTGACCACCGCGCCGTTGTGCGGAAGGCTATCGAGCGTGCCCGCGCCGATCACAGCAACACGGTGCATGAGTCCCGGGTCAATACCGTGCTTGCTCGCGATCTCCATGTAAGTGTCCCCCAGCGCGCCGAGCGCGATGGTCAATCCCCCCGACGCCGATCCCGTCAGCGCCGCCAACACGTTCGTGGCCACGGCCAGGCCTACGAGCGGCCCACCCTCGATGCCCAGCACCCAATCACGTACCGACGCGAATGCGGGAAGTGTTGCGACGACGCTGCCGAATCCGACCAGGCTTGCGACGCTCATCACAGGCAGCACCGAAGCGTTCATGCCTGCATCAGCCGTGTCGCGCAGCGCGCGCAACCGCTTGCGGTTCAGCAGCACGACAACGACGATCGCCGAGGCGAGCGCCACGATCACGGACCAGACGCCGGCGACGTCGGACAGCGTAATTCCGCCCCAGCGCTGCTCGGCGAGGAAGCTGGTGTCCATGCGTGGCAGCACGAGTAAAGACATCATTAGGTTGACCACCATAACGACCGCGAGCGGCAAGAAGGCGAGCACCGCAGGCGGACTTTCCGCGGAACGTCTGCCGTGCTGCAACTCCGCCGGGTCGAATTCGCGGGCCGTTGTGGCTCGCTCGCGCACCAGCAGGTCGTTCGCCGCCGCGCCCGCGGTCATGGTCGTGGTTCCGAATGTCTCTCCGGCCCGAGTCGCCGCAACCTCGCGGCGGTGCAGCCACCACAAGCCAAAGCCCAGCATGATCACCGAAGCGATCAGCCCTAACCCAGGTGCCGCGAACGGCGTCGTGCCGAAGTGCGGCATCGGTATGGCATTTTGAATCGAGGGTGTGCCCGGCAACGCCGACATCGTGAACGTCGACGTGCCCAGCATCACGGCAGCCGGCAGGAGCC
>Ga0318533_10000371_pt1 | contig 17773 bp, 13 predicted proteins | sample GRESIP053b4f27_FD_203675 | JGI IMG/M metagenome (GOLD analysis project Ga0318533, IMG submission 203675) | Tropical soil microbial communities from Luquillo Experimental Forest, Puerto Rico - GRE.SIPMG.053b4f27 | ecosystem: Environmental > Terrestrial > Soil > Tropical forest > Bulk soil...
CGCAATCGGGGGGTTGGGCAAGGGGCATCTGGTCCGCGAGATTGACGCCCTGGACGGGTTGATGGGCCGGGTCGCGGATGCCGGCGGCATCCAGTTTCGTGTGCTCAACCGTCGGAAGGGACCGGCGGTGCGGGGGCCTCGTGCCCAAGCGGATCGAAAGCTTTATGCGGCGGCGATGCAGAGGGCGATCGCCGAGACCGCCAATCTGGACGTGGTCGAAGGCGAGGCCGACGAGCTGGTTGTTTCCGAAGGGCGGGTCACCGGAATTCGGCTGGCGGATGGCCGCGAGATCAGGGCAGGCGCTGTTGTCGTGACCGCCGGGACCTTTCTGCGCGGGTTGATCCACCTCGGCGAAAAGACCTGGCCCGCGGGGCGGGTGGGCGAGGCGCCGGCGATGGGGCTTTCGAAGTCGTTTGAACGGGCCGGCTTTACGCTGGGCCGATTGAAAACTGGCACGCCGCCACGCCTGGACGGCACCACGATCAATTGGGCGTTGGTCGAAATGCAGCCCGGCGACGATCCGCCTGAGCCGTTTTCGGTGATGACGGAGCGGATCACGACGCCCCAGATCCAGTGCGGTATCACGCGCACCACGCCGGCGACCCATGAGGTGATTCGGGCCAACGTCCATCGCTCGCCGATGTACTCGGGCCAGATCAGGAGCACTGGACCGCGTTACTGCCCGTCAATCGAAGACAAGATCGTCAAATTTGGCGACCGCGACGGGCACCAGATCTTTCTCGAACCGGAAGGGCTCGACGATACGACTGTGTATCCCAACGGCATCTCGACCTCGCTGCCGGAAGAGGTTCAGCTCGCAATCGTCGCCTCGATCCCGGGGCTTGAGCGGGCAAAGATGATTCGACCGGGCTACGCCATCGAATATGACCATGTCGATCCTCGCGAACTGGATCCGACCTTGCAGACCCGGCGGCTGAGGGGCCTGTTCCTGGCCGGTCAGATCAACGGTACGACTGGTTATGAGGAGGCCGCGGGCCAAGGGCTCGTCGCCGGTCTCAATGCGGCGCTCGCCGCGAGCGGCACTCCGCCGGTCGTGTTCGATCGCGCTGACGGATATCTCGGCGTGATGATCGACGACCTGGTCACACGCGGTGTCACTGAGCCGTATCGGATGTTCACTTCGCGCGCCGAGTACCGGCTGACGCTTCGCGCTGATAACGCCGACCAGCGTCTGACGGACAGAGGCATCGCGCTCGGCTGCGTCGGCGAAACGCGCAGGCTTCGCCACAGTGGTAAAATGGCGGCGCTGGAGGCTGCGAAACGGCTTGCAAAATCGCTGACGCTCACACCGAACGCAGCCGCGAAGCACGGGCTTGCGCTCAACAGAGATGGCCAGCGCCGATCGGCATTCGAGCTTCTGGCCTATCCCGAAGTTGGCTGGTGCGAGGTCAGGGCGATCTGGCCAGAACTCTCAGCTATTGACGAGAGCATCGCGGTACACCTCGAGATCGATGCCAAGTACGATGTCTATCTGAAGCGCCAGTCCGCCGATGTCGAAGCCTTTCGGCGCGACGAGGGGCTCGTTCTTGGCGAGGTCGATTATGATCTTGTGCCGGGGCTTTCGAACGAAGTCCGCGGCAAGCTCAAGACCGCGCGGCCCCGGACGGTGGGACAGGCCGGTCGGATCGACGGGATAACGCCTGTCGCGCTCGGCATTTTGGCGGCCTATCTGCGGCGCGAATCACGGCGGAAGGCGTCGAGGGCGACTGCCTAGAGCCGTGGGACCGCCAACCTCAGAGCCAATGGATTCAGACAAGACTGCAGCCTTGGCGCTGACGCCTGTTTCACGTGAAACAGAGGCACGGCTCGACCGCTTCGTCGAGCTTCTCTTGCAATGGCAGGCCAAGACCAATTTGGTGGCGCCATCGACGCTTCCTCATCTCTGGACCCGGCACATCGCTGATTCGCTCCAACTCCTCACGCTGGCGCCGTCGGCCAAAGTTTGGGTCGACCTCGGCAGCGGAGGCGGCTTTCCCGGTGTGGTCCTGGCCTGCGCGCTGGCCGACACGAGCGGCGCCGTTGTGCATCTCGTCGAGCGCAACGCAAGAAAGGCAGCTTTCTTGCGCGAGGCGTTGCGGGTAGCAGGCGCGCGGGGAGTGGTGCACGGCAAGAGAATCGAAGATATTGTGGATAGCCCTGCAGGGCCGATCGATTGCGTCACCGCGCGGGCCCTGGCTCCGTTACATGAGCTTGTCGGCTTCGCGGAACCGCTGGTGAGACGGGGTGCCAAGGCTTTTTTCCTCAAGGGTCAAGATGTTGGGGCAGAATTGACCGAAGCTACTAAATATTGGAATATCGAACCCATTCTTCACTCCAGCCTGACCGGCGGACAGGGCTGGATCGTCGAACTCGACTCCATCGCACGGCGCAACAGCTCAGCGGCCAATCGCAATGACAAAAATTGACCAATTGTTTCAAGAGGATAGGGCGCCAGCCCCACCGGGTCAGCCGCGCATCCTGTCGCTCGCCAACCAGAAGGGCGGCGTCGGCAAGACCACGACCGCGATCAATCTCGGCACGGCGCTGGCTGCGATCGGCGAGCGCGTGCTGATCGTCGATCTCGACCCGCAGGGCAACGCCTCGACCGGTCTCGGCATCGACCGGCGCAAACGGAACTGCTCGACTTACGACGTTTTGATCGGGGAAGCGCCGTTGCGCGAGTCGGTGGTGCCGACCGCGGTGCCGCGGCTGCACATCGCGACCTCGACCATGGATCTCTCCGGCCTCGAACTCGAACTCGGCACGACACCCGGTCGGGCGTTCCGGCTGCGCGATGCGATCGCGGCCCTGAATACCAACGCGACGGCGGATACCGACTACACTTATGTACTGATCGACTGCCCACCATCGCTGAACCTGCTCACGGTCAACGCCATGGCAGCGTCGAACGCGATCCTGGTGCCGCTGCAATGCGAGTTCTTTGCGCTCGAAGGCCTGTCGCAATTGCTGCAGACGGTCGAGCAGGTGCGCGCCACGCTCAATCCGAATCTGTCCATCCACGGCATCGTGCTGACCATGTTCGACTCGCGGAACAATTTGTCGAACCAGGTGGTCGCCGACGTCCGGCAATTCATGGGGCCCAAGGTCTACAAGACCATGATCCCGCGCAACGTGCGAATTTCGGAAGCGCCGTCCTACGGCAAGCCGGTCCTGGTCTACGACCTCAAATGCGTTGGCAGCGATGCCTACCTCAAGCTCGCGACGGAGGTGATCCAGCGGGAGCGCGAGCTGCGCACGCATTGATTTTCGGCGCGACCCCGGCCTCGATTTCAAGACGACAACGTCCAAAAACTGGAGTGGCGCGAAGTGAATCCAAGGGAGCTGGCGATGGCCGACGAAGCGCGTTCGCGACTGGGCCGCGGTCTTGCAAGTCTGATCGGCGATGTCGGCGGCGAGGCCGCGCATGTCGACCGGCCGCGCGGACAGCGCAAGGTGCCAATCGAGTTCCTCAAGCCCAATCCGCGCAACCCGCGTCGCACCTTTTCGGAGACGGAACTCGGTGAGCTCGCCGACTCGATCAAACAGCACGGCGTGATCCAGCCGATCGTGGTGCGGCCGGTGAAGGGCGCCAACGACCGCTACGAGATCATCGCCGGCGAGCGCCGCTGGCGCGCTTCGCAGGCCGCGGGCCTCCATGAGGTGCCGATCGTGCCGCTCGATGTCAGCGACAGCGACGCGCTGGAGCTCGCGATCATCGAGAACGTGCAACGCGAGGACCTCAATCCGCTGGAAGAGGCGCAGGGCTATCACGCACTCGCCGACGAGTTCAAACGCAGCCAGGACGACATCGCGCGTATCGTCGGCAAGAGCCGCAGCCATGTCGCCAACACGATGCGGCTGACCAAATTGCCCGTCGAGGTGCAGGCGTTGATCGCCTCGGGCGAATTGTCGGCCGGGCACGCGCGCGCCCTGATCGGCGTGCCCGATCCGCTGGCCGCCGCAAGGAAAATCGTCGCGGGAGGTCTCAACGTCCGCCAGGCCGAGGAACTCGCTCATGTCGAGGGTGTGCCGGTGCGCAAGCCGCAGAAGCCGCGCGGCGGCAAGACGAAAGATGCCGATACGCTTGCGCTCGAGAAGCGCGTCAGCGATGCGCTCGGTCTTTCCGTCACCATCCACCATCGCGATCCCGGCGGCACCGTGCAGGTCAGCTACCGGACTCTGGAGCAGCTTGACGAGGTCATGCGGCGGCTGTCGAAGGGCTCCTGAAGCGCGCTCCAAAAGCTAACTCTTCCGCTTCGCATTCACCGCAATCGACAGCAGGGCGCGCTGAGCGATGACGGCGGCAAGCGCCGGCTGCTTGCGCGCATCGAGCGCGGCGCTCGCGAGCTGATCGATAATCGCGACTAACCTGCCTGCGGAGAAATTGCGGAGCGCGGTCTCCACCATCGGCTTGCGAGAGAAATGCAGCCGCGGATAGCCGCTTTCGAGCAGTGTCGCGACCGGCGTCCCTTCCGCGACCGCGAGCGCAGACTTGTGCAGCCACGCCGCCTGACGTTGGGCCGATGAAATGATGACGCCGGGATAGGTGCCGGCGACCATCGCTTTCATGAATTCGCTCTCGACCAGCTCCGGCTTTCCGGAAAACGCGCCGTCGACGATCGGGTCGAGCTTCAACTCGGAGGCGTCCGCGACCACGGCCATGACATGGTCGAGCGTCACCTCGCCCTCGCCAAGGGCAAACAGCGTCAATTTGCGCAGCTCGTTGCGCGAGGCCTGGCGGTCGCCGCCGAGCAGCGCCATCAACGAGGCGCGCGCATCCGGCGCAATCCGCAAATTCGCGATACGCAATTCGTCCTCGATCAGCTTGGCAAGGTCGCGCTCGGTGTCCGGATAGCAGCCGATCGCGACCGCCGTCTTGGCGCGCTCACAGGCCTTGCGCAGCGGCGACTCCGGACGCAGGTCGCCGGCCTCTATGACGATGCGGCAGTCCTTCAAAGTCATCTCGGCCAGCGTGTCGATGCCGCCGGCAAAATTGCGCGAGCCGGCACGGATTCGGATCGCACGACGGCCGCCGAACAACGGCACCGTCATCGCCTCATCGACCAGCCGCGAAGGTTCGGCGGAGAGTTCGTCGCCGTCGAGCTTCACCAGCGAGAAGGGGTCGTCGGGATCATCGACCGCGGAGGCGAGCAGTAAGTCGGCGCGCTCGCGCACGAGGCCGGCGTCTGGACCATAAAGAAGAATTATCGGACGACCCGGATCGGGCCGGGCGAGAAACGCATCGATGTCCCTTCCGCGCAGCGCGACCAACTTTCGAGTGCCCTCATTCCGAAGTTCGCGCCGTGGAGATCACGCACTAGGTGCCGGTGGAGAAAAACGATGCGAGTCGCGTGCCGATGTTTTCCGCAATCTCCTGGGCGGCGCGATCTTCGGCGTCACGGTACGCGCGCGATCGCGAAAAGCGCTGATAGGAGCCCGGCATGTCGTAGGTTACCCGGGAGAAGGTGGTGCCGGTCATGACCGACTTGTTGGTCGCGATATCGACCAGGTTGAATTGCGCGTCGATGCCGTAGTTTTCGCTGGTGGGCAACGCCGTGTTGGGGTCGATCATCAGGGAGGAACGGGTCGTCGCGAAGCGCAGCACGAGGCGGTAGGTCGGCGGCAAGCCGGTCGCGTTGCCATAGAGCTTGAAGGCGAGCGCGTTGCGGATTTCGACCCCGATGCGGGCCTCGCGCGAGCCGTTGGGCTTGTCGACCGGCGGGATCTCGACCCCCATCAGCTTTTCGCGCAGGTCCGGCGTGCCGTCGGTGTGCTCGGCATACATCGGGTAGAAGCAGCCGGCCGTCAGCGCCCCCAGGACGACCACGGCGACGAGCCTGATGGCGGTGCTAGCCAACGACATTCACGATCCTCTTGGGAACCACGATCACTTTGCGGACGGTCTTACCGCCCAAGGCCAGTTTTACCGCATCGAGCGCCAAAACGGCACTCTCAATTTCAGGGTTTTCGGCGGAGCTTGCCACCGTGACCTCACCGCGCTTCTTGCCGTTGACCTGGACCACCAGGGTAACCGTGTCTTCAACCAGCAAATCGCGTTCGATTTGCGGCCAACTGGTCTCCGAAACCAGCCCCCCCTGCCCCAGCACCTGCCAGCATTCTTCCGCCAGATGCGGCATCATGGGGGCAACGAGCTGCGCCAGGATAAGGCCGGCCTCCTTGATCGCCCATGCGAGGTCGGCCGTTGGCCGACTGTCTTTCGCGAGCACATCGGCCAGCGCATTGGCGAATTCGCGGATATGGGCGAGGCAGACGTTGAAATGCAGCCGCCCGATCCCGCCGGACACCTTGTCCAGCGCCCCGTGTGCCGCCTTGCGCAAACCCAAGGCATCGTCGCCGAATGTCGCCGGCCGCGCAGCCGGTGCGGCGTCGGCGGCCTCTGCGGCCTCGTTGATCAGCCGCCACAGCCGCTGCACGAACCGCGCAGCACCCTGCACCCGCTCATCGCTCCAGATCACGTCGCGGTCGGGCGGCGAGTCCGAAAGCATGAACCAGCGGGCAACGTCGGCACCATAGGTTGCGATGATGTCGTCCGGGTCGACCGTGTTCTTCTTGGATTTCGACATCTTCTCGATCGGGCCGATCGCGACAACCTCGCCGGTATCGATCAGACTGGCACGCCGCTCGCTGCCGACCACATCGACCTTCACCTCGGCCGGCGTCACGTAGGAGCCGTCGGCCTTCTGATAGGTCTCGTGCACCACCATGCCTTGAGTGAACATGCCGGCGAACGGCTCGTCCATGTCGATGTGACCGGTCGCCTTCATGGCGCGGGTGAAGAAACGGCTATACAGCAGATGCAGGATCGCATGCTCGACGCCGCCGATATATTGGTCGACGGGCATCATCCGGTCGACAACCGCGGGCGTCGTCGGCGATGCCTCGTTCCAGGGATCGGTGAAGCGCGCGAAATACCAGGACGAGTCGACGAAAGTGTCCATGGTGTCGGTCTCGCGCAGCGCCTTTCCGCCGCACTTCGGACAGGTGACATGCTTCCAGGTCGGATGGTGATCGAGCGCGTTGCCGGGCCTGTCGAAGGTCGCGTCGTCCGGAAGCCTGACCGGCAGGTCCTCGTCCGGCACCGGCACCACGTCGCATTTTTCGCAGTGGATAACCGGAATCGGGCAGCCCCAATAGCGCTGGCGCGAAATACCCCAGTCGCGCAGGCGGAAGTTCACCTGCCGCTCGCCGACGGGCGCATTGCCGCGCATCTCGGTTTCAAGACGCTTTGCGACCTCTTCCTTGGCTTGCGGGATGGTCATACCGTCGAGGAAGCGCGAATTGATCATGCGGCCGTCGCCGTCATAGGCGGTATCGGTGATGACGAAGGTCTTCGGATCCTGGCCTTTCGGGCACACCACCGGCGTGACGCCGAGATTGTATTTGTTGACGAAATCGAGGTCCCGCTGGTCATGACCGGGGCAGCCGAAGATCGCGCCGGTCCCGTATTCCATCAGCACGAAATTGGCGACATAGACCGGCAGCTTCCAGCTCGGATCGAACGGGTGGATGGCGCGAATGCCGGTGTCGAAGCCCTGCTTCTCGGCGGTGTCGATGGCCTCCTGCGCTGTGCCGATGCGCTTGATCTCGGCGATGAACGCCGCGAGCCTGGGATCCTTTGCGGCGGCGGCGATCGCCAGCGGATGGTCGGCCGAGATCGCCATGAATTTCGCGCCGAACAGCGTGTCGGGCCGCGTCGTGAAAATCTTCAGCTCGGTTTCGCCCGCGGGCGTCGTCGCAGGATCCAGCGCGAAGCGGATCAGCAGGCCCTCCGAGCGGCCGATCCAGTTGCGTTGCATCAGCCGCACCTTGTCAGGCCAGCGGTCGAGCGTATCCAGCGCGTCCAGAAGCTCCTGCGAATATTTCGTGATCTTGAAGACCCACTGATTCATTTCCCGTTGTTCAACGACGGCCCCCGAGCGCCAGCCGCGCCCGTCGATCACCTGCTCGTTGGCAAGCACGGTCATGTCGACCGGGTCCCAATTCACCTTGCGCTTCTCGCGCTCGACGAGACCGGCGCGCATGAAGTCCAGGAACATCTTCTGCTGGTGCTTGTAGTAGGAGGGGTCGCAGGTCGCGAACTCCCGTGACCAGTCGAGCGACAGTCCGATCGAGCGGAGCTGTTTTTTCATCGCGGCGATGTTGTCGTAGGTCCAGGCCTTGGGCGCGACCTTGCGTTCGATCGCGGCATTCTCCGCAGGCAGCCCGAAGGCGTCCCAGCCCATCGGGTGCAGCACGTTGAAACCCTTCGCCCGCATGAAACGCGCCAGCACGTCGCCGAGCGTGTAATTGCGGACATGCCCGATATGGATGCGCCCGGAGGGATAGGGGAACATCTCCAGCACATAATATTTCGGCCGCGAATCATCGTTTTTGGACGAAAAGATCGCCTTTTCGTCCCAGATGCGCTGCCAGCGCGGCTCGGCTTCGCGAGCGTTATAGCGTTCGGAGATCATGCAATCCGCTTAACTTTTCGCCGATTCGGCGTCCGGCCGGGGCGTGAATTAGGCCATAAAAGACGGCGCGCGGGGGGTCAACCGGCTGGCCCGCCAGAGAGCCCTGCGGCCATGCCCTGACCTCGCTCGGGGTCGGATTTCAAACGCCTTAACCAATTCGTGAGACCTTATCCGCCTGCAAAGGAAATGAGACCCCCCTGGATGGAAGCGGGCGCGCAAGATTTTGGCCGACGCATTCGAAGACCTGGATTTCGAGTTCGCGACTGACGTCGCCGATAAGGCGATGCGCTCCATTACGGCGCAGCGGGTACCCCCGACACCGAACAATTTCAACGTCTGGTTTAGATATGTGCTTGGCGCACCCCCCGAGCTAAAGCGCACGATCGACATCCTGCTTGGTAACAAGCGGCCCTTCGACGCCACGACCAATCGCGACCTGTTTGCAACCTATGTCGGGTCCAAGGCCATGGACGATGCGGTCGCCCACAACGTGTCGCAGCAGTTGCATTCGGTGATGCAATCCGCCCGCGAATTTCTGGCAACCGCCATTTCCGACAACCGCACGCAGATCAGGGCCATCAGTGAGGTCGCCGGCCGCAGCGAAACGGGCACCGATCCCAAGCTTCTGGTCGAGACACTGATGAACGAACTCGCCAAAGCCGCCACGCGCGCGGCCAGGCTCGAGGCGCGCTTCGCCGAGAAGTCGCGCGAGCTCGATCTGATCCGGGAGTCGCTCACGAAGTCGGAAGAACGGGCCAGGACCGACGCCCTGACCGGGCTCCCCAACCGCCGTGCGCTCGAGGAGTTCTTCCGTACCGCCCAGACCAGCGTCATGGAGCAAGGTCAACCGCTCAGCGCCATGTTGATCGACATCGATCACTTCAAGCGGTTCAACGACAGTTTCGGTCATGGCGTTGGCGATCAAGTGCTGCGGCTGGTGGCGAAAGCGTTGCGCGAACGCATCAGGGAGGTCGATCTTCCGGCGCGCTATGGCGGCGAAGAGCTGATCGCCGTTCTTCCCGGCGCGGACCTCACGGCAGCGACCGCCACGGCGGAACGCATTCGCCGCTCCATCTCCGAGTGCAAGATCACACGGCGCTCGACCGGCGAGGTGCTGCCGGGCATTACCGTGTCGATTGGCGTAGGTCAGTTCCAGTTCGGCGAATCCATGGATGACCTGATCGAACACTGCAATCGCGCGCTCTATCAGGCGAAGAAATCCGGCCGCAACCTGGTCGTCGCCGAGAACGAGCTCGCTCACGCGCGATACGTTGGATAAGAACATGCGATCTCGTTCCCGCGGCTCGATTTCGCCCGAGTCTCTGCAATCACGGGCCCTTCCATTTGAAGAGAGGGCGCAGGGAATGCCGGGTGCTCGATGCACTGCGAATGAAAAAGCACACGAGTTAGTCACTACAGGTTCACCGAAATCAGCCGGCATTCCCTGCACGATGGTTTGACGGCTTATTCCGGGCTCTCCCCGGAGACCAGGCTTTGTTGTCTCCGTCGCCTGCACATCATCGATTGCAAGCTTGACGCCAACCTTGGGACATCAGGACCACACGGCTTCGCCGACGCGTCGATATCGTACGTCCGGCGACACCGACCGCGTCCATCGTATCCCGCTCCCAACACTCGTGACGATCGCGAAGCGCCCCTCTAGCAGAGGCGGGACGGCGCGGATGATGCTTGTGATTTGGGGTTTTGAGCAATGCCGCATCTCTGCGGCAGATTGGCACGACGGGCAATGTAAGGTTCGTGGCCCAAACATGGCGCTTGCTTCCGGGCGGCGGATCGACATGTCGCCGAGGTGCCGGATTGATCCCTGGCGGATGCACCCTCCACGACTGCAGCCGCGCTTTTTTCGAAGCGCTTTCGTGATCTAACAGCTTGGAAGGTTTGTGGGTTTCGATAGGATAGTTCGGCCAAATTTCGCAACGCCCGAAACCGCGCCATGCTGAAATGGTGTTCCTATTGTCAGCAGTTCATGCACGAAATTCCACCCTATGGTGATTTCAGTATCACGCACGGATTGTGCCTGAATTGCGAAGCGGAACACTCGGACCTTTTTGCAACCGACGAACTCCGGCACGCCATCTTCCTGCGCAGCATCTTTCTCGCTCTGTTCGAGGCCGGTCTCAAGAGCGATTTCGGCAGGGCCAAACGCATCGTCAAGGAAGCCATTGCCGCGAACTGCAGACCGGTCGACATCCTGATTGGAATGGTCGCTCCCATGCTCTACGAGATTGGCGACGGCTGGGAGCGTGGCGCCCTCACGGTCGAGGACGAGCACAGGTTTACGGCGTTTTGCGAACAGGTTGTCAACTTGATCGACAGAAGAATGCAATCGAGCAGGTCGCGCTTGCCCTCAACCGACGTCCCCGCATTGTTTCTGATGAACGCTCCCGGCAATACGCACACTTTGGCCGTTCGCATTTTGGCGCTCTGGTTGGAGAGTCGCGGAATAGGCGTGCGGAGATTGGTCGATGACCGAAATCTCGAGCAGCTTACGCAACGGCTCGTTACCTCTGCTGCAAAAGTTCTTTTGATCTCGATGGCGCTTCCCGAGCAGCGTGACGGCGTCGTACGAATATCCGATCTCCTGGATCGCTTTCCGGCTGGTGTGCGTCCCAGACTTATCGTGGGCGGGTATGCAGTGAAGGTCGGGTTGGCTCGGCCGATCCCCGGGGCCGAACTGATGGCTGACATCAGTTCCTTGCGCTTCAACTGAATTGCCTTGTCGGTCTCTCCGGACGTCGCCGATCACCGAGACGGGTTGCCAGCAGGTTCTCCCTGTGGTCGGGATAGTCTGGTCCAAAGCGCTCAATTGCGGGCGTCGGTAACATGGTCTCCCGGCCGTCCGCTGTTTTTCGCCTTGATCCAGATCAAAATGGACGCGGCTGGCCAACAAAACATTGAACATCCGCCCCGCAAGGGCGGGCTGTTTTAGCGTAGGCGGGAAGCAGCGACCTATGAAGATGCGCCAATCTTTCGTGCTTTGAGCCCGCAACTCCAGGGCAGTCGATCATCGAAGAGGTCCGGATCAATGGACTCCAGCAAACCTGGGGGGTTTCGTGCGATACCGAGCGCCACCGGCGGCATCGCACGCCTTGCTTGCGCCCGGCTGCTCGAGCAGGGCAAGGACGTCGCAGCCGTTTTGTCCAAGACGGGGCTGACGCGCCGGGAGGCCGAAGATCCGGCGATACGGCTCGAGGTGCGCACCCAGATCAAGTTTCTCGAGTTGGCCGCCGAGGCGCTTGGCGACGATCTCCTCGGATTTCATCTCGCGCGCGGCTTCGATTTGCGCGAGATCGGTTTGATTTATTATGTGATGGCGTCGTCGGAGCGGCTGGACGATGCGCTTGGCGATGCCGCGCGCTATAGCGGGATCAACAATGAAGGGGTTCGCTTGCGATTCGCCGAGAATGATGCGGCGATGATTGCGCTCGACTATGTGAATGTGGACCGCAGTTCAGATCGGCATCAGGCAGAGTTTTGGCTGGTCGCGCTGGTTCGCATCTGCCGGCACGTGACCGACGGCCGCTTCGCGCCCTTGCGGTTGAGGATGCGTCATTTCCGAGACGGCACGCCTGCCGAGTTCAAAAGCTTCTTCGGTTGCGATGTTGAATTTGCAGCGGAGGCCGACGAGATAACGCTTCCGACGAATGTCGCCTCGCTACCGGTCGTCAGCCGCGATAGCTATCTGCATAATCTGCTGCATCGCTATGCGGAAGAGGCGCTTGCCAAGCGGCCGCCGCAGCGGGCAGGCCTTCGCGCGGACATCGAGAAAATATTGACGCTGCTGCTGCCACACGGTCGAGCCGAGGCTTCGGAAGCTGCGCGACGGCTTGGCATGAGCGCGCGAACGCTGTCGCGAAAACTTCGCGACCAAGGTCTGACCTATGCCGGCGTACTGGATGACTTCAGGGCCTCGCTCGCCAAGCACTACTTGAGCGAAGGGGATTTGTCGGTTTCCGAAATCGCGTGGTTACTCGGCTATCGGGAGTTCAGCTCTCTCACACATGCTTTCAAACGATGGACCGGGATGACGCCAAGGCAATTTCGACTATCCGGTGATGCCCACCAGAACGGTGCGGGTAGCCCGTCGGCAAAAACGGCCGCCGGGAAGACCCAAGAAGAACGCGGCGGCGGCAAGTGAAGGCGCCCAGCCTAAGACTTTCTTCTGAGCGCCTCGGCGTGAAATCCCAAATTGTTGGCGTGGCCTAACAAGACCTTGGTCGCTGCGGCCTGCTACAGGCTGGCCGCGAATGTCCAGAGATGAGCAATCCAAAAGAAAGCTTCCGGCGTCGCCTTTCATGAGGCGAAACGATTTCCTCTTTTGGCTATCGATCGTCTGGTTGCTCGGATGGGCCACCGCAATGATCTGGATACTGGTTGCGCCCTGATGCGAATCTGCGGCTTGTGCTATCGTGAGCGCGCGATATTGGATTTGCAGTTCGATCATATCAATGCCGCTGTCGGCCCGTAGCCCGAACGCATCAGCGATCAGTCGCGGCGGTCCGCCTCAGCACGCCATCGCAATGCCGCCGGCGTTATCCGTGATCCGCACAAAATCGTGTTCCACCACGGTGTTGCGGCCGCGGTGCTTGGCCGCATAAAGGGCAGCGTCCGCAGCTTCGATCAGGTCGGCCGGCGACTGCGCTGCGTTCGGGCGGCTTGAAGCGACGCCTACGCTCACGGTGACGATCTGGTAGCTGGAGGTGCGGTGCGGCTGCTCCAGCTTCTCGACTGCCGACCGCACGATCTCGCCAATCTCGCGGGCCCGGCCGGCTCCCGTGTTGGGCAACAGCAGGCAGAACTCCTCGCCGCCATAGCGCCCGGCAAATCCAACGGTGTCGGCGGCGATGCCGGACAGGGTCTCGCCGAGCCTGGTCAGGCAGGCATCACCTTCGGGATGGCCATAGGTGTCGTTGTAAAGCTTGAAATGATCGACATCGATCATCAGGAGCGACAGGTCGCAGTCATGTTGCTGCGCCTTCATCCATTCGAAGTCGAGCCGGCTCTGGAATCCGCGCCGGTTGGCGAGGCCCGACAGCATGTCGATCGATGCAATGACGGTCAGGCGGTCGTTGGTCGCGACCAGTTCGCGCTCGCGCTGGCTGAGCTGCGCCGCCATCGCATTGAAGGCGCGCGCCAGCGGCACGAATTCCGAAGGCAGGCGGCTGCGCACCGCGCGCGCCGAGAAGTCACCCTGGCCAAAGCGCTTTGCCATCGCCGCCATCACCCGGATCGGCTGGATGATGAGCTTTTCCGCGGCGATCAGCGCGCCGACCAGCACAAACAGGATGACGAAAGCAAGCTGCAGATACGCGGTGCGAATGTCGTTGTTGATCGCCGCCGTCACCTTGTCCTCGTCGATGCTCGCGATCAGCCGCGCGCCCGTGCCTGCGACGCGCGCAAAGCTGAGTGCGCGGCGCGAGCCGTCGGCAGCGACAAAGGACAGCGATCCATCGTCCCTGTCCGAACCGAGCGCTTCCTCGGCGATCGCCGACAATGGCGGCACATCGTCCAGCGGCTTGCCGATCAAGTCGGCCTGGTCTTCCGGCGCTGCCAGCACGACCCCGGTCGAATCGATCAGTGCGGCCAAAATGCCTGGACGGCCGTTGAAATTGCTCATCACTTTCGACATCCAGTCGAGATTGATGCTGGCGAGGACGACGGCATCGACGTCGCGGTTGATCGCGGAAACCGGATAGGCCGCCACCACGGTCGCGTCCTGCGTCGGCCGCGAGATCAGAAAATCGCTGAACACGAACTCGTGCGTCGACTGCGCCTTCCGGTAATAGGCTCGATCCGAGAGATCGAGTCCGACAAACATGTCGTTGGTCGAGCACTGGATTCGTCCGTCGCCGCCGGCGATCAGGATATTGCGGATCCAGGGCAGGTTGCCCGGCAGGCTGGCGCGCAGGATGTCGCAGCCCTTGCTGATGCCCCCGGCGGAAGCGCGGATATAGGCCGCCGACTTCAAGACCGTCTCGACCGAGGAGATCACTTCGCGTTGGGCGTCGGCGCTATGTCTTGCCAGGCTCGCGAATTCGGCGGAAGCGAGCTCGATCTGCCTGGCACGGGCGTCTTCCAGCGAGCGGGCGCGCTCGAGCATCAAGGGTGCCACCAGGATCACCGCAAGCAACGCCAGCCGTGCGCGGATTCCGATAAGCTGCTTGAGTTTGACCTTGTTGCGGTTGAAACTGAAGTGAAACATTGTGGTTCCCCTACCCCGCGAGGCAGCGTAGTGGGAATGGTTCAAAAAGCCTTTCTTGAACTCGATAAAACTCGACCTACCTCCGCAAAATTATAGTCCGCATCTCAGATGACGCCGCAAAACCCCGCCTCCGTAACACCGCATTCACCAAACGGGCTCGCCTCCGTCGAGCAGGAGATCGCGCGTGCCTGTCAGGAAGCCAAAAGAGAGCGCAGCTCGGTGACGCTGATCGCTGTCACCAAAACTTTCGGAGCAGATGCGATTTCGCCGGTGATCGAAAGCGGACAACGCGTATTCGGCGAAAATCGCGTGCAGGAAGCAAAAGCGAAGTGGCCAGCGTTAATGTCTGCTTACCCCGGGCTCGTGCTGCATTTGATCGGTCCCCTGCAATCCAACAAGGCGAAAGACGCGGTCGCGCTGTTCGACGCCATCCATTCGGTGGACCGGCCAAGCGTTTGCCAAGCGTTAGCCAAAGAAATCGAATCCCGGAAAAAAACTCCGCAATTGTTCGTCCAGCTCAATACCGGAGAGGAACCGCAGAAGGCCGGCGTCAAGCCTTCGGAGGCGGATGCTTTCATTGCGAGCTGCCGCGACAATTACGGCCTGACCATTTCGGGCTTGATGTGCATTCCGCCCGTGAATGAAGCGCCGGCGCCGCATTTCGCGCTGACCGCCAAGATCGCCGCGCGCAACGGTCTGAAAAATCTCTCGATGGGCATGAGCGCCGACTTCGCGACCGCCATTCAATTCGGCGCGACCCACATTCGTGTGGGCTCCGCGATTTTCGGACATCGGGGATAGAAAACTCAAGCCCGCGGTCATGGGTCCCGACGTTCGCCAGGACGACAGCGATGTGTGCGGAATCTATCTTAACCCCACGGACACTTTTCCGAGCACACCAAAGTCCGCAGCAACGAGGTCGCCGGATCGAATTTCAAGCGGCGGATGGCAGGTCCCCGTCGTGACCACCTCCCCTGCCCTCAGCGTGAGCCCCAGCCCGCGCAATTCGTTCACAAGCCAGGCCAGCGCAACGCGGGGATCGCCGAGCACGTTTTTGCCGTGCCCGATATGGGTCTTGCCGCGCAAGGAGATAACGGGTTTTTCCGCCACCAGGTCGCGCGCGCGCCAATCGGCCGATGTCGGGGCACCTAACACGAACAGGTGCGCGCAGGCATCGTCGGCAATCAGTTGCGCCTCGCCGGCGCTGACGAAATCCGCAAAGCGCGAATCCGGAATTTCGATCGCCGGGTGCAGCGTTGCGACGGCATCGAGCGCCTCGGCAACCGAATAAGGCGACGCGCGAGGCGGAAGATCCCGCGCCATGCGGAAAGCAAATTCCGGTTCGGCCACGCGCATCTCATTGCCTTGCATCGACGCGGTCCCGCCATCGGCAATGACATTCTCCGCCAGGATGCGCCCGGCCATCGGGCCTGCAACATTGATGTGTTTCTGCCCGGCCTCGCTGGTCGCGGCGATCTTCCAGCCGAACAACGGTCGGCTCGAGCTGCGTTCGAGCTCGGCCTGGATCGCGTAGCCTTCCACGCGGTTGCGCGGCCGCGTCGCCGGATCGAGCGCGGCAAGCTTGGTGCCGGCGCGCCAATGCGATTGCAGTGTGCGCGCGGCGGAAGCGATCTGCTCCTTCTCGAGCATGGCGTTGACCTCCCTCCCCTCACCCGATCACGATTTTGGTGTTGCGCGACAATTGTTGCAACAGGCGCAGCATCGCCGATTTCGTCATCGAGACACAGCCGGCGGTCGGGCCAAAATTTCCGCGCGCAAGGTGCAGGAACACCGCGCTACCGCGGCCGGCAACACGCGGGTTGGTGTTGTGATCGATCTCGACAATGAAATCATAGAGGTGATCGTCGCGCCTCAGCCGATCGCCGCTCTGATCGCGCGTCAGGCGGATCGGTTTGTTGTAGTGACGGTCGTTGGGGTCCTCGCACCAGGCATCCTCGACACGGATGGCGCGCGTCGGGAGAAAAGTGCGCGGCCGCGCGTGCCGGTCGGCGCGCCACCACACCTGGCGCGGATGGAAGATGCCCTTTGGCGTGCCGCCATCGCCTTCGCGCTTGTTGGCGCGGATGCCGCCTCGGCCAAGCGCCACCGGGATGCTTCGGTTCCCTGCCTTGAGCCAGCCCCTTCGGGAATTTCCAGCGGCCGGCCTGATCTGGATCAGGGAGAGCGGGCAATGACGCGGGGTTCCTGCGCAAACCTTTGAAGTTATTTTCTTTTTCATGGGAACCCTGAATCCGATGAATGCGCCTGCCGGAGACGTGTTTGATTACAGGACATTCATCAAATTGCCCGCGATTTTTGGAGTAGACTGCGCTTGGGTTGTGAATCGGTAACGATTCACTACCTCAAGACGAAACGAGACGTGACGACCCACCTGACCACTTCGGCTGAAGGCGCTTCTGCTCGCACCCTGCCGCCGTCAATAGGAATGTACCATGGCCAATGCCCGCAAGATCCTGATCGTAGATGACGACACCGATCTGCGCGATACGTTGGTGGAGCAATTGTCGCTGCACGACGAGTTTGAAGCCTCTGCCGTCGATACCGGCGCCAAGGGCGCCAGCGCCGCCAAGGCCAATTCGCCCGATCTCGTGCTGATGGATGTGGGGCTGCCCGATACCGATGGCCGTGAGGTCGTGCGATCCTTGCGTAAGGGTGGCTTCAAGGCGCCGATTATCATGCTCACCGGGCACGATACCGATTCGGATACGATCCTCGGGCTGGAATCCGGCGCCAACGATTATGTCGCAAAGCCGTTCCGCTTTGCGGTGTTGCTGGCGCGGATCCGCGCGCAGCTTCGCCAGCACGAAGCGAGCGAGGACGCAGTGTTCTCGGTCGGTCCCTACAGCTTCCGGCCCGGCTCCAAAATGCTCACCGGCGCCAATGCGCGAAAGGTGCGCCTGACCGAGAAGGAAACCGCGATCCTGCGCTTCCTCTATCGGGCGGGCCAGCTTCCGGTGTCGCGCGAAACCCTGCTGCAGGAAGTGTGGGGCTACAATTCCGGCGTCACCACGCATACGCTGGAAACCCACATTTACCGGCTGCGCCAGAAGATCGA
>Ga0318533_10000379_pt1 | contig 17681 bp, 24 predicted proteins | sample GRESIP053b4f27_FD_203675 | JGI IMG/M metagenome (GOLD analysis project Ga0318533, IMG submission 203675) | Tropical soil microbial communities from Luquillo Experimental Forest, Puerto Rico - GRE.SIPMG.053b4f27 | ecosystem: Environmental > Terrestrial > Soil > Tropical forest > Bulk soil...
GCCCGACCAGGCTCGGCACCGTGTGTTCGACCAGATCGGCCACCCGGTAATCGGTGAAACAGTCGGCAAAACGCTCGATCAGTCGGATCTGCTTGTCGGTGGCGCCGAGCAGCATCGCGCCGGCATCCGATGTCATCTGGCCGCCATCGAACGCGGCCACCACTTTGCGTCCTTCGACCGGTGTAAAGCCGAACAGATCTGCGCTACACTCTGTTTGCATCGGGACTCCCCGGGTCCTGAGGTAAACCGTTTTGGCAACTCGATTTTCTCAGATCCGGGACCCCGATGCACCTACCCCGTTTGAGATATCCGGGCTAATCGAGCACAACCATGACATCGGTGGCGCGGCGTCGACCTATAAGGCAAGCGGCCTCGTCGTCGAGGCTTCGCCGCACGAGACCAGCGTTTCGCACCACCCCATTGACCCCAAAAATCGCGTCTTTACCCGCCTGGGTGTGCTTGATGACGTCGATTGGGTACCGACGGGAGCAATTTATGAAGTGGGCGGCGGCCCAGTCGGCGAGCCGTTCGTATTGCCCGAGGGCTTCGCGCCGGCGCGGCACGCGCTTCTGGAAGGTTTTCCATCGGCCGCCGCCGGTATCAGCTCCATGCTTGGGGAGATAGAGCACATCGCAACCGGGCTTGGAACATTGAGCAAAGGCCGCCAGGCCTGTCGCAATCCCATGGAAGGGCTCTTGGCCCTTGCGAGGCTCGGTCCGGTGGTGAAAGGCTGGCGCCTTTCGGTCGCAGAGCGCTTTGATCGCGGCTCCGGCGACGACGAAGCGGTGAAGCGCGCTTTCGCTGCCACCTCGCCTATTATCACGATGATCCCGGCGCGCTGTGATGGGTCTTTTTCGCCGTCGCGCAAGGCGGGTATTTGGGCTCCGGCAGTTCGTTTGCATCAGATTCAAGGTAATTTAACCGTGCTCGACTGGTCGATCCTCTGTGCTGTCGCCGCCGGCTACGATTACATGGAGATCGCGGCAATAACCGCTCTCACCGCTAGCAGCCTACGCACCCGGGTTTCCCGTCTGCGATCCAGTCTTCTCAACTGATCCCTATGCCCCTACGTGGAGGGCGTCGACCGTTGGGGAGCCCCCTGGCTCGGTTGAACGCAGTCGTACCTGCGCTGCTCCGCCGCCGAAATTGGCGATGACCTGCTGGTTCGGGAGCCGCCGCTGGGTTGCTCGCATCAAGTTGCTCGCATCAAGCCGCGAGTTCGACGATCTCGCGGACCTGGGGCGGGGCCATCGATATGCCGGGGATTTCGCGGGAGCCACGGCGTGTCCATCGTGCCCTCGGCGATGCGTTCGAAGCTTTCCGGCCCGATCTTGACCGCGCCGAGGCTGCGCGGCATGCCGAGACCGGCGATGAAGGCATGGAGGGCGTCGCCGGCCTGCTGCTCGACCTCCTTCATCATGTCGAACAGCATCTTGGTCGCACGCAGATCTGCCTTGGCCGATTTGTTGACCATCTGGGTGACGATCGCCTCGCGCTTGGTGATATTGCGCCGCTTGCAGTCGATCGTGACGTAGACCGGCTCGTTCAATGCGGCGACCAGAAGCGCCGAGAGGTTCTTGCGGCCGGGCCGCGCGAGTTGCCGGACTGTCTCTTCTGGAAAGGCCGGCCCCGAGGCGGCTTGCTGTAGCCGATCTCGTAATCTCGCTCCGGTCTCGGACATGATGCGTCTGCCTCTCCCGCTGATGCCTGCGGCCGCCGCTTGCGGAAGCCGAGCCGTGCCCTTATATAGCATCGCTAATGTGATTTAGTCAATTTGAAAAGCCATATGACATGCCGATTTCAGCAAGGCCAAGATATGCGGTTGATTTCCACTGCCGGTCCGCTGCCAACCCGGTTTTTGACGCGCAGAATTCGGCTGTCGGCAGGCTCACCCAAACGCGTACAGATCATTGATATCGCGCGATTATTCGGTGTCGGGCGAGAGACTTTCAGGCGCTGAAACGGCTTTTCCCGCTGTCGACAGGGGAAACTCAGACGACGCGTTCCTGGTGCAACGCGGCGATCTCGGTCGCATCATAGCCGAGGCTGCGGAGGATTTCGTCGGTGTGCTCGCCGAGCAGCGGCGCCGGCCGGCGGTATGTGCCCGGGGTTTCCGAGAGCTCGATCGGTGTCGGGGCAAGAGGCAGCGTGTCCCCCAGCCCGGGGTAGGTCACCTCTTCGAGTAGGCGGGCGGCGCGGATGTGCGGGTCGTCGAGCGCCCGTTGCGGGGAATAGACCTGGCCCGCAACGATATTGGCCTCCTCGAGTGCGGAGAGCGCCTCGGCGCAGCTTCGCTCGGCGCACCATCTGCTCATCCGCGCCGAGACGACCTGGCCATGGTCGGCGCGTGCCTGGTCGTCCCGGAAACGCGGGTCGGCGAGCCAGTCCTCCTCGCCGATCATCCGGCACCAGCGCCGGAACATCGCCCTGCCGATCACCGTCGCGACGATCCACCCGTCGGTGCAGCGGAAGATGTCGGCCGGCGCCGAGTTGAAGCCGCGATTGAGGGTCGCTTCGCGATCGACCCCGGTCAACGCCTGCTCGATCAGGCTCGCATTCGCAAAGGCGACCGCGGTGCGCAGCAATGCTCCTTCGACCTTCTGCCCGCGGCCGGTCTTACCGCGCTCGATCAGCGCCGCCAAGGTGCCGAACGCCGATAGACACGCTGTGCCGAAATCGACCCAGGGCAATTTGATGGCGATCGGCTGCTCCGGCGTGCCGGATAGATAGGCCGCACCGCTCATCGCCTGGCCGATGCCGTCAAAGCCGTGCTTGTGGCTCAGCGGCCCTCCGGCGCCAAAGCCGGTCACCGTCGTCAGGATGATGTCGGGCTTGACGAGCCGCAGGCTGTCGAGGTCGAGGGCCAACGCGCGTAGCACCTGCGGCGGCAGATTGGCAACGACGACATCGGCGGTGGCGACGAGCTTCTTGACGATCTCGCGGCCCTTCGGGATGGCCGGGTCGAGGGTCATTCCGAGCTTGTTGCGGTTCATCGACAGGAACATCGCACCCCCGCCCTCGGGCCCGGCGCCTACCGGGATGAAGGGGCGATCCTCGCCGCCGCCTAGCCGCTCGATGCGGATCACCTCGGCGCCGAGATCGGCCAGGAGTGCCGCGCAGAACGGGCCTGCGATGTAACGCCCGAAATCGAGGACGCGAATGCCTTCGAGCACACCGGACAACGCCGCCTCCTGCCGTATAACCCCGACCGACCGCTTCAAGCTTAGCAGACAGTCGGCTAAGGTGGAGTCCTGCCCTCGGGTGAGGTGCTCGCGTAATGAGCAGCGGGATCGTTTTGACTGTCGTCGACCGGGCGGTTCGCGGTCGCGCGGCGCGATGGCTGGGTCGGGCGGGAGCTAGGTTGCCAACCTTTGCAGAACTCGCCGACCCGTCGAGCATTGCCGAAACACGCAAGACCGCGGTGCGGTCCGTCGACCCTGATCGTCCCGATCCGGCCAATCTCTTTCGCGTGCACTGGTACAATGATCGCGCCCGCACCGGCTTTGCCGAGACTCCTTGCCATCTCGTATTCCCGCCGCCGCTGACCGGGGTGCGCTCGCCGATCGTCATGGCGCTCGGCTGCTATTTTCCGATGATCGGCGCGCACAAGGTGCTGGCGGCCTATGGCTGTCTAATCCCTCGTCTCGTCACCGGCCGGTTCGATCCGACGCATCACAAGGCGGTTTGGCCATCGACGGGAAATTACTGCCGAGGCGGCGTCGCGATCTCGCGCATCCTCGATTGCCGCGGTGTCGCCGTCCTGCCGGAGGGCATGAGCGAGGAACGCTTCGACTGGCTGCGCGCCTGGGTACCTCGGTCCGAGGATATCGTCGTGACCCCCGGCTCGGAAAGCAACGTCAAGGAAATCTATGACAGATGCGCCGAGCTCGCCCGCGATCCGACGAATGTCGTTCTCAACCAGTTTGCGGAATTCGGCAATTATGTCGCCCATCATGCGTGCACCGGTCCGGCGCTTGCGCACGTCTTCGAGGCCCTCGAGGCGACCCGGCCGGGCCTGCGGCTGGCGGCGTTCGTCGCGGCCTCGGGGTCGGCCGGTACGCTAGCGGCCGGCGACTACCTCAAAGACGAGCACGGCGCCCGCATCGTCGCCGTCGAGGCAAGCGAGTGCCCGACCCTGCTGCGCAACGGTTTTGGCGAGCACAACATCCAGGGCATCGGCGACAAGCACGTGCCCTACATCCACAACGTCATGAACACCGACATCGTGGTTGGCGTCTCGGACCGATGCACCAGCGCGCTCGACCTCCTCTTCAACAGCGAAACCGGGCTGTCCTATCTGGCGGACCGCCGCCATATCGAGCCGGAACTGCTCGCCGGGCTGAGGTTGATCGGCCTGTCGGGCATCGCCAACCTGGTTGCCGCGATCAAAGTGGCAAAGCGCCTGGAGCTAAGCGACCAGGACGTGATCGTCACCGTCTCGACCGACAGCGCGGCACTCTACGGCAGCGAACGGCGGAAGTTTCTGGCGGCCAACTACCCAGTCGGCTTCGATACGGTTAGCGCGGGGGAGATATTTGGCCAACATCTGCTCGGTGCCGCCGACAACGATGTGCTCGAATTGACCCACGGCGAGCGCTTGCGCATCTTCAACCTCGGCTATTACACCTGGGTCGAGCAGCACGGCGTGCCGCTCGAAGCGTTCGAACGGCGCCGCGCTCAGGGGTTTTGGGCGGAACTACGGCAGGCTGCACCGGCTTGGGACGCGCTGATCGCCGAGTTCAACGCCGCGGCCGGCTTGGAGGGAAGTTGTTGACGCTCGCCTACGACGAACTCTGCCGCCGCACCCGAGAGCGCGACCGCAGCTTGCGGGAGAAGGTGACTTCTCTCGAAGAGGCGGCTGCATTCATCCCCGACGGCGCTTCGGTCGGCATTGGCGGCAGCACATTGTCGCGCACGCCGATGGCGATGATCTGGGCATTGATCCGAGCCGGCCGCAGAGATCTCTTTTGCTGCCGCAGCATCACGTCGAGCGAAGGTGAGCTGCTGTTCACCTCGGGAGCGAGCCGGCACATCCTGACCAGCTGGTTCAGCCAGGGGATAGTATGGGGCGTATCGCGGGTCATGCGCCTCTATGCCGAGACCGGGCGCGCCCGGTTTGAGGAATGGAGCCACCTGGCGGTGGGGCTGCGCTTCCGGGCGGGCGCGATGGGTGTACCGTTCTTGCCGATGCGCTCGATGATGGGCTCCGATTTGATGGGGCAATTGCCCGATCCGCGGCAGATAGATTGTCCTTTCACCGGAGAGAAGCTGGTGCTCGTTCCGGCGCTCAACCCGGATGTCGCGCTAATCCATGTCCAGCGCTGCGATGCCTATGGCAACGCGCAAATCGACGGGCTGCCGTTCATGGATCTCGATCTCGCGCTTGCGGCGAACCGGGTGATCCTGACGACCGAGCGCATCGTCTCGAACGACCAGATCCGCCGCTCGCCCGACCAGACCAAGATCCCGTTCCTCGCCGTCGACGCTGTCGTCGAGGTGCCGTTCGGCTCGGCTCCGCACGAGTGCTACGGCCTCTACGAGCCGCTGTTCAAGCATCTCGATTGCTACGCCGCCCAGATCAGGCAGGACCCCGCTCAGGGCTGCAAGGACTACCTCGAGCGCTATTTTTATGAGCCAAAGTCGTGGACTGAGTATCTGGGTTTGCTCGGCCTCGACGATTTGCTCGAGGCGAGCCGCCGCGGGAGGAGCATCTATGACGACTAACGGCTCTGCCTGTACGGCGAGCGAGCTTCTCGCGGTGATCAGCGCGCGGCTGCTGCGCGACGGGCAGGTCGTCTTCGCCGGCGTCGGCATCCCGTTGCTGGCGGCGACCCTGGCGCAGAGGCTGCACGCCCCCGGCCTGACCATTCTCTTCGAGGGTGGGGTGATCGGGGCATTTATCGAGCCGGGTAAATTGCCTCCCTCGACGAATGAGCAGCGCTGCACGCGCCGCGCCAACATGGTGCTGGGCAGCACTGAGGTGTTGCTGTTGCTTCAACGCGGCTATGTCGATGTCGGCTTTATGGGGGGTGCCCAGATCGACCAATACGGCAATCTGAACAGCTCGTTTATCGGCGATCCCGGCCGCCCGGCGACGCGTCTGCCGGGGACCGGCGGCGGCAACGATATCGCCAGCTTGACGCAGATGATCGTGGCGATGAAGCACGAGAAACGTCGGTTCGTGACCCGCGTCGACTTTGTCACCAGCCCGGGCTTTCTGTCCGGCGGTGACAGCCGGCGCGCCGCCGGGCTGACTGCCGGCGGCATGTTTCGGGTCGTCACCGATCTCGGCCTTCTGGGCTTCGACGAAGGTGCAAAGCGAATGAAGCTTTTGGCGTTGCACCCGGGCGTCACCATCGATCAGGTGCAGGAGAACACCGGTTTCGAGCTGTTGATCGCAGCCGATTTTCCGGTCACCGACCCGCCGACTGAGAATGAGCTGGCGATGCTGCAGCATCTCGACCCCGACCGGCTCTACACGGCCTGAGAGAGCATCGCCGTGACCATGTTTTCAAACACCTTCGGCCTCGCGATGCGCAATTTCACGACCTATCCCGAGATGCCGGATCCGCAAGCGTTGATTGCCTATGCCGTCAAGGCCGAAGCGCTCGGGTTCCACTCGGTCTGGGTCTGGGACCACGTCTTGCTGGGTGTCGATCCGCCCTTCCCGGTCGTCGACTCGCTGACCCTGTTGGCTGCGATTGCGGCGCGCACCTCGAAGATCAACCTCGGGACCGGCGTGCTGGTGCTGCCATTGCGCAATCCGGTGGTTCTGGCCAAGGAGCTGGCGAGCCTCGACCTGATCGCCGGCGGGCGATTGCTGCTCGGCATCGCTTCGGGCTGGTACCGCCGCGAGTTCGATGCGGTCGGCGTGCCGTTCCGGGAGCGCGGCCGGATCATGGACCGCAACCTCGAAATCATGCGCCGGCTGTGGACCGAGGATCAGGTTAACGGCGACTACACGCCGCATCGCCTGCGGGGCGCGAACTTGTCCCCCAAACCGGAGCGGCTCCCGGTGATCCTGATCGGCGGTTATGTCGAGCGCGTCCTCAAACGAGCGGCAGTTAACGGCGGCTGGCTGACCTATTTCTACACGCCGGAGGGTTTCGCCAAATCCTGGGCCAAGGTGCGCGGCTTTGCCGCAGAGGCCGGGCGAGACCCGGACGCGCTGCTCAACGCCAACCAGCTGCCGATCTATATCGGCCCTTCACGCGAGGCGGTCGAGGCGCCGATGATGGAATGGCTCGGCCAGGAATGGGACTATGCCGCCTGGAGCGATTCGACCAAGGAAGCGGCGATCATCGGCACGGTGGACGAATGCATCGCACAACTCCGCGCTCAGCTCGCGGTCGGTGTCCAGAAGCTAATCTTCATCCCCTACCGCTACCGGATGGATCAGGTCGAGATCATCGCCCGCGAGATCATTCCGAGGCTGCGAGGTGAACGATGACAACGGATGATCGAGAGGTTTTGCTGATCGTCGACGTCCAGAACGATTTCTGTCCCGGCGGAGCGCTTGCGGTACCCGCGGGCGACGTGATCCTCCCCGCGATCAACCGGCTGGCCCACTCGTTTGCCCATGTGATCCTGACCCAGGACTGGCATCCTCCAGGACACGCCTCGTTTGCCAGCTCGCATCCCGGTAAGCGCCCGTTCGACAAGATCGAGGTCTCCTATGGCGTGCAAATCTTGTGGCCGGATCACTGCGTTCAGGGCACGCAGGGAGCTGCGTTTCACCCGGAGCTCGACGTCCCGCGTGCCGAGCTGGTTCTGCGAAAGGGGTTCCGAAAGTCGATCGACTCGTATTCAGCGTTCCGCGAGAACGACCGTCAGACGGCGACCGGGCTCGCCGGCTATCTGAGAGAGCGCGGGTTTGCCCACATCACCTTGTGCGGGCTGGCCACCGATTTTTGCGTCGCCTTTTCGGCGATCGACGGGCGTGAGGCAGGTTTCGACGTCGCCGTGGTGACGAGCGCCTGCCGCGGCATCGATAACGACGGTTCGCTCGCTCGGGCAATGCGCTCGATGAGCGAGGCCGGCGTGACGGTCCGCGCCAAATAAAGAGAGGCTCGCTCAACCTCGGCGCGGCAGCGACCGACGTTCGACCTGAAAGGTGGGTGGCTTTCTGGGCTGCAGGCGCGGTACGAAATCGCCAGACGTATTCTCGCCGTCGGCGACCGCTCGCGGGACCAACCGGATCGAAGGTCGCCTTGGAGGATTGAGGCGCGCAGGCTTCTTTGCCGCTGCCCGGCGTTCGCTGATCCGTACGTCGAGGGTGAAGCCATGGACCTGGGAGCCACGCAGTGCGGCCACGGCGAGGTTGGCGGCGCGCTCGGTCGCGATATCGACAAAGCCGTAGCGCAGTCGCTTTCCGGTCGCCGGATCGCGGGCGATTGAAGCGCTCAGCACGATCCCGAACGAGTCAAAGGTCTCGGCCAGTTCATCGTCAGTGAACTCCGGAGGCAGGTTCGCAACGAAGATATTGCCCCGGGAATGATTTGCTCTCATTAACCCCACCCTTCACACTCGGTCATCCGGATCTCTCTGTGTTATAGGAGGACAATGAAGGGTACCGTGGCCGCCCGGGTATGTTTACTTTCGCATTGCTGCAATGCAGCATCGCAGGATTGCTGTGAGGTTTAGGCCGCGTCTTCTAGTCGCTGCTTGACCCCATCGCGATCAATCTCGCGTATCTAAACTCAAAAAGAGAAGCTCCGATCCCCTTCCCGGTACCATTCAGAGGTGACGATGATACCTCGTGAGCGCTGCACTTATTCGGCGATCGTGGATCGACCGCCGCTTAAGCTGCCGAATCAGGCGCGCATCGTCGTCTGGACGATCGTCAATCTCGAATTTTGGTCGATCTCGCGCGCGATGGCCCGGCAGGTGCTGCCGGCGCCAACCGGCGAGGTCTTGGTCCCGGATGTCCCGAACTGGTCCTGGCACGAATACGGCATGCGAGTCGGCGTCTGGCGATTCTTCGACCTTTTCGCGCGCCTGGGGATCCGCCCGACCCTGTCGATCAACGCGCGCGTCTGCCGGGAATACCGCCGGGTCGCGCGGGCAGCGCGCGAGGCGGGCTGGGAGTTCATGGGCCATGCCTGGGAGCAGATGCCGATCCACAAGGTCGATGATCAGGGCCAGATGATCGCCCGATCGCTGGACACGCTCGCGCGTTTTGCCGGCAACCGGCCGGTCGGCTGGCTCGGTCCGGGACTGACCGAGACTTACGAGACGCCTGACCTGCTTGCCGCCGCCGGCATCAGATATATCGGGGACTGGGTTTACGACGACGAGCCGACCGAGATCCGCACGGCCCACGGCTCCCTCATCACCTTGCCTTACTCGGTCGAGCTCAACGACATCCCGATGATGCTGGTCCAGCATCATGAATCGGCGTATTTCACGCAACGCTGCATCGACAGCTTCGAACGGCTGTATCGCGAGGGAGCCGAGCGGGCGAAGATCATGGCGATCGCGATCCATCCCTACATCAGCGGCCAGCCGCACCGGATCAAATATCTCGAAGCGGTGTACGAGCACATCAATCGCTACGACGGCGTTCTGCACTGGAACGGGGTCGAGATCCTCGATTGGTACTCGTCGGCCAGGGCGGAGGCTTGATTAGCAGAGAAGGCGTCATGCTGCCGTCCGAGCGTCTTGATTTTTCAGCGATCGGCCAGCGGCCAAAGCTCGCATTGCCGGATGGCGCCCGGTTGGCGGTTTGGTTGATTGTCAATGTCGAGGAATGGGATCCAACCCAGCCGATGCCGCGCACCGTACTGACCCCGCCGGCCGGCGGCGCCCCGATGCCCGACATCCCGAATTGGGCCTGGCACGAGTACGGCAACCGGGTCGGATTCTGGCGCATGCTCGAGGTACTCGACCATTTCCACATCCGCACGGTGCTTGCGATCAACGGCTCGGCGATCCAGCGATACGAGCCGATTGCACGCGCCGCCCTCGAACGCGGGTGGGAGTTCATCGGCCATGGCTTTACCCAACAGAGCATGCAGAAGGTCGCCGACGAGCGCGGCGACATCCGCAGGACCGCGGCGGCGATTCGCGACTTTACCGGCAGGCACCCGCGCGGCTGGCTCGGCCCCGGCCTGACTGAAACCTGGGAGACGCCGGACCTCTTGGTCGAGGAGGGGTTCGAATACGTCTGCGACTGGGTGCTCGACGACCAGCCTGTGTGGCTAAGGACCCGCACCAGACCGATCGTCAATCTTCCCTATACGCAGGAATGCAACGATGTGGCGATGATGCTGATCCAGCATCACAAGGCGAGCGAATACTACGATCGTGCGATCGACCAGTTCGCGCAGCTCTACCACGATGCGGCCCAATCCGCTCGGGTCATGGCGCTGGTGGTGCACCCCTACATCATGCGGGCGCCGCATCGGCTCCGATATTTTCGCGACGCGCTCGCCCATATCCGCGACCATTTGAACGTGCTGTTCTGGACCGGCGAAGAGATCCTCGACTGGTACCTGACGCAACGCGGCGCCGGGTGACGAGGTCGCACTCATAAAATGGAGCCTGATGCGGGCGGCTCCCTTAGGTCCGCTTAGAACCTGATATCCACCGGATAGAGCACGGCGAAAGGTCCGAGTCGTGCCACGAGCGAACACTGAAATTCGCGGTCACCGTGAAAGGGCCCTCGCCGACTGAGTCCTAAAGCGATCCGCTGAAACACTAGTGCTTAGAGACCGACCGAAAATGAATCTCGAAACATCAGTAGCTTACTCGTTCGTCCCCGAGAAAGCGGTATCCAGACCCTTCAAGGCTCAAGCGATTGCCCTCTGCCTCCTCGCGGGCCCCCTCCTCTTTCCCTGCCGCTCAGGGAAACTCAGGGAAAAAACTTTTCCTCGGCTCGTCCCTCCCCGAAAAGTCGTTTCTTATCAAGACCTTGAACGGAACTCCTGGGTTGAATCGAAGGCGTGGCAGGGAAGTGGCAGGGAAGCCCGAAAACCGCCGGATTTGGCGCTTGGCATCAGCCGATCATTACTGAAAAATCAATATTAAATTGATATATTCGCATTGATGCTCTATATATGGGGCGGAACCTCGCTTTGGCAAGCGGGCGGCGGTGTCGTCCGCGCCGCGCGGGGTGGAAAGGATGGCGGGAGCCTTGTGATGAAGGTCGCCATCACCTCCTCGTCCGCCGCGGTGAACGGACAGCATCTTGGTGCCGCGCAGATCGGCGCCGGTCGCTTCGTTGACCAGCTGAGTGACGACCGCGCCGCCCTTGGTGATCTCGCAGCTCTCCGTCGATGGTCGCGACCACCTTCTCGTTGAGCGCGTCGACCAGCAGCGCGGGCAAGCTTTTCGGACGCGGTCCGCGCGGGTCCCGTCTTGAAACGGCTATGCCCCGGCGGCTTGCCGCGGCCGACCTGGTAATCGCGCTTTGTCTCGGACATGGGGCTCCGGGCAGTCGTTCCGCGGGCAGGGTGGGGGCAAGGGTGCGGTTGCCCTGGCCCGCGCTCGACATGTTGACCCTCACTGACATAGACGGCAATGATCGTTCCATCGCGCGGCGGGCTCACTCGCGCGATCCCCTCGGTCGGGACCAGGAACCTTGCGGCATGCTCCTTGCGGGCGCAGCTATGCGTGGTGACAAAGAGCGCCATGGCAAAAACGGAAAGCGCGATGAACCCGGTGACCAGCGCATAGGATTTGGGCAATGCGAGCGCAACCTCACCCCAGATCCTGAAGCGCTGATGGTCGATCGCTTCCTGGCGAAACAGCCGGGGGGACATCGAATGCCGCGCGGTCTCAGCCCGCAACCGCGCGATCCAAATCGCTCGGGTTGCGCTGCTCGGTTGTTACTTGCGGGCAGCGCAGACAAGCCGCGCGCCCCTCCTGGTGGAACCAGCGGCAGACCGGGCGGATCGCGCAGCGCGGCAGCGTACTCACTACCGGATCGAGCATCGCCGTAATCCGTGCGGCGAGCTGGCAATTTGCGCCATCGAAATGCTTGCAGGCCGCTCCGAGCAGGGGGCCGCGGCTCGGAAGATCTCGGTCGGTTTGGCGGGTGCTGCGGCCTCGAGAAGCTCAGGGGTCGCCGGCAACGCCTCGGTCAGGTACCCGACCTGAAGCCCATCTCGCGCCGATCCGATCACTACGCCGAACACCTGCGCGTCGGTGCCGATGGAAGTAATGCTAGGACACGCGAGGCTCGACGTCGTCTTGACCGGTTGCTTCATCATGGACTCCTGCGCGGCTTTACCGTTCCGGGAATGGGAGCCGACGGCCAAGGGCTTCTGTGCGTGGCCGTCGGCTTGTATGCGGTTATGCGATTTGTTCCTGTAATCCGGCTCCGAGTTCCGGAACCGGCAGGCGTCCGCGCCAGCTAGGCGGGATGACAGAAATGGGCAACACTGTTGCGGTACCGGCGGCGACCTGCCGAAGCTGGTCGGGAGTCAGTGAGATTGGTTTCGGCAGCACTTTGGGGTCTTCATTCGAGTTGCAGTTTGACATAGCTCTCGATCTCCTCTGCGATAGGTTGAGGAACCGTTACCAGGGCGTGGGCAAGGGCAAGGCCCGACCAGGCGGCGGCAACGGCAGGGTGGGACTGCCCCCGGAAACCTCTTTTGTTTCCGCGGGCTTCAGCTCAACCGGCCGCGGCAAGGCGCTGCGGCCGACATCCGTGTCATGCTTCAACATTGCTGCACCCTCCCGCACTGTTCATTCCCTAGTGGTGGTATTACCGCTGCCGCCGGGGACTTGCCCGTAATCGGGATTGCCCGGCGTATTGTAGGGAGCAGGACCCGGTCCGGAATTGTCGTTCTTGTGGACGCTGCCGCCGGCTACCCGCTTTGTTTCGGCCGGCGTGAGCACGATGGGCTGCGAAAACCCACGGCGACTGGCGCCTGACTTGCTGTACATAACCGATCTCCTTTAGGGCTTGGCGATTTACACTTGGCATCACTCGTGTGCTTCGAAACCACCGCTATGCGACGCGCCTCCATCCCCGCCGGGAGGTCCATAGCCAGGGTTACCAATCGGAGTATCCCCGCCGGGGTTGCCGTGCTGGACATTGGAACCACCGCCCGAAACACGTTTTGTTTCAGCCGGTGTGAGCGGCAGCAGCCGCGAAAGTTCGAAGCGTTGGTTCGATGGTTTACTGAACATGATGGATCTCCTTCTGAGACTCGATGTGTCATCCTTGGCCGCCTGATGGCGGTCGGCGTGATCGGCTTTCCCGGTCACTCCGATTTAGCCGAAAGTCTGTCCTCTCCTGGGGGAAGCGGTTGCGGGTTGATGCCGCCCGCTACCTGTTTCGTTTCTGAAGGCGTGAGCACGATGGACTGAGGTCGCGCTCTGCAGTCGTCGTCTATTTCGCGCTTAGACATTGTGCAGATCTCCTCTGAGCCTTCGCGGCACTGTCGCGGAGGTCGCGATCGCCGTGTCTGTGACAAGGCTCGGCACTATTTCAAGCATCGAGCTCTCTACAGGGCGGGACAGGTTGAGGATTTAGCCCGCCCGATACTTGTTGTGTCTCGTCGGGCGTCAGCATGATAGGCTGCAGCAAGAGCCGCGCATCACCTTTGCGGTCGCTTGCCGGTGTCTTTTCCATTGTCGATCTCCTCGAGGCGGCTGTTGCGGTACCACCGACCCCACGACGTGCAGTGACGAACTACCTCGGGGATCGCGCCAGAACTATGCGGCCTCCAGTGTGAAGGCCGCTATGAGAGCGGCCTAAATTCTTCCAAATTGTGCCAAAGGATTCCAAACGCCGACCGCGTCAACTGGCCACCGATTAAATTTGCTCACTGTGAGGTCGCTCACACTCGCCCAGGGGTGAGCGCGATATTTTGCGGCTGTGCCTATGGCTGCGAGAGAATGAGCGCATGGACGGGCTCGGTTCGGGTGACATTCTCCTGTTTGAGGGCTTCCGGTTACATCGCCGGCCGACGGTCTTTTCCGGCTCGATCAGACAGGTATCGCAACGTCGGTTGCTCTTGGAGGACGAGCTCTCGAACTGCTTGCCTTACTGGTCGGACGGAAAGGTGAACTCGTCTCGAAGGACGAGCTCACCGCCGCCGTCTGGCCGGGAAGGGTGGTCGAGGAAGCCAACCTGAACGTCCAGATATCGAAGCTGCGGCACATCCTCGACCAGAACCGCCCGCAGGGCAGCTGCATACAAACCGTGATCGGTTACGGCTATCGCTTCACTGCCGAGGTCACCGAGGTCGAGACCACGGCGCTGCCGGCGACCTGCCTGCTTCGGGATGACGCCCGTGGCGGCGCTAAAGCGAGTTCCGGTGAACACTGTCGGCCTGACGCGGCGGAGGAAATGGGTGGCGCGCGGCTCTTATCGGCATTTCGAGCGCCGCGTTGGTTCAGCGGCGGCGTCATCGCCTCGCTGATCGGCGGTTTGAGCCTGGCCGCCCTGCTGATCGCCGTCGTGGACTGGCGCTCCTCCTGGTCTCGAGAAACAAGTTTGGAGCCGTCCCCCGCTGTCGATCGTCGGGCTGCCTTTTGCAAATCTCGGCGACGGCCGACAGCAGCAATACATTGCCGATGGCGTCACCGAAGACCTGACGACCGATCTGTCACGGATCGAGCAGATGTTCGTGATCTCGCACAACACTGCCTCGACCTATCGCGACAAGCGGGTCGACACCAGGCAGGTCGGCCGCGAGCTGGGCGTTCGCTATGTCTTGGAGGGGAGCGTCCAGCTATCGGGCCACCAGATCCGCATCAGCGCCCAGCTGGGCGACGCCGAGAATGCCGCCGATCTGTGGTCAGAGCGGTTCGACGGCGACACGGGCGATCTGTTCGCGTTTGCAAAACGACATCACCAGACGGATCGCAGTCGCACTCAACCGCGAATTGGTCGTCGCGGAGGCTGCGCGGCCGACCGAGCATCCCGACGCGATCGAATACATTCTCCGGGGACGCGCCGCGTTGATGAAGCTGCCGACACGTGATAGCCGTATGGAGACTATACAGCTGTTCGAGCGCGCGCTGCAGCTCGAGCCGAAATCCGTGAACGGCGCAGAGCTGGTTGGCGCGTGCGCTCGCGAGCCGACCGACTGACCGACTCGGCCGCGGCGGATGTCGCACAAGCGGAAGAGCTGGTCGTAAAAGCGGTGGCACAGTTGCCTCGCAGCCCGCTTGCGCATTACGCCAAAGGCACGGTACTGCGCGCGCAGGACCGGTTCGACGAAGCCATACCCGAATACGAAATGGCGATCGACTTCGATCGCAACTGGCTCGACGCTTAGGTCAATCTCGGCCAGTGCAAGTTTTACACGGGTTCGCTGGAGGAAGCTATCCCACTGGTGGAGCAAACCATCCGCCTCAGTCCCCGCGATCCCATGATTGGCGTTTGGTTCGGCCGTATTGGCCTGGCGCATCTGCTGCAATCGCGCATCGATGAGGCAATCCTCTGGCTCGAAAAGGCGCGCGATGCCAGTCCGGGATTACCGTACATCCACTCTCGCCTTGCGTCCGCCCATGCCCTTAAAGGAGAGACCGCGCTTGGCGCCACTGAGCTCGCCTAAGCCCGCAGGCTGAGTGATGATGATCATTATATGAGCATCGCTCATTTGAGGGCCGAATATCTGGGGCTGCCGAAGATTCGCACCCTGTACGAAGACGTTTATTTCGCTGGCCTCCAAATTGCCGGATTGCCAGAGAATTGAGCTTGCTCGCTTGAGTAGAGTGGCTCCCGCAGCCGTTGATACGGAGCCCATTCGGCTCCGCAGCACCGTTGTAAGAAGCTTGAAGTCCACACGTGTTTGTATAGCAAAGGCAGAGATCGCGGGCTTTAGTGTCTCCTTCGGGTCAACTTCCGTCATGGAGCGCACGAGCCCGATAGTCGGCTTTGGGGTCCATTGCCTACTTCCGGGTGATACGGCTATCTCGGCTATCATTACAGCCCTCAGCGCAACGCCTCCGAATTGCGCGGTGATTGAACTCCAAAGCTATTTGGGCCGATAGTCGAACAATCTCGGAGAGAGGGTGTATTGGCGATCTCGGATCGTCGAACCAGCTCCTGACGTTGTGACGCTTCATTCCAGCCGCGCCAGCGCGGGGACCACGGCGTCCGGCTGCTCGACGATGACCATGTGGCCGGCGAGCGGGATGCGGACCAGCTCGGCGCCAGGGATGCCCCGGCCAAAGGCGTCGCCATAGGCCGGAGGGATAACCCGGTCGCTGTCGCCCCAGATCAGAACGGTCTTGGCACGGATGCGGTAGAGCCGTTCGTCGAGACCACGGTCGGGGATCGGGAACAGCAGTTTGCCGGCCATTGCCAGCTGGCGGGTGTTGCGAATGATGAACGCCTCAAGGAATTTCGGGTCGTCGAGATCGCCGCCCGCGGTCATCATCCGTTCGCCAAGCGCTGCATCGTGGAATAGCAGCGCCGGCAATTCGTACGGCAATTTCGAGAAAAGGTCCGGGACCGGGTGGGCGTCGAGCCACAGCCCGGCCGGCGCGATCAATCCGAGGCGCTCGACCTCGCGCGGCGCCACCGCCGCCATCTCGGCCGCGATCATCCCGCCCAATGAATGGCCGACAAGGATCGGCCGATCGAGCCCGAGGGCATCGATCACGTCGAATGTATGCAAGGTGACGGCGAGCATGTCGCGCAGACCGTCAGCACCCTCGGAATCGCCGTAGCCCGGCAGCAATGGCGCGAACACCCGCCAGCGGCGCGCGAGCGCCGCGAGAAACGGGCTGTCTTCGGTCAATCCGCCGGCGCCGTGGAGAAAAACCAGCGGTCGGCCACCGCCCGCCTCGAACACGCGGATTTTGTGCCGGCCACCAGCAACCTCGAGAAGGTGGGAGCCAACGGTCATGTTGCGGCCTCCGCAACCGAGGATCCCGGGACGACGCGCTTGGGGAGCGGGTGGATCCAGAAGCGCTCGTCGCCCTCGTAATCCTTCCAGATGCCCTTGAGCTGCGGCATCACTTTCTTGGCGAAGAGCCCGGTAGAATAACGCGTCTTCTCGGGCGGCATGTTGCCGACGTGGATGCCGCAAATGATGTTGCCGACGCGCAATGTCTTGATCAGCTCTTCCATGCGCTGCCGCACCGTCTCCGGACTGCCGGCGACGATATAGCCGCGCTCGATCAGCTCGCCCCCGGACAGACTCGCCGCAAGGCCGAGCTGGGGACGCGTCAGCTGGTTCAGGAACTCCGCCTGGATGGTCTTGATCGTGCGGTATCCTGGAGCATCGGCGAAACCGGGGAATACATGCAGGCAACGGTTGAAGAAATAGGAGACGTGCGGGCCGTAGACCCGCTCCGCCTCGGCATCGGTTTCGGCGACGCAGATGATCTGCGCGAAGGTGGCGCGATAGGGCGAATCATCTTTGCCCATTTCGGCGACGCGCTGCCAATAGCCTTCCATCAGCCGCCGCGCCCGCAGATAGCCGAAAAAGCTCAGATACGAGTAGTTATACGGATCTGCGGAAATTTCTGGACACGAGTGTAGTCTCTAGCAGGTGCCGCCTATAGAGCGGGCGAAGCCGGAGCCCAGGCGACCGCACAGAGCGAGCGGATCAGGCCGTGGTTGGTGGCGAACCGGTTCCAGGCCATTTCGCAGGCATCCATGATGTCGGCCAGGCCGATAAACACCGAGTTGGCAAGCCAATGACTGCGCAGATAGTGCCAAATCCGCTCGACCGGATTGAGCTCCGGGCTGTAAGGCGGCAGCTCCAACA
>Ga0318533_10000381_pt1 | contig 17641 bp, 18 predicted proteins | sample GRESIP053b4f27_FD_203675 | JGI IMG/M metagenome (GOLD analysis project Ga0318533, IMG submission 203675) | Tropical soil microbial communities from Luquillo Experimental Forest, Puerto Rico - GRE.SIPMG.053b4f27 | ecosystem: Environmental > Terrestrial > Soil > Tropical forest > Bulk soil...
TCTGCTGTCGCGCTCCGGCGGCTCGAACACGCTGCGCGTGTCGATCAGGCCCCGGGTCTTCGGCGAGGCGCGCGCGGCCATCGCGGCGCTGTTCGGCGGCATCATGCGGCTCAAGCACATCTACGTCTTCGACGACGACATCGACATCCACGATGAAGGCCAGGTCGATTGGGCGATGGGCACCCGCTTCCAGGCCGATCGGGATCTCATGGTGCTTCAGGGGATGATGGGCATGACCATGGACCCCTCCCTCGAAGGCCGCCGCACCGGCGCCAAGGCAGGTTTCGACTGCACCAGGCCGTTCGGCCGCGCGGGGGAGATTCCGCTCACCAGAAGCGCGGCGAAGGTGTTCGGGGCGCCTGCCCGCTTCCAGACCGTGGAGCAGGCGCTCATTGCAGGGCCGCTGTTCTATGCCGAGATCGTCGAGGCCGTGGGCAGCGACGACGGGCGCGAGGTCGCCTGCGCACTTGATGCGCTCCGCCGGCGCGGGCGGCTCGCCCGCGACCGCGACGGCCGCTATCACATGGGCGTGTCAAAACCGGGCCACACCGGCATCGTCGGCGACCTCTATCACGATCCCAACGAGGGGACGTGAGCACCAGCGCAGACGCGTCCGTCGCACCCCCGGTCGAGGTGCGGCCCCCTCTGCCGCTTACCGAGCAGACGATCGCCGCGCGGCTCGAGCGCCTGCCTTATTCGCGCTGGCACGTACGCATCACGATCATCCTCGGCGTCGCAATCTTCTTCGATTCCTTCGACTCGCTCGCGATCGCCTATGTGCTTCCCGTCATCATCCGCGACTGGAGCATTCCGCCGGAGCAGGTCGGCAAGCTGCTCAGCATCGCCAATTTCGGCCAGGCACTGGGCGCCTTCGCTTTCGGGTGGATCGCGGAGCGCGTCGGGCGCGTGCCGGCGGCGCGCATCACCATCGCGCTCTATGCCGTAATGTCGTTTGCCTGCGCGTTCGCGCAGAATTACGACCAGCTGTTCTGGTTCCGCTTTGTCGAGGGCATCGGCCTCGGCGGAGAAATCCCGGTAGCCTCGAGCTACATCAGCGAGATCCTGCGCGCGCAGCGCCGCGGCAGCTCCTTCCTCGCCTATCAGATGATCTTTCCGGTTGGCCTGCTGGGCGCCGCGCTTGCCGGAGCCGTGGTCGTTCCTTCCTTCGGCTGGCGCTGGATGTTCATCATCGGTGCTGTTCCTGCGCTGATCGCGCTTGCATTGCGGTACTTGTGTCCGGAATCGCCGCGCTGGCTGGCGTGCAAAGGCCGCCTGCGCGAGGCCGACGAGATCGTGACCCGCATCGAGCGCATCGTCTCGCGCAATGGCGCCCGGCCGCTGCCGCCGCCGCCACGGATCGAGGCACCGCCCGCTGCCGGCAGCACGCGCCCACGCGAGCTGTTTGAGGGCCGCTACGTGCGGCGCACGCTGCTGGTCTGGGTGCTGTGGACGTCCTCCTACATCATCTCCTACGGCCTGCAGGGGTGGATACCGACGCTCTACCGGCAGGTCTATCATCTCACGCTGCAGCAGTCGCTCAACTATGCGATCGCCGCGCCGCTGGGCAGCGTTCTCGGGTCCCTGCTTTGCGTCTTTCTGATCGACCGGATCGGGCGGCGCGCCTGGTTCATCGGCGCATTCCTGCTGTCGGCGGTGAGCCTCGTGGGCCTGTGGTCGATCGGTGCACGCACCGCGCTCGGGATGCTGCTCGGCTACGGCTTCCTCTCGATGTGGCTTGGCTCGATGAACATGAGCATCTTTCTCTACACGGCCGAGATCTATCCTACCCGCATGCGCGCGCTGGGGGTGAGCTGGGCGAGCTTCTGGCTGCGGGTGGCGGCGACGGTCGGCCCGCTGGTTGTCGGATTCGGCTTGCCGCGCTACGGAATCGGCGGCGTGTTCCTCATCTTCTCCGTTTTCGCGCTCACCGGCACCATCGCGGCGATCTTCATGGTCGAGACTCGCGGACGCGTGCTCGAGGAAGTGTCGCCGTGAATGCGGCAATCGGACAGGCGCTGCGCCGCAAGGAGGACCTGCGCCTCATCACCGGCGCGGGCCGCTACAGCGACGATGTCGACATGCCGGGCCAGGCCTATGCGTACATGGTGCGCTCGCCGCACGCGCACGCGCGCATTCGCGCCATTGAAACCGCGCGGGCGCTGGCGCTGCCTGGCGTCCTCGCGGTGCTCACCGGCAGGGACGCGGCGGTGGACGGCCTGCGCCCGATCCCGCACAGCACGGCGCTCTCGAGCCCGCCTGATATTGCGCTCAAGAACCGCGACGGCTCGCCGCTTCCCATGACGCCGCACGCGCCATTGCCGGCCGACTGCGCCCGCTTTGTCGGCGAGGCGGTGGCCATGGTGGTTGCCGAGACGGTGCACGCGGCAATGGACGGGGCCGAATGCGTGAAGGTCGATTACGACGTGCTCCCCTGCGTGACCGGGGCGCTTACCGCCGCGAAGGCCGGCGCGCCGACGCTCCACGACGGCTATGCCAATGTCTGCATCGATGCCGATGCCGGCGATCTCGCCGCAACCGAGCAAGCGTTTGCGCGCGCTGCCCATGTCGTGCGCCTGGCGACATGGATACAGCGCGTGACCGGGGTTCCGATGGAGCCGCGCGCGGCGGTTGCCTGCTACGATGGTGCGAGCGGCCGTTATTGGCTGCATGCCGGCAGCGGCGGCATCGTGCGGCAGAAGGGCGAGCTTGCCGGCATCCTCGGGGTGCCGCCGGCCGCCGTGCGGGTGACTGCAAACGACATCGGCGGCAATTTCGGCACCCGCAACGCGTTCTTTCCCGAGTTCGCGCTGATCGCCTGGGCCTCGAAACGCATTGGGCGCCCGGTGAAGTGGACCTGCGAGCGGCACGAGGCCTTCCTCAGCGACTATCAGGGCCGAGATCTCACCGTCGAGGCCGAGCTTGCGCTCGATGCGGACGGACGTTTCGTCGCGCTGCGCGGATCGAACCTGAGCAATGTCGGCGCGCACAGCGTATCCTATGTGCCGCTGATCAAGGGCGTCGGGCTGATGACGTCGGTCTATCAGGTGCCGGTTGCGCACATTCGTGCGCGCGCGGTGCTGAGCAACACGGCGCCCACCAATCCCTATCGCAGCGCGGGCCGGCCGGAGGCGATGTTCGTCATCGAGCGGCTCATTTCAATTGCCGCCCGGCGCCACGGCCTTGACGAGGTAACGCTGCGGCGATGCAACCTCGTGCCGAGCTCCGCGATGCCGTACGCCAATCCGCTGGGGCTGACCTACGACAGCGGCGCCTATGAGCAGGCCATGGACCAGGCGCTCGCGCTCTCGGACTGGAATGGATTTCCGCAGCGGCGCAGGCATTGCGCCCGGCGCGGGCGGCTGCGCGGCATCGGGATCGCGAACTACGTGGAGGCGACGAGCGGAATGCCGCGCGAGCGGGCGGAAATCCTGGTGCGCCCGGACGGCGGCGTCGATGTTGTGATCGGCACCCTGTCGAGCGGCCAGGGACACGAGACGAGCTTCTCCCAGCTGATCACCGAGTGGCTCGGCATCGCCGCCGAGCACGTGCGCATCATCACCCACGATACCGATATCGTGACCGTCGGAGGCGGCTCGCACTCCGCCCGCTCCATGCGCTTTGCCGGGATCGTGATCGGCAAAGCTGCGGACGCCATCATCGCCAAAGGCAAGCGGATCGCCGCGCATCTGCTCGAAGCGGCCGAGCACGACATCGCATTTGCCGACGGCGCGTTCGCCATCGCCGGCACCGACCGCCGGATCGGCTTGATCGAGGCCGCGGCCGCTGCGCAGACCTGCGCTGACCTGCCGGACGATCTGCGCGGAGCGCTCAGGGCCGAATGCGACGAGACGATGCGGGTGTGCGCCTTTCCGTTCGGCTGTCACGTCTGCGAGGTGGAGATCGACGCGGAGACCGGCGCGGCCGAGATCGTGAAATATGTGGCGGTGGATGACGTCGGCCGTGCCGTCAACCCGCTTATCGTGCACGGCCAGACGCATGGCGGAATAGCCCAGGGCGTCGGACAGGCGCTCCTCGAGCAGTGCCTCTACGAGGGCGCGAGCGGCCAGCTGTTGTCCGCCTCCTTCATGGATTATCCGATGCCGCGCGCCGATACGCTGCCGTCCTTCGTAACCGCAATCAGCGAGGTCCCGTCGGCGACCAATCGGCTCGGCATCCGCGGCGGCGGCGAAGGCGGAACCACGCCGGCGCTCGCGGTCGTCGTCAACGCCATCGTCAATGCGCTCGCCGATTACGGCGTCGACCACCTCGAAATGCCGGTCACGCCGGAACGCATCTGGAGGGCGATCGAAGCGGGAAAGCGACGCGGCGCCAGGCCGGATGCGCCAGCGGACGAGAGAGAACTTTCATGAAGGGCAAGACCGTGGTCATCACGGGGGGCACGTCCGGCATCGGCGAGGTTGCCGCGCTGGAGCTTGCCCAAATGGGCGCCCGCATCGTGCTCGTCGCACGGGAAAAATCGCGCGCAGAGGCCACGCTCGCGCGGCTGCGCAAGCGTGGGCCCGAACTCGCGCATACCGCTCATTATGCGGACCTCACGCGGCTTGCCGAGATGAAGCGCGTCGCAGCGCAGATTGCCGCTGTCGAGCCGCGCATCGACGTGCTGATCAACAACGCCGGCGCGATGTTCGGCGCCCGCCGGATCACGCAGGACGGCATCGAGCGCACCTTCGCGCTCAACCACATGGCCTATTTCGTCATGACGGAAGGCCTGTGCGCGCGGCTCGCCGGCGCGGGCGATGCGCGCATCGTCAACACCGCTTCCGACGCCCATCGCGGGGCAACACTCGACTTCGGCGATCTGCAATCGGAGCATGGCTTTGGCGCCATGAAAGCCTACGGCCGCTCGAAGCTCTGCAACATCCTGTTCACGCGCGAGCTCGCGCGCCGCCTGCATGGCAGCGGCATCACCGCGAATTGCCTGCATCCGGGCTTCGTCGCCACGCGCTTTGGAGATCAGAGCGGCGGCTTGATCTCACACATGATATGGCTCGCCAAGTTTCTCGCAATATCGCCCGCCGAGGGCGCGAGAACCATCGTTCATCTGGCCTCATCGCCTGAGGTCGCGGGCATCAGCGGCAAATATTTCTACAAATGCCGCGCAACAACGCCGTCGCCTGCGGCGCAGGACGACCAGGCGGCCTTGTTGCTGTGGGAGCGCAGCGCGAAGCTGGCCGGGATGCAGGCATAGTGCGTCTTGCGGCGCGGAATGTTTATTGCTTGCAACGATGATTGCCGAATCTCAGGACCCCCCACCAGGGTCTTCGGCCACCCCTAAACCTAGCGCTAGCCGGCGAGATCGGCGGAGCGGTTTGCCAAGCCGCGGCGCCATCACCGCCTTTTCGACCTTTGTTTCGCCGCATTCGGGACAGGAGATCTCGCCGGCCTTCTGCTGCGCCTCGAACCCGTCGCCGTCACGAAACCAGCCTTCAAATTGGTGGCCGCGGGCGCAACGCAGCGTAAAAATCATCGGCACTGCCTCCGAGCCGTGCGTTGTACTCGGCTCTTTTCGTTATTTGCAACCGGCCGCCGTCAATGCAAGAGAGCATGCGATCGCCTCAGTCCTCGACGGCTCCCTCCGTCTGGGTTAGCCGCTTTTTGCCGCTGATCAAGCCAGGCGGTCTTGTGCTCGACCTCGCGGCCGGCAGTGGCCGGCACGTTCGTTTGCTGCGCGACCGCGGGTTTGCCGTATGCGCGGTCGACCGTGATACCACGGTCCTGTCGGCGTTCGCGGGGCCGGGTTGCGAGGTGCGCCGGATCGACCTCGAGACCGACAATCGCTGGCAGCTTGGTAATGACTATGATGGAATCATCGTTACCAATTACCTGCACCGTCCGCTGCTCCCGGCGATTGCCCGCGCTCTCGCGCGGGGTGGCGTGCTGATCTACGAGACCTTCGCGCGCGGCAACGAACGCTTCGGCCGGCCGCGCAATCCCGATTTCCTGCTTCGCCCCGGCGAGTTACTCGAAGCCTTTAAAACCCTTACGGTCGTCGCCTTCGAGGAGGGAGAGGTTTCGGTACCACGCCCCGCCGTGATCCAGCGCCTTGCCGCCGTACTCGGCCCGCTGGGCCCGTTGCCGCAGACAGCAGATTCGGACAGGGTAAGCTGACGACACGCCAAATACTGCCGAAAAGCTGATGCGCTCGAAGAATTTCTGACTTGGCAGCGAGAACAGCTCGAGTGTTACGAATATACGCCGGCGACGTCACAGCGCCGCAAGTGCTTTTATTGCAGCGTGCCGGCGCGCGGTAAATTCGGCCGCAATCGCGGGATCAGCGCTAAGCAGCGGGATCAGCGCCAAGCAACGATCTTGGAAACGTACATCGCGTTGCGAGACGATTTGCTCCATCTGTTGGCGCAACTCGCCCATCTCATCGTCTTGATCGATGGCACCGAGCAGTTTCACGAAGCCAATCCAGTGATGCGGCGCAAGTGGCTTGTCGGCACGCGCGTCGAGCTTGCTAGCAATCTCATCGATGAAATCCCGGAGCACGGTCATCAGTGCAGCTTAAGCCTTCGGCGTGAACAAAGTCGCTAGTGAGGCTAGCCCTGAACTGCCGCGGGGTGCGCTGTACAACCATGCGACCGCTCCATCTTTGACATTGCCAATGAGCCGGCGATAGCCGCCAACATCAGCCGCGGCAATGGCAGCCAGCGGTTGTTTGACGCGCGCCCCGGCCATCGAAGGAGTCCCGAACTTCCGTGCTTGCAAGGTTGAAGTTTAGAGCATTTGCATCGCGTATACCGTACGGAAGATCAGGCGCTGTTTCAATGACTTAACTTCAAGGTCTGCAATGATTGTCCGATATCGGAAGGCCGTCGACGCACTTTTGGCGACCCTCGGCCTACGAGCGCGGCTACGGTTTCGTTGGTATAAACCAAGCCAACAGCGACGCGGTGATGGAGATTTCGTCGCGGGCCCAAATGACGAAAGCGCTTCTCATTTTTCTTATTATGATCTCGCCAGCTGTCACCGACGATCAGAATGTCACCGATTTCGACCCGCTCAAGTTCAGGCTCGAATAGGAGGAGATAATGGACGATGCAGATTTCGTGAGAGAAACCATTCAAGGATTGAACAGTCATGCGGCGGAGCTGGACGCCATGTACAGGGGGGTAATGGCAGCGGCGACGAATCGGACGGACATTCCGAACATAACGGAGATTTTTCAAGAAATGGCTGAAGCGTCCAAAGAATGCGATGAGCTGCTCGAAATATATTTCGGGGACGGAGATCCACTGCCAGCTGACGTGCGCCGCGCAATTCAACGAGTGCAGGATGGGTTGTCCAACTGTGCGAATGCGTTCGTTGCATACATGTCGATTGCAAGGCTAACGCTGGGTTAGGTCCAGCGATGGCGCGACCGGCAAATCCGGAAGAGCTCCGATAGTGCCACATGCATGGCGGAGACCCGCAGGCATAAGGCGGGCCGTCGATACCTACGCTTTCTTCACTTCGAAGGTACGTTCAATTGGCACGTCGTCGAAGAAAAATTTTATTGTGTACTGCCCAGCCGTCAGCTCTGGGACAAAAACCCTAATCGCCGCAAGATGAGCTTTGTTTTTCTCAAGAACGACCGTTTGTTTCGGACTTTCAATCACCGTCTGACCTCTGGGATCGGTAAATGAAATTCTCGCCTCACAAGGTCCCTCACCCCCGCGAGCAAGCAATACAGCCATGAGAGATGGAATCAGAATATCTTTTTGAAGGACGATATCGTCGTTTGGAAAGACACCAATAATGCTGAGCTTGTTGTTGACCTCCTCCCTCACATCTTCGCAAAGAAGGAAGGAAGAACCATCGGATTTCGGCAATGACTTTTTCATGACCTGTTCACAATAGCCGCCGATGCAGCAGGAGCACCGGCAAGTGCGAAGGACGATTTGGGGCAGATGCTGTACCGAATACCTTCATGGAAATCGGCAAGCAAGCCCATTCGTCTTCCAGATTAACGGATAAGTCAACTGGGTCTCACAGCAATGGACGCCACGTGATAACAGCTTGGGTCACAAGCGGCTGTATCGGCCGAATCGACTGCGGCTGCGAGCTTGTGAGATCTGTCCGGCTACTCCGCAAGCGGGACCGGGTTGGCGGGCGGCGGATCGATCTCAAAGGTGGCAGCGGTCAAGCAGGTCATAGAGAAGCTGCCGACCGCGGCAACCAGCGCCACCAGGCTTTCCAGACCCATGGTCTTTTCCGCGGCCGCATAGGTCGCCTCGTTGAGTCCCTTGTTGGCGAGCATCTCGCCCGCCACGACGAAGCAGGTTTGCTCGCGCGGATCGGGCAGGTGCGGCGCCTTGCGCGCGTTGATCGCGTCGATGATCGACTGCTCGATGCCGATGGCGAGCGAGTTGCGCACCTGCGCGAACCATGGATAGCGCGCATTCCAGTATCGCGCGACGATGAGGTTCACAATCTGTTGCTCCCGGCGCGACAACGGCCCGGATGCGAGCGAAGCGCGCAGGTTCTGGCAGGCCTCGAAGACTTTCGGCAATCGGATGTAGGCCTGGTATGGGCCGCCCACGATACCGGTCGATTGCTTGGCGGCATCGTAGACACGCGCCTGCTCGGCATTCATGTCGGTACGCTCCACGATCGCGATGCGCGTCATGCTGATCCCCAGCGGTTGGATGTGCTGTACAGTGGCAAGCCTAGCATTCCCTTGCTGAGTGCGCGACCGGCAAGCTAGCATTGCCCGGCATGCAACAGCTCGCATTCGGCATAGCGTTCGCCCTCCTCGCCCCGCTGTTGGCGGCAGGGCCGGTGAGGGCGCAGAACTGGCCGCAGCGGACGGTCAAGCTCATTGTGACGCTGGGAGCAGGCAGCGGCGTCGATCTCGGCGCGCGACTGCTCGCGGAGCGACTGAGCAGGCGCTGGAGCCAGCCGGTCGTGGTCGAGAATCGACCCGGCGGAGATGGTCTCGTCGCCATCGGCGCATTCGTGAACGCCAACGACGATCACGTGCTGCTCACAACACCAAGCGGCTCGTTCACCGCGCATCCGTTCACCTACAAGAGCCTGCCGTACAAGCCCGCCGACATCGTCCCGATTGCCAGGATCTCCAATACGATCGTGGTTGCGGCGGTGCCCACTTCGCTGGAGGTCGGATCATTTGCGGACCTGGTGGCGATGGCGCGCGCAGAGCCGGGCTCGCTCAACTGGGCCGGCACCACCGCGAGCAACGAGTTCCTGTTCGCCGCGTTCCTCAAGAATGCCGGCCTCGCCATGTCCAAGGTTCCCTACCGCAACCTGGTCGAGGCGGCGAACGATCTTGCGATCGGCCGCATCCAGATCAATGTGACCGCGTTTGCGATAGTGCGGCCGCAGCTGGAAGCGGGCAAGGTCAAGCTGCTGGCGGTAACCAACACTGCGCGCGCCGCCATCATTTCCGAGGTGCCCACGATTACAGAAGCCGGCTATCCCGACCTTGCGCTCGACGGCCTGGTCGGCATTTTCGGCCCACCAGGCATGCTCGAGCGAACCCGCGAAAGCATCGCCGCGGATGTGCGCGCGGCCATGGATCACGACGTGGAGGAACGGTTGAACCTCACCGGTCAGGTCCCACATTTCGGCGGGCCTGCCGAGTTCGCCGCCGATATCGCACAGCAGCGCGCGCGGCTCGCCATTGCCGCCAAGACCCTCGGCATCATACCGACCGAATGAATTCTTACGCGACCGCCGCGGCAACCGCCCGGCGCGCGAGCACGCCGACGAGGTGAGCACGGTACTCGGCGCTGCCGTGAATGTCGCTCGCCATGCCGTCGGCGGGCACCGTCATCCCCTCCAGCGATTTGGGGCCGAAGCGCTTCTTGAGCGCCTCCTCGAAGGCGGGAACGCGGAAGACGCCGTTTGCGCCCGCGCCCGTCACGGCGACCCGGATCTCGGAAGAGCGCTTGGAGACGAATACTCCGACCAGCGCATAGCGGGAGGCTGGATTGGGGAACTTGTAATAGGCCGCCTTGTTCACCTTCGGGAATTGCACCTTGGTAATGATCTCGTCGGCCTCGAGCGCAGTCTCGAACAGCCCCTTGAAAAATTCATCGGCAGCGATGCGGCGCTTGTTGGTGATGATGGTGGCGCCAAGGCCGAGCACACCGGCAGGGTAATCCGCGTTCGGATCATTGTTGGCAACTGAGCCGCCGAGCGTTCCGCGATGGCGGACGGCGGGATCGCCAATCCGGCCGGCAAGGTCCGCCAATGCCGGAATGTTCGCCTTCACCACGGCCGAGGTCGCCACCTCCGCGTGCGGCGTCATGGCGCCGATGGTGAGAGTGCGGCCGCTCATCTCGATCCCGGCCAGGCCCTCGATCTTCGACAGATCGACGAGATTTTTCGGACCTGCGAGACGCAGCTTCATGGTCGGAATCAGGGTGTGACCGCCCGCGAGCAGCTTTGCTTCCTCCTGCTTGGCGAGCAGGCTTGCCGCCTGCCGCAGGGTTGTCGGCCGATGTTGCGTGAATGCGTACATGCTCGGGCTCCTATGCCGCCTCTTTGCTGTTGCTGGCTTTCTGCAATGACCGCCACACCGCCTGCGCGGTGGCGGGCATTGACAGCTCCTCGGTGCCGATTGCGTCGGTGAGCGCATTGATGACCGCCACCGGCGCGGCAATCGCGCCCGCCTCGCCGCAACCCTTGATACCGAGCGGATTGGACGGCGACCTGGTCTGCGTCATGTCGACCTTCAGGGCCGGCAGATCATGGGCACGCGGCATGCAATAATCCATGAGCGATCCGGTCATGAGCTGGCCGTCCTTGTCATAGATCGCGCATTCAAGCAGCGCCTGCCCGATGCCCTGCGCAATACCGCCATGGACCTGACCCTCGACAATCATCGGATTGACGACGGTGCCGAAATCATCGACCGCGGTCCACGCCACGATCTCGCTTTCTCCCGTCTGCGGATCGACCTCGACTTCGCAGACATGACAGCCGGCAGGGAAGCTGAAGTTGGTCGGGTCGTAGAAGGCGCCCTCCTTGAGGCCCGGCTCGAGCTCATGCCCGTCAAACTTGTGCGCGATATAGGCGTTGAGCGCCACGTCGCCCCAGGCGACAGACTTGTCGGTGCCGCTGACGGTAAAGCGTCCGTCCCGGAACACGATATCCCCTTCGGCCGCTTCCATCAGATGGGCGGCGACCTTCTTCGCCTTGGCTTCGACCTTGTCGAGCGCCTTGACGATTGCGGAAATACCGACGGCGCCGGACCGTGAGCCGTAGGTGCCCATGCCGAACTGCACCTTGTCGGTGTCGCCGTGCACCACGCTGACATTCTCGATCGGAATCCCCAGCCGTTCGGAAACAACCTGGGCGAATGTCGTCTCATGGCCCTGTCCGTGCGCATGAGAGCCGGTGAGCACCTCGACGGTGCCCGTGGGATTGACCCGCACCTCGGCTGATTCCCAGAGTCCCACGCCGCAGCCGATGGATCCGGCCGCCTGGCTGGGCGCAATCCCGCAGGCTTCGATGTAGGCGGAGAATCCGACTCCGCGCAATTTGCCGCGGCGCGCGGATTCGCGCTTGCGCTTTTCCAATCCGTCATAGTCCGCGATCTTGAGAGCCTTCTCGAGCGATGCGCGGTAGTCGCCCGTGTCGTAGCTCATGATCACGGGGGTTTGATGCGGAAAGGAGCTGATGAAGTTCTGCTTGCGCAGATCAACCGGGTTCATTCCCATCTCGCGCGCCGCAACTTCGACCAGCCGCTCGACCACGAAAGTGGCTTCCGGGCGGCCAGCCCCGCGATAGGCATCAACCGGCGCCGTGTTGGTGTAGACCGCATCGACCTCGCAATAGATGGCGGGGATCGCATACTGCCCGGACAACAGCGTGCCGTAGAGGTAGGTCGGAATCGAGGATGAGAACGTGGACATGTAGGCGCCGAGATTGGCGATGGTCTTGACGCGCAGGCCGCTGATTCTCCGCTCGCGGTCGAACGCCATCTCCGCGTGAGTCACATGGTCGCGCCCGTGCGCATCGGCGAGAAAGGCCTCGGTGCGCCCCGACACCCATTTCACGGGGCGGCCAATCCGGCGCGCTGCCCAAAGGCAGGCCACCTCCTCGGGATAGATGAAGATCTTGGAACCGAATCCTCCCCCCACATCGGGGGCTATCACGCGCAGCCTGTGCTCGGGCGCCATGCCCACGAATGCCGATATGACGAGGCGCGCGACATGGGGGTTCTGTGTCGTGTTCCACAGCGTGAGGCTTTGCGTGCCCGGATCGTAATCGGCGATTGCGGCGCGCGGCTCGATCGCATTTGGCACGAGACGGTTGTTGACGAGGTCGAGCCTGGTGACACGGTCGGCGGCCTTGAAGGCGGCGTCCACGGCGTGGGCATCACCGAGATGCCACTGATAGATGGTATTGCGGGTTGCGATATCGTGGATTTGCGGCGCATCAGCGGCTTGCGCCTTGGCGGGATCAACAGCCGCCGCAAGCACCTCATAGGCGACGTTGACCTTCTCGGCGGCGTCCATGGCCTGCGCCAGCGTTTCGGCAATGACGAGCGCTACCGCGTCGCCGACGAAATTCGCCTTCCCCTGCGCGATCGCCGGGTGCGCCGCCATCTTCATCGGCGAGCCATCCTTGGAATTGATCATCCAGCCGCAGATGAGATTGCCGATCTTGTCGGCGGCGAGATCGGCGCCCGTGAGCACCGCGAGCACTCCCGGCATTGCCGCCGCTGCAGCGCCGTCGATCTGCTTGACCCTGGCATGAGCGTGCGGGGAACGCAGGAAATAGGCGTGGGCTTGGCCCGGACGGTTGATGTCGTCGGTGTAGTGACCCCGCCCGGTAATGAAGCGCTGGTCTTCCTTGCGGCGCACCGGCGCGCCGATTCCGGTTGCGCCCATACGATCCTCCTCCCTCGCTGCTGCCGTCGCCGTGCCACCCCTACGCGGCGGGTTTGCCGTGCCCTTTTTCCATGGCCTTGGCGCCGGCTGCGATTGCCTTGACGATGTTGTGATAGCCGGTGCAGCGGCAGAGATTGCCTTCGAGCTCGTGCCGGATGGTCGGATCGTCGAGGTCATGACCCTTGCGGTAGACAATGTCGACGGCGGTCATGATCATGCCGGGGGTGCAATAGCCGCACTGCAGCCCGTGATGCTCGCGGAAGGCCTCCTGCATGGGATGCAACGGTCCGTTGGGATCGGCGAGACCTTCGATGGTGAGCACCTCCGCCCCCTCGATCTGCCAGACGAATACCGTGCACGCCTTCACGGCCTTGCCGTTGATGTGCACGACACAGGCGCCGCATTGCGACGTGTCGCAGCCCACATGGGTGCCGGTGAGCCGCAGGTTCTCGCGTAGGAACTGCACCAGCAGCGTGCGCGGATCCACATCACCGGTGACGGCTTTACCGTTCACCGTCAGGGCGACGGCGGTCATGGCTATCCTCCTTGGAATTGCGGTCGAACGTCTTGTTTTCCGGGTCGAGGGTCGATTCCGGCAACGGATCCGGTCAAATCGGCACGATCTTGCGGAAGTGCACGGGAGCAAGTCAACCCTGAAATGGCGCTTTTCGTGTCCTCAGCCGCCGGCCGCGACCGCGGCCGCGAACTTCACGAAGAAATCGTCCGCTGTTTTCTTTGCCGCACTGTTGATCAGGCGTTGTCCGAGCTGCGCCAGCTTGCCGCCGATCTGTGCCTCGACGTCATAGGTAAGAAGCGTGCCACCGTCCTGGTCCGAGAGCGAGACCGTTGCGCCGCCTTTTGCGAATCCCGCGACGCCTCCCTCCCCTTCGCCGGAAATGCGGTAGCTGTTCGGCGGATCGAGATCGGAAAGCCTGACTTTTCCCTTCCAGCGTGCCTTGACTGGACCAACCTTCACGGTCGCAACAGCCTGGAACTCGTTGTCCGCGATCCTGTCGAACTGCTCGCTGCCCGGAATGCAGCTCTTGAGCACTTCGGGATCGTTGAGCTTCGTCCAGACGACTTCCCGGGTTGCGGGAAGCTGGACTTGCCCATTCATGGTCATCGCCATCGCCTGGTTCTCCCTCTCGCTGGACCGAGATATAAAACTTCGGTTGGCAACGAGGAAAGTGCTTTGTCGGTGCCCGGGCGGGACCCGGCAGGTGACCGTTGGATCACTGCACGCACGCCCGGCAACCGCTGGCCGCAAGCCAAAGAGGGATCCAGATTTTGGAGTGTCGATCTCGGGGGACCGATGTCAAACGGGCGCTGCTTCGGTCCCGGTATGCGGCAGCCTCGCCGAAGCCGACCTATTCGCTCGGCCGCCCCCCATTTCCTCCATGTGCCGCTCGACCAGGAGCACGATCATTGCGCTCGAAAGCAGCAGGAACTGCGTTGCGTGCAGGCGAATGAGGGCCGCATCGCCTGAATTGAGTGCAGGCCAGGTCCAAAGTCCAAGCGTGATGGCGGCAAGGACGAGGGCAGCATCGAGCGTCTCGCGATTGGTGTCGCGCCCGACCACCAGGGCCCGCGCAAAATCGATCAGATAGGCGAGAAAGCCGATGGCAATCACGAATTTGAGACCGGCAAGCGCGTTCGAAACATGCACCAGACCGACGAGCCCGAAGTCGAAGAGGGCGCGGAAGTAGGCGGCAGCCACCGCATGGACCGGATCCTCGAAGCCGTGAAAGGGCGATGTCAGGGCACGCAGCCCGTCCCCTCCCCACACCGGCGCGAAATAGAGCGCAACGAGCGCGGCGTTGACCGAGCCAAGCCGGGGAGATGATCGCATGGCAGCCTCCCGTGGGGGACCGATGGGCGGGTGCTGCGTGGCAACGGCGTCTCATCGAGCCACATCGAGGCCATCTAGCGGCTTTGCAATTCGAGCTACAATGGAAACCCTTTGTTAACCTTAAGTCGGCTCACAGGCGCTTGTAGGCACGGTCGTGATAGACGAGCACCGGACCGCCGGGGCCGAGCCGCACCGCTTCGACCGCGCCGAAGAACACATTGTGGCTGCCCACGGATCGCACCTCGACAATGCGGCAGTCGAACACGGCCACCGCCGAAACCAGAACCGGGCTCGCCGTGGTAAGTACCGTCCAGTCTCCGCTCGCAAAGCGATCGCTGCCGGACACGCCGGTGCGTCCGGCGAAGATATCTGCAATCTCGGCTCCGCCATCGCCCAGCGTATTGACGCAGAAGACGCCATTCTCCACCACCGCGGGATTGGTCTGGCTACGACGATTGAGGCACATGAGCAGCATGGGAGGCGCGTCCGACACGGAGCAGACGGCCGTCGCGGTTGCGCCGGTCTTGCCGCCGGGTCCCGCTGTAGTGATGACGTGAACCGCAGCGCCCAGCCGGCTCATGGCCTCGCGGAACGCCATGGGATCGACCGTGCGCACCACCTGGGGGCCGACCGCCGTGAAGGCGCCGTCCATGGCATCATCGGGTCGCTGGTCGATCCAGCTCACCAAGGCTACTCGGCCGCGCGGCTGGCGCCCGCAACTTCCCAGTGCGCGATATCATCGGGATTGAGCCACCCGCCGGCACGCCAGCCGTCCTCGTCGTAATCGCCCAGGCATTGCTCGGCGAGCGCGACCATGCCGTCGAGCGCACCGGAGCTGCGCGCGTTCCATAATGCCTGAATGCGAATATCCTCGTGGTTTCCGGCGTAATTCATCTCGTAGAGCTCATGGCGGCCGCCGAACTCGGTACCGATGGCGTCCCACAACAGCTTCATTACCTTGATGCGTTCCTTGTAGCCGATGCCATGCGAGCCACGTACGTATTTCGCAAGGTATTTGTCGATCGCAGGATTTTTGAAGTCCTTGGTCGAGGAGGGAAGATAGATGAGCGCAGAGGCGATGATCTTCTCGACAATCTCCTTGACCCGGCCGTAAGACTCGCCGGCAAATACCCGATAGCTCGAGCCTGACTGCACGTTGGGCAGGACGGCGCCGTCGACCCAGGGCGTGGGATTTGCTGCCATGGCATCGGTCAGCGCCCAGAACAGATTGCGCCAGGCGATGATCTCGCCCAGCATCGCCTGATTGCCGCGAAAGTCGTCGGCTCCGGTTGTGCGCAAGGCCTTGGCAATGACGCCGACCAGAAAATCGAGCTTGACCGCGAGCCGGGTGCAGCCCTGGAACTGATAGCCGGCGAGGAAGCCGGACTGTGGAAAGAAAGTCTTCAGCTTCTCGAGATCCCGGTGGAGCAGCACGTCCTCCCACGGAATGAAAGCATTGTCGAATACAAAAATGGCGTCATTCTCGTCGAACCGCGACGACAGCGGATAGTCGAACGGGCTGCCCATGACGCTCGCCATCATCTCGTAGGAGGTGCGGCACAAAAGCTTCACCCCGGGAGCATTCATCGGGGCAATGAACATCACCGCGAGATCAGTATCGTGGGTGGGGACAGCCGCATTCTGGCCGAGAAAATTATAGTGGGTCAGCGCGGACGAAGTTGCGACCACCTTGGCGCCACTGACATAGATGCCGGCATCGGTCTCCTTCTGGATGGTGATGAATACATCCTTGACCTGGTCTGCCGCCTTCGCCCGATCGACGGGCGGATTGACGATTGCGTGGTTCATGAACAGCACGTGCTCCTGCGCGCGGCGGTACCAAGCATTGGCGTTGACGGAGAACTTGCCGTAGAATCTGTGGTTGGCGCCCAGCGTGTTCATCAGCGACGCCTTGTAATCGGGAGAACGCCCCATCCAGCCGTATGACATGCGTGCCCAGTGTGCGATGGCGTCGCGTTGCGCAAGCAGCTCCTCGCGCGAGCGCGCAGCACGGAAGAACTTGTGTGTAAATCCGCCCGATCCGGTATCGGTCGGCGAGGTCAAGATCGCCTTGCTCTCATCATCGTGCAGGGCGTCATAGAGCCTCGCGATCGAACGCGCCGCATTGCGGAATGCGGGATGCGTTGTGACATCCTCCACCCGCTCGCCATAGATGTAGACCTCGCGCCCGTCGCGGAGGCTGGAGAGATATTCCTGACCCGTGAAGGGACGGCCTTTCGCCCCGATCGCGTCTTCGCATCTGATTGGGCTCATGGGATCGGACTCATGGGGTCGTCTGCAACCAGCCACAGGAACAAAGGCACCCACGGTGACCAGTGTCAATGCGCGATGTTGAGGCAGGGCCGACTGCCGGCTGCGCGCAAACGAGGTCCACGCCGCTGCTGCCGGTCGGTTGCCGGTCTTGCCGGCACTTGGTAGATGTTCTTTCGTCGCGCGGTTGCGGCGACCAGCGAAGCGGCGCCGGGAATGGAAGTCTTCACCCAGCAGCTCATCAACGGCATCACGCTTGGCTCCATCTACGGTCTTATTGCAATCGGCTACACGATGGTGTTCGGCATCATCGGCATGGTCAATTTTGCCCATGGCGACGTATTCATGGTTTCCGCGTTCATTGCGCTCATCACCTTCCTCCTGCTCACCACCTGGCTCGGTGTCGGTTCCATCATCGGCGCTCTCTTGATCGTGCTCATCGTCGCCATGCTGTTGACCTCGCTGGTCAACTGGACGATCGAGCGGATCGCTTACCGGCCGCTGCGCGGATCATTCCGGCTGGCGCCCCTCATTTCCGCCATCGGCATGTCGATCTTTCTGTCGAATTTCGTGCAGGTCGCGCAAGGACCGCGCAACAAGTCAATTCCGCCGATCTTCAACGAAGTGATCGTGCTGATATCCGACAGCGAAGGTT